>Ga0257123_1001609_pt1 | contig 13248 bp, 12 predicted proteins | sample SI106_135metaG_FD_190185 | JGI IMG/M metagenome (GOLD analysis project Ga0257123, IMG submission 190185) | Marine microbial communities from Saanich Inlet, British Columbia, Canada - SI106_135 | ecosystem: Environmental > Aquatic > Marine > Inlet | place: Canada: British Columbia | collected...
ACATCGGCTGAATCTTTTAACCTCTGGAGCCGCATACATAGATTACGATGGTTTAACCGTTCAGATATATGGGTTAAACGTGACGATGAACTCAGTTTTGGCGTATCTGGGACCAGGCTGCGTAAGCTCGCATCAACAATCCCTGCATTAAAACTAAAAGGGATTGAAGAGGTAGTTATAATTGGAGAAGCAACCTCTAACAATGTTCTTTCCGCCGCACAAACACTGACAGAGAACAATATTAAAATAGCACCCTTCCTGCTTGGACCACCGAAACACAAAGAGGGTAATTTAAGGCTCCTTTCACTGTTTGTTGATGATGACGAAATACATTGGATTCCACGTGAACAGTGGCCTGATATTGAAACCCATGTTAACAAATACGTAGAGAAAGAGAATGAGCAGGGAATAAAGGTTTTTGTGCTTCCTGAAGGAGGACATCATCAACTTGCTCTGCCTGGTTCCTTAAGTATCATATTGGATATTCTACGTAATGAAACTGAATCTGGAATCACTTTTGATCATGTTTTTATAGATTCAAGTACCGGTATGGTCGCACAGTCTCTAATTGCGGGAGCTGCTGCTATTAATAAAAAAATACAATTTCACATAGTAATCCTGACAGGATCTTTTGAAACATTTGAATGCGGACTAAATCAGATTGTTCAATATACAGAAGATTTTCTACAGGAGTCAATCGAATCAGAACCTGACTATAAGCTCTATTACCCCGCAACTACCAAGTCTTTTGGAGGTACAGGTAGAAGCATTTACAGGGAAATAAAGAACATTGCAAAAAATGACGGAATCCTTACAGATCCTGTTTATTCCGCCAAGCTTTTTATTACTGCAAAACAGGCTATTCAAGATCTGTCAATAGAAGGCAACATACTTCTGATTCATTCCGGAGGTACATTAGCCTTGAGCGGTCTTATGGACAGACCAGTTTCCGACATGGAGACATCAGAAGATAGTTATTAATTTATATCTGTTGAAAGGGTCTTCAGGAGAGTGCGGGACATTTATTCAACATAAAATAATTTATTTAATCTTGGAGTAGACAAAATATGGCTTATCAAAATGTGGTTGTTTTAGGAGGCAGTGGTAATGTTGGCAGGGAATTTATGTCCCAGGTAATTCAACAAGACACTGGTTTCTCCAAAAAGCATCTTAATCCCACGAATGTAATAGCACTGACTGACAGCAAAGGCTTCTGGTTTAATCGGCATGGCCTGAAGATCCAGGAGAATCCCGAAGATATTCCTAAATGGAGAGATTCGAAGGATGAATTTAAAGAATATATGCAGGGTTTAGACGAGTATAACCAATACGATAACCTATCCGATTTATTAAAATTAATCAAAGATGAGGGAATGGCCGGTGAAATAGCATTTGTTGATATTACTGCAGGCAAGGATGATCTAAGAGATTTTCATCTGAAGGTAATCAATGATTCTGAGGAAACTATAATCACCGCAAACAAAAACCCAATTTCCATATACTCAACTGATGTATTCAGCACGCTTACCAGATACAGAGAAAGATATGGGTTCCTCTGCACGGTTATGGCCGGAGCAAATGCGGTCTCTAATTTACTGGACTATTACGATACTTCGGAAATAGTAAATAGAATAGAAGCTTGTTTTTCAGGTACACTGGGGTATCTGTGTGCTGAACTGGAGAAGGGCGAAAGAAGTTTTTCAGAAATACTTAATGATGCTAAAAATATGGGTTATACGGAGCCTCATCCGAAAGATGATCTGAACGGGCTTGACGTTGCCAGAAAACTGATAATTTGTGCAAGAACATTCGGACATAACGTTTCAATGCCTGATATTGAGCTGGAAGGTTTCATTGATGAATCATTTCTGAATATCGATGATGTCGATGATTTTATGGAATCTGTAAAAGGAGCCGATCAGGAAATCAAAGACAAATTCGATTCTGCTAAAGGCAGAGGAAAAACGCTGAGATATGTTGCTAACTTCAATCTAAGTGAGAATAGTAACTCTACATTCAAAGTAGGCCTGAAAGAAGTTCTTCCCGACTCCCCTCTCGGCACACTGAAAGGCTCTTCGAACAAAGTCATTGTCGAGACAGATATTTTCAACGGCGACAAGAAATACATTATAGAGTCACCCGGAGCCGGACCAGATGTAACTGCATGGGGTTTAAGGAGAGAACTCCTGTCACGATTGAGAGGAAGAAAAGGCGGAGACTATAAACTGACGTAAAATGTCATTAGTAAATCTCACTACTAATAAAGAGTCAGGGCTATCGGTAAGACTGTCTCTTATTATTACTGAAATATCTGGTATCTTCTGTTTCCGTGTTAAATTTACTTTTCGGCCTGAAGTAAAATTTCAGTGGAATTTCACTGAAAGGCAGGCTGTTTCTCAATTGATTAGACAAGTATCTTTCATAATCGGAATTGAAAAGTCTTTTGTCGTTGACAAACAAAACAAATGTCGGTGGGCAGACAGATACCTGTGTAGCATAATATACCTTTGATACTTTAGTTTTTCTCTTTGTAGGACGGTGTTGCGTAAATGCCTGTTCAAGGACGGAGTTGAGCTCTGATGTTGGTACACGCGTATTTGCCTGTACAAACATTTCCTGTGCCAGTTCAATAGTCTCAATTATATTTTCTCCACTAAATGAGCTGATGAATGACAAAGGCGCAAAGCCCATCCCTGGTAAACGGGCATGAACATATTTGATAAATTTTTCAATTTCTACATCTTCTGCAATGTCCCATTTACTTACAACCAGTAAACAGGGTTTATATTGAGTCTTGATATAGTCACTTATTTTCTTATCTACCTGAGAGATATCTCTGGGCGCATCAATCAACAAGATCACAACATCTGCACGGCGGATAGATCTCTCCACCCTGGTCATTCCATAGAATTCAATAGAATCCTGGATATGTTTTTTCTTTCTGACCCCTGCCGTATCAATAGCAACAAATTCTTTTCCATCTATCTTGAACTTTACGTCAACAGAATCTCTTGTAGTGCCAGGGATCTCACTTACAATAACCCTTTCCTCCTGAGCAAGTGTATTTATTAATGTCGATTTCCCAGCATTCCTCTTCCCCACAATAGCAATCTTCATTAACGGCTCTGTCTTTACTGGTTTTGTGTCAACCTCCGGAAACAGAGAAACAATCTTATCTAAAAGATCTGTTCTGCCATATCTTTGTAGAGCAGAAACCGGTATGGGCTCTCCCAGACCAAGCTTAAAGAACTCTGATGTCTGGAAATCATATTTTTCCGCATCACATTTATTAACTATGAGAAGGAGTGGTTTTTCTATTTTTCGCAGTCTCTCAGCTACTTTAATATCTAATGGTGTAATTCCGTCACGAACATCTACAACGAAGAGGATCAGGCTTGCTTTTTGAATTGCTATCTCTATTTGAACGTCTACCTCTTGTGCTATGTCTTCAATATCCGTGATCCCGATACCACCTGTATCAATTAATTCGAACAGAGCATCTTCATGTTCAATCTCTATGGACACTCTATCCCTGGTAACACCACTTGTTGGATCAACTATTGAAATGCGTTTTTTGGCCAGACAATTTAAAAGAGAAGACTTACCGACATTAGGTCTTCCTATAATAGTTACTATTGGAAGGAACATTTTTATTTTTTTAACATTTCCTGAAACCTATCAGGGCGTACTAATCAGGTACCATACCTGAGACTGTAATTATTAAATTTGCTACTACAAGAACAGATAGAAGTATTTCCGCAGACTTATTCTTTATCTTTTGGAGACAATCCATCCTTTTCCTGTGATTTTTTCATGGTCTTTGTTTTTTTCTGTTCTGGAGGTGCTATTGGTTCGGGTGCTGTCGGTGCTTGCTGTACTGCTGATTCCTCAGGTTCTTCCGGCGCTGCCTCATCCGCAGCTACATCTTCCTCGTCTTCTTCGACATATACATCTGACATTTCCGTATCATCAACATCTTTCCTCATAATTAAGTATGCAATAGTGCTGGCAGAACCTACAAATGCAATTACTATACTACCAACTGTCATCTTAATCAGAACAACATATAACATAAGCAGTAAGGCAGCTATCCTCATTGACATTGGATTAAGTGATGTGATTGTATCACCTGCACCACTCATACCAGCTATGAAGTCCCTTATTTCATTTAGCTTATCCCCCATGCCCAAACCAACTGTGAAATAGCTGGTCTTCATAACGAGACATGCACCATATCCGGCAACAAAAGTCAAAATAGTTCCACAAACTATTATAGTAATAAGTAATGATAAGAAATGTAATGGTCTGGACAACACATAACTGTATGCTCTACTGATCGCATCAAAAGCATCAGAACCCTCAGAACTTATTGCAGGGAACATGAGGATGAATCCTACTATGCCAACAATACCTAAAAAGACAATTAAGAATCCGGAAAGAATAGCCAACGGAAACCCAACAGCAACGGCAATTTCTCCGGCATACTCTATTTTACCCAGTAAGCCCCCAGCGACATTACATGCAATAAAGAATAATACGCCCAGTACTGGTGTAAGAGGAGACCAGAAATATGACCAGAACTTCTTCATCACAAAAGAGAGTGAGTCCTTAAGTCCTGTCTTCTCACCTCTGGCAAATTCCAGAGCTGCCAGGCGCGTAATAGCACCCGCAAAAACGGACCAGATTATCATTAATCCCAGAACCAAAACGATAAGAACAACATACTCGCCCCACTCCACACTTTTTATGGATGAGGCCAATGTACGTAGAGAACTGCATAGGCCAAGTCTGGGTGAAATCAAAAATCTATTGATTATCTCAAACGGGGTAATTTCAACTAATTTAAATGCGGAACCAAAAGCGAGTATTACTAAAACCCAGAGAATACTAAAAGCAATACCAACAAAAGCACAGACCAGCTTGTTGAAATCAAGCGCCACCTTAACTCCTCGCAGAATACTCTTAGTGTCCTGTATGAATGGTTCCATTAAATACCTCTCTCTTCGTTTCGGTTTCTAAAAAAATAACTATTTATTATAAAAGGATTTTCTACCGGTTAGTATATATCTATTCGTTGTAGTCTTCAAGCTTTTCGTTCGTCGTCGGTTCGTCAATACGTCTTTCTTCATCAAACCAGGAACCCAGATCAGTCAGCTTGCAACGTTCACTGCAAAATGGAAATGTAGGTATGTCACTTATGGAATTGTAGGAAAGCTCTTTACCACAACTACGGCATTTAATCTTTGACATTTTTCTTTGTTTCTTTTTTCTTCGCTTTGCTATCTTTTTTGTCTGTAGAGGAAGATGATTTCTCAGCTTTCTCCCGTGACTTATATTCTTCACTCCGGTAATCAGTTTGATAGAAGCCGGAACCTTTAAAGATAATTGTGCTACCGGCCCCGATCAGACGTTTCAGCTTCAGTTTTCCACACTCAGGGCATTTCCTAATATGCTTTGCAGTGATTGATTGAAACAGTTCCATTGTATGATTACACGCATTACACTCATAATCGTAAGTAGGCATAATTCTCCTTTTTCCTAACAAATGTTAAGACATAAAACACTATTCATCAGATTCCTCTTCTTCCTCAACGGTTCTTTTCGAAACCTTTACTTTTGAGGGCCTGATTACACGTTCCTTTAAGAGGAAACCTCTCTGGAACTCATCAATAATTGTATGGTGAGGCGTCTCATTATTCTCCTCCTCCATTACAGCTTCATGAAGATTTGGATCAAACGCCTTTCCAACAGTTTCTATAGGCTCTACACCGTATTTACCCAGAACCTTAAACAACTGCTCTTCTATTAACTTAATACCTTCCACAAACTTGTCAAAATCTTTAGAATTATCTGCCAGTTTCAAGGCCCTGTCGAAATTATCGAGTTCAGGTAAAAAGTCAAGTATCAGGCTCTGAATAGCAAACTGGGAAGTTGAATCACTCTCCTTAGCCATTCTCTTCTGATAATTCATGAATTCTGCCTTAGTTCTCAGCAGTTGATCAAGATAGGTATCACGTTCTGCTGCTTTTGCCTTTAATTCAACAATCTCTTCCTTTGTCAAATCCACCAGTTCCTCTACGTCATCTTGCGTCTCTTCCTGCGCGGATTCTTTGCTATCTTCCATATTTATATTTTCGTCTGCACCGGCTTCAGGCTCAGAGTTTCCCTGAGTACCTTCGACGTTTTCCTGATCTTTATCTTCTTTCATACCGTCATCCTGTTCGGCGTTAACATTTTCTTCATCCTGATTATTTTGTTCTTTAGACGTCACAACAGATATCCTCCAATGATTTCACAAGAATGAATTACTTAAAACAGCTTTTTAACCTTTTGAAAGAAACTCTTTGCTTTCGGCGTCACATTCTTGTGTTCTGATTCTGCAAACTCTCTTAACAATTCTTCCTGTCTGGGAGTCAATTTAGTTGGAGTTTCAACAACAACGTGTACTAGCATATTCCCAACTCCAAAACCACGAACATGTGGAAACCCCTCCCCTTTAACCGAGATGATATCATCACTTTGCATCCCAGCAGGTATTCTTACTTTTCTCATCTTCCCTAGAATAGTAGGCACCTCAATTTCACTTCCCAATGCCGCCTGAGTAAATGTAATTGGGAATTCACAAATAATGTCGTAATCTTGCCTTTTGAAGATGGAATGTGGTTTTATGTGTATATCGCAATACAAGTCTCCCGGATGTGCTCCATTCGCTCCTGATTCACCCTGACCTGTGACACGTAATCTCGAACCATCTTCAATACCGGCAGGAACCTGTACCTTAATATTAGACTTTTTTGGATACACGCCATGACCACTACATTTTCCACAGGGGGTTTCTATTATTTTCCCGTTACCCTGGCATTTAGGACATGTAGTTCTAATAGTAAAGAAGCCTTGTCTTTGATGAATTTCACCTTTACCTTTACAATAAGGACAGGAAACTGGAGATGTACCTTTTCGGGCTCCTGTTCCTCTGCATTCTTCACAGAAATCTCTTTTGGTAATCTCTATTGACTTCTCAATGCCGGTAGCGACATCTTTAAAATCTATAGCGATATCACATCTTAAACTGGCACCGCGTTTTTCAGCCTGCCTTCTCCCACCACCACCAAAGAAATCCTCAAAAATGCTTCCTCCACCACCTCCACCGCCGCCAAAGATATCACCAAACGCATCAAAAATATCTTCAAAATTGCCAAATCCCCTTGCATCTCCGCCTCTTAATCCCTCATGACCATATTGATCATATCTTTTTCTCTTTTCAGGATCACTAATCACTTCGTATGCTTCAGCGGCAACCTTGAACTTCTCCTCTGCCTTCTTGTCACCCTGATTTTTGTCAGGATGATACTTTAACGCTAATTTTCTATAGGCACGTTTTACGTCATCTTGGCTTGCGTCTCTTTTAACTCCGAGAACGACATAATAGTCTTCTTTTTCCATTTTTTAGTTATAGATTATCTTACAGATTGTCCAAAAATCCAAAATCCATCAAGCATACTTACAAACCCGTAAGCATAAACTACACAATATCTTAACACTAATACCAAATCGCCAGAAACTATATAATACAAGTGATATTTAAAATGTCAAGCTGGTTCTACCGTAGAATAACAGCAGAAGTATAAAAACAAAAAGGCCACATAAATGCGGCCTCTTTGTAAAACATCTATCAACTTTTTCAGTCATTTAATTAAGACACACTGCCCTCAACCTGATTCTCTTCATCATCCTCACTTAAATCAGTTACCATTACATCAGTAGTTAACATGAGCCCTGCAATACTTGCTGCATTTTGTAATGCAGTACGTGAAACTTTTGTAGGGTCGATGATGCCTCTTTCAAACATATCCACGAACTCAGAAGTGTTTGCATCAAATCCGATATTGGTACTTTTCTCCTTTATTTCTGCAATAATTACAGAACCTTCACCACCTGTATTGGACACAATTTGTCTAAGAGGCGCCTCAATAGCTCTTGCTATTATATCTGCACCCATTTTCTCATCACCTCTTAACTTTTTGCGTAATTCGTCAACTTTTGGTATCGTCCTGACTAAGGCGACTCCACCTCCGGGAACAATACCTTCCTCTACAGCTGCCCTTGTTGCATTCAACGCATCTTCTACACGAGCTTTTCTCTCGTTAACTTCAGCTTCAGTAGCTCCGCCTACGTTTATAACTGCAACTCCGCCGGTAAGCTTTGCCAATCTTTCCTGAAGTTTCTCTTTGTCGTAATCAGATGTCGTCTGTTCAATCTGGCTTCTAATCTGAGAAATCCTGCCCTGCACATCTGATTTTTTACCACTACCTTCTATTATTGTAGTGTTTTCCTTATCAATCGTAACACGCTTCGCAGTTCCAAGATCATCAAGCTCCAGAGTCTCCAACTGCACTCCAATATCTTCTGATATCAAACGGCCATTTGTCAAAATTGCTATATCCTCCAGCATAGCCTTCCTTCTATCTCCAAAACCAGGTGCTTTAACCGCAGCGCAGTTCAAAACCCCTCGCAGTTTGTTTACGACTAACATTGCAAGTGCTTCACCATCAACCTCTTCGGAAATAATCAAAAGCGGCTTACCAACACCAGCCAGCTTTTCCAGTAGAGGCAACAGCTCCTTCATATTAGAAATCTTCTTTTCATGAATTAATATGTACGGATCGTCAAAGATAACCTCCATAGTTTGAGCCTTTGTAACAAAATAAGGCGAAATAAAGCCCTTATCAAACTGCATGCCCTCAACTATGTCTAATGTAGTATCCATACTCTTCGCTTCTTCGACCGTAATAACACCGTCTTTACCAACTTTATCCATAGCATCGGCTAGCAGGTTTCCGATTGTAGAGTCGTTATTAGCAGAGATCGTACCAACCTGTGCGATCTGTGCTCTATCCTTAACCTTCTTGCACATGCTGGCCAATTCTTCAACCACTACACCAACGGCCTTATCAATACCCCTTTTCAGAGCCATAGTATTAACGCCTGATGTAACATACTTCATCCCTTCATTGTAGATTGCTTCAGCCAGGATTGTTGCTGTTGTAGTACCATCGCCAGCAATATCGCTGGTTTTAGAAGCTACCTCGCAGACCATCTTTGCACCCATATTTTCAAAGGGCTCGCTCAGCTCTACTTCTTTAGCTACAGTAACACCGTCCTTCGTTACTGTAGGTGAACCAAAACTCTTTTCCAAAATCAGATTTCTGCCAGTAGGACCCATAGTGACCCTTACAGCATCGGCCAGTTTCTTTATGCCGTTCTTTATATTGCGCCTTGCCTCTTCGTCAAACAAAAGCTGTTTTGCAGCCATAATATTCCCCCTGAACTTGATTAATCAATTTTAGCCAAGATATCGTTTTCTTTTAAAATAAGATAATCTTTTCCACCAACTGTAATTTCTGTTCCAGCATATTTTCCGTAAAGAACCTTATCACCTTTTTTCACTAACAGTGCGGCTCTTTTTCCGCTATCCAGGAGCTTACCCTCTCCCACAGAAACAACCTTACCTTTTGTTGGTTTTTCTTTTGCTGAATCAGGCAGAACAATTCCACCCTGTGTTTTTTCTTCCGCTTCAAGCGGCTGAATTACTACTCTGTCATCCAAAGGCCTAATAGCCATAACAAATACCTCCCTTTATTTTTATTATCATGTAAAGATGAAATAATTTATATCGTCAGGGAAAAACACCCTGACGGGTTTATCATGTTATTTTTTACATCATTCCAGGCATTCCGCCCATGCCACCCATTCCAGGCATACCACCCATTCCAGGCATTCCGCCGCCCATTCCTCCCATACCGCCCATTCCACCACCAGGCATTCCACCACCACCAGGAGGCATCATAGCTTCATCTTTGCCAGGTATTTCAGAAATAAGGCAATCGCTGGTAAGCAGAATACTGGCAATGCTTAAAGCATTTTGCAATGCACTCCTTGTTACTCTAGCAGGATCAATCACACCCGCTTCAATGAGATTTCCGTATTCTTCTTTTTCTGCATCATATCCAAATGCCTTATCTTTTGATTTTAAGATATTCCTTAAAACAACTGCACCTTCCAGTCCCGCATTTTTGGATATCTGCTTTATTGGTTCAGTGAGAGCATTTTTTATGATGTCAACACCGAAATGTTCATCACCCTTCAACGTCAGATCATCTAACGTCTCAGATGCCCTTAAAAGAGCAACACCACCACCAGGCAATACACCTTCGGCAATTGCAGCACGTGTGGCATGTAATGCATCCTCTACACGTGCCTTCTTCTCTTTCATCTCTGTTTCAGTTGATGCACCCACATTTATCTGTGCAACACCACCTGCTAATTTAGCCAATCTTTCCTGCAATTTTTCACGATCATAGTCAGAAGTTGTCTCTTCAGCCTCTTTTCTTATCTGATTTATACGTGAACTTATATTTTTCGCACTGCCTCCGCCACTTACAATAACCGTATTCTCGGAATCAATATTAACCTTCTTTACAGTTCCAAGATCGGTTAGTTCAATACTCTCCAGCTGCATGCCTAAATCCTTAACAACAGGCTTACCACCAGTTAGTATTGCAATATCATCCATCATGGCTTTTCTTCGATCTCCATAACCCGGAGCCTTAACTGCAGCGCAGACAATAGTACCACGAATGTTATTTATTACCAAAGTTGCCAACGCCTCACCATCTACATCCTCAGCAATTATCAAAAGAGGTTTCTTAGTTTTCGAAACCTTTTCAAGTAAAGGAACAATACCTTTTATGTTTGATATCTTCTCTTCATGGATTAATACATATGCGTCCTTCAGTTCCACCTTCATATTATCTTTGTCTGTAGCAAAATGCGGAGACAAATATCCACGGTCGAATTGCATACCTTCAACCACATCAACGTCTGAAGTGAGACTCTTTCCCTCTTCAACAGTAATAACACCGTCCTTACCAACTTTCTCCATCGCATTTGCAATCATTTTACCGATGTCACTATCGTTATTGGATGCGATAGTACCAACGTTAGCAATATCGGCCTGACCCTTTATCGCTTTACTCATGCTCTGAAGCTTTTCCACAACAGTATCAACTGCAGCCTTCATACCACGGTTAAGAGCAACTGGATCTACACCTGCCGAAACAGCCTTCAAGCCATTACTGAAAATAGCTTCAGCCAATACTGTAGCAGTAGTAGTTCCATCTCCTGCAATGTCACTTGTCTTCGATGCTACCTCTTTCACCAGCTTTGCACCCATATTCTCATACGGATCCTTCAACTCAATTTCTTCAGCAACGGATACACCGTCTTTTGTTATTGTAGGACTTCCCCATCCCTTATCAAGAACAGCATTTCTACCCCTTGGTCCCAGTGTGCATTTAACCGCACTAGCCAACTTGGTAACTCCCCTTTTAATTGCCATCCTTGCATCTTCTTTGAATAACAACTGCTTTGCTGCCATTACAAACCTCCTTATAAAATTGCAAGCTCGATATTTTTAGATTCAAAGTTATAGAAGCAAAATATATACCAATGAACTACAGCAACACCATATGTGACTATTACATATGATGTTACATACTTAATAATAAATCAATTCTACTTGGAGATTTCAATATAAGACCTCAAGATGCCATTTTGGCAGACGTCAATTTGTAAATATTAAAGCGAATGTCAATTTGGCATGGAATTTACTATCCAGGATTAACTAATTGCATATAAACTGATGAGTTGTATTAAACCGATAAATCTATTGATATTTAAGAAAAAACCACTATTCTTTAATAAAATAACCGGCTCCTTATCAATTAGTAGAGACAGGTCTACATATATTCAAAAAATATAGCCATACAGCAAAGACACACACATAACATTATTATATAGTTGCAGTTAGAACAACTACCAGTTCCTATGATTGTCATTTAAATAATATAATTTGAAAGGAGATTTAAGATGAGCGACAACAGTGTAACTAATTTGACAACTGATGTAGAGATTAAGGGTACGATAAAGTTTGAGAAGACCATGAACATCGACGGGAAATTTGAGGGAGAACTGATAGCAGACAACGGAGAACTTATAGTAGGCAAGACAGGCACTGTCAAAGCAAACGTTAAAGTGAAAAATGCCACTATTGAAGGCCGTTTGGATGGAAACATCGAAGCAGCAGAAAGAGTTGAGCTCAAGCAAAATGCGCAACTCATTGGTGACCTTCAGGCAAAAACATTAGTTATAGAGGAGGGCGTTGTCTTTGTCGGTCAGTGCAACGTCAACCCTGATGGTACAAAAGCGGAAAATCAGAGTGCGGAAAGACAAAATATTAAAGTAATTAAAAACATATAACAGTGAGAAAACGGAGCACTTAAAAATTAAATGATTTATGAGAGCTAAATCAAACGAGATGTCAGGTCTAAGAAATATAGTATGTCCCTATTGTAAAGGCAGTCTAAGTGTATCAGTCGGCTGCATGTCAATGCCGTGCCTCCATTGCAATAGACACATCAACGTTAAAGAGATCATTTTTCCCTCTGAAAAGAAGCGAGTATCTCCCGTCGGGCAAAAAAAAGTTCGATGCTTCAAATGCGAGAGAGAGATCTTCACCGATAAAAAAGCACAAGCGGTAACATGCCAGCACTGTTACAACAGTAACGACTTGAGCGACCACAAAGTAAAGACACTTCTTGGCGTAAACCTTGAGACCTATGGCACACTTCATTTAAAGAAGAGAGGCATAATAGAAATTTCAAGTATCCATGTTGGAGATGCTGTTGTACAGGGCAAGATCAAGGGAGATGTCAATGCGATGGGAACCGTAGAGATTCAAAAAAGAGGTGAGATATACGGCTCAATAACCTGTCGTAAACTAATCGTAAATAAGGGAGGAATATTCAGCGGTAAAGTTAAGATGCTGAATGCAGAACTAACTGATTGAATATATAATGAGCCGTCAGTCTTGAAAATCAATATTCTAAATAATACATGATCAAACAATTCTCCATTAAAACATCAAAACGTAACGAGTTCATAGACATCACTCCACATATTCAAGACCTTGTTGGAGATGTTTCTGAAGGCGTGGTCACAATATTCGTCCCACACACTACAACCGGGATTACCATAAATGAGAATGCAGATCCGGACGTTCCACGGGATATACTGAAAAAACTTGAAGAGATGATCCCACAGCAGGACAACTACTCTCACATGGAAGGCAACAGCGATGCACACATCAAGGCATCCCTGTTCGGATCATCCGTAAGGGTTATCGTCCAA
>Ga0257123_1001623_pt1 | contig 13191 bp, 16 predicted proteins | sample SI106_135metaG_FD_190185 | JGI IMG/M metagenome (GOLD analysis project Ga0257123, IMG submission 190185) | Marine microbial communities from Saanich Inlet, British Columbia, Canada - SI106_135 | ecosystem: Environmental > Aquatic > Marine > Inlet | place: Canada: British Columbia | collected...
TTTATATATTGATATAATATTAAATATTCATGACAAAATACATAATATAATAATAGTAGAAATATTTTTACAATTAATATAATTAGCGTTAGTTAGTATTTCGTCTAACAGTTTCCAACCTTTTGTTCCAAGGAAGTATATATACATATATATAGATAGGCTATATTAAAATATTACGTTAGAAAAAATTGAAAATCTAATTCATTGATTAACCTGATACTATCCTTTACTTATAATATTAACAAAAGTTAGTAAAATTTCGTTATGGACGCCGTTAGTGAAACTGTTATTGTGAATCCTGAAGAAGTTGCTGTAGACATTTCTAACGTAGATGAAGATCATGTTGAAACAACTGAAGTAAATGAAGCAAATGATGCTGCAGAAGCTATTCGTTCCGAGATGCGAGAACGTGTTAACGAATCTCGTAGAGGTATTTTTGATATTACTCGTGGATTGACGCTATTTTCGAATTTGTGTGACTTGGCTGCTTACAAGTTTGATAAGACAAAGGTGATTGAATCAATTGAAGCTACTTATAAGTTCTGTAACCAAGCAATGAAAGATGAAGTTGGAACTGTTCCAATGTCCAGAGCAGGAAAGGAAGCTGAACTTACTTCTATATTGATGACAAAGACTGTGTTTTGGAGGAGAGTTCATGAGTTGATGAATACTTCTTCTAGAGGTAATCCAACGAAAACATTGGCTGTTACAATTAGGAGTGATGACATTGAAACAACGAAGGAAGTGAATGGTATTCCATTTCGTGAGAGAGAGTCTTTGATTGGATATAAGCGTATTAATACTGATGGTTCTGTTCAGTATGGAATGCATCCGTATCTGTGGAAGATGATTCTTGAACATTATCGAGGAAATGTTAAGGAAGGAATTGTAGGAATTAATTCAAATCTTGAATTGTCCTATGTTACACCAACTTACGCAGGATCTCCATGGAAACTTATTATTGATTTCTCGAAGGCAATCGAACATGAAACTGCGCAACGTTCTGTTATGTATGGACCAAGTGATTCATCATCTCGTGGTTCTGGTCGTAGTCGTGGTCGTAGTCGTGGTTCTGGATATCGTGGAAAAGGACGTGGTTCTAGCCAAGAGTAATTTGTTGTTGAGTCATATGTTATTGTGTTAATTATTATTTGTTTATTGTAGTCTATATGTAAACGTAAAACTGTTGTCAGTATTTGAATATTATCAACAGTTTTATATTTCTCGAAAAAAATTGAAAAAATAATACTTAAAAGAATGTAATTATAGTTTATTATTGTAATCGAAACAGCAAAAAATGGAATCAAACTCTGATATTCAAACAAGTTTTGTAACAGCACTTACCGCTACATCTATTCAGGAAGGTATTTTTGTTGATGGAACTAGAACTTATGGAGAAAATGGGTGTCCCCAATATTCAGATAAAGGTGTAGATGATCCACGTGTTGGGTTATTCAACGCGCTTGTAAGGAAATGTGATTTTGAACGTGTTCATGCTTTTGTAGAACGAATTGTTCGTTTGTGGAAAAAAAAAGATGACATTCAGATTTTAGTAGATTTGTGTGTGTTACCTTTTCAAACACGCGCAATTAGAGGACCTGGAAAAGGAGAACGAGACCTTTTCTATTTTATGTTAATTTCATTGAATGAACATTTTCCAACAGTTGTCAATGAATTACTAGAAATTGTTCCATTTTATGGATCATTTAAAGATTATTTCAGATTGATGGAAGTTATCGAAGAGCAAAAGAGTGGGTCAAACATGAATGATCGTATTATTGAACTAGTTGCAAAACAACTGATAGAGGATTATAATAAGTTTTTGAATGCAAACGTATATATTCCTCAATACAGTCTTTGTGCTAAATGGGCACCACGTGAAGGTAAACATTTTGATACAAAACTGAAAGTTGTAGGTAAACTATGTGAAAAAATATTTCCAGAAGATTATGGGAAGTCAATTAAACAAACAAAGAAAGCATTGATGAAATATAGAAAGATGATTTCAAAATTGACAAAGGAATTGAATGTTACTGAAATTTACATGACAGCTAAAAAATGGGCAGAGATTAATTTCAAAAATGTTCCAAGTAGATGTCTTAAAGTTTGTCGTAAAGGATTTCTAAATGAAGCACTTAAGAAAAAATTGGAATATAATGAAATGGAAACAGGAAATCGTTTCCCAGAAGATGTTGATCGTGTTGAATGTAGGAAACATTTGATAGAATTTATGAAAAATCCAGAAAAGGTTAAATCAAATGCAGTATTTCCACATGAGATTATCCGTGAATTTTGGAATGATGGAAATAATCATTCATTATCGACAACTGAAAAAATGCTATTAGAAATTGCGTTTGAGAATATCGTGACAAACACTCGTGAAACAATTGAGAAAGCCAAACAAGAAAAACCACCAGTCATTGATATGTCAAATATGATTTCTATGATTGATGTTTCTGGATCAATGAATGGTGAACCAATTGAAGTTGCTATTGCTCTTGGAATTATTACTGGTGAATTGGTGAATGATAGTTTTAAGAAGAAAGGGATTACTTTTTCAGCACATCCAACATTCATTGATTGGAATAGATGTCCGCATTTAGAGGATACAGTTGAATTAATCAGACATGCTCAATGGGACATGAATACTAATTTTGAGAAAGCAATTGACTTAATTATTCAAACAGCAAGAGATCACAAACTATCTCGTGATCAAATTCCAAATATACTTGTATTGTCAGATATGCAATTTGATATTGCTGTGAATGGTTCATCTTATTATAACAGAAATCCAACAATCCCAACATGGGAAACAATGCATGAACATATTATTTCGAAATTTAAGGCATTAGGAATGGAACTAGTAGGAACTGAATGGGAACCACCATTGATTTTCTATTGGAACCTACGAGGAGATACTAATGGTGCACCTGTTAATTCTAACACAGAAGGAACAGCTATGTTATCTGGTTTTTCACCATCATTGCTTCAATTAATTCTTTCTGGAGATCTTCCAGTTGAATTGGAAGACCAAACTGATCCAAACTCCGCGGTTAGAGTTAAAATTACCCCATATGATATGTTTAGGAAGGCAGTAGATCATACATTTTATGACTTAGTTAGGAGAAAACTGTCAGAAATCAGCATTGAACCGTTTGAACTGTATGACATTGCTTAATAAATCATTGTTTTATTATATTATCTATTATACAACTTAATGTTTAATAGATAATGGTTATCATAGAAAAATTGAAATATTTTTATATTGTAATATCCATTCAGAAATTAGTATATGACGTGTGTTTGTGATGAGTAATTATTACGGCAGAAAACGCACTTCTTCCAGTTTGGGAAGCCAATCGCATCGTGAAGACAAAAGAGCAAGATGTAATCCCCCATGTAGTAGATGGCAATCTGACATTGTGAAACGGTATAATGAAATGTTTGCTTCACTACCTAGGACAGTGGGAGATGGTGTCTATCTCATTAGAAAGAGTGTTCCTCTTCGTTTTGATAAGAATTTGTTGCACACATATGATTTTCCAGTAGAAGAACTTTGCGCTTTTACGTCTGGTGGGAAAGAAAAAATGGAAAAAGGAGTAAAGAAAATCTATCCTAAATGTGGACATGATGAGTTTATCCCATCTAGTACCATTCCAGATGCTTACAACGAGCTGTTACCAAAATTAAAGGAATTGTGTAGTGATACAGTAGAATACTACGCTCTATGCCCTGTTTACAAGGATGGTGATACTCAAGCAATCCTTACTGGGACATCTAAGGAAGGTGAGGATTTCAATAGTGCGCGTACGCGTGAATTGTACGAGGAACTTATGATAGATGTTGATGTTGATGAAAACGTAGGTACTCTTGATGAATCACAAAAAAGAAGAATATGGAAAGTGTACTCTGGTAAGCCGATTACCGCAACAGAACCACCAAAACGGACTTATAAACTAGATGACAAAACTAGGAAAATATGTGTCTTGAACTATGCGACCTTTGACGAAATGGCTGCAATTGTTCAGGATGTTCGAGAAAAGATAAGTGCCAAGGAAGCAAGTCGTCCTAGTGAGGAAGTATACGGTGATAACATCGTTGGTGTAGTCGCTCTTCCTGTGAAAACAGTGTTTGAGATGATATATGGTGTCCCCTTTATGACAGTTTTTCAACCAACTTCAGTTTGCGTGTAATCCATTTTTCGTGAAAATAAAAACATTTAAATTTTTAATTGTTTTATTTCTATAATTGTTTCAAGAATAGTTAATATTAACCATTTTTGAAAAAAGTTGTTTGTGGGGGGTGTATATTCGCGTCTCAAGTTAATGAATGTCTTAAACACATATATGATTTCTCATATGTATGTTGAATATACGGTTTAAAATCTTGTCTTTTATAATATATTATAGTATTATGTCTTTATATATTTACTTAATGACTACTACCATCTTAAATAATTAATATATTTTAATATAATACACCATAAATTAATCGTATTTTTCAATATTTTTTACCATTTTTAATTATTTCCAATTCGATAACGTATAAATAATTTTATCCAATTTTGTTAAATCTGGACGTTTTAAATCCATCTTAAATTGCATCATTTTTTCATCTATCATAGGAATATCTTTTCTCAACTGTTTAACCATGAAACCATCTTCTGTTGATTTCCAAAATGTAATAAATACTATACGAATATCACTATTAACTTCATTAATATATTTCTTCATTAATTTTGAAAAACTATAACCTTTTGCTGGATCAAAATTATCCTCTGTATTGGTATGTTGATCATCATCTGATTGATAATCATATGTTTGATATCCAAAATCTGTCGCAAACCAATTTCCAGTAGTTGTTGTATTTTCTTCTTCATCTGTTACAATAATAATAGTATTTACAATGATTTTTGCGTCATAATACTTAACTAATGATGCTACTGGCGCAGTACAACCACTTGCTTTGTATTTATTACTAAATTCGATTACTTCATCTACATTCTTAGGTGGATCAACTTCTTTATCTTTATCGTTAAAGAAATGTAGTTTTGAATCACATAATGTTGATAATAACGATGATATAATATTACTTGTTTTAATAGCTATATCCATTGATGATGACGCATCTCCAAACACAGCAACTGAATTCCCTAAGTTAATTTTATAATTTCCTAGTTTACTTTCTGCAATTTCTATTAATTTCTTATAAACTTGATAACATCCTTTTTCTCTAATCACTAATAACCTTTCCATTAATTTACCATAATTCAATTCTATCTTCTCCCCATATTCAATCTTCTTAATAATTTCTTTATTAACATCATCATTATTTAATTCTTCCCAATACCATAACACATCGTCTAATTTTGTATAGCTAACGATTAAAGTTTTGAGTTCATCAGTCATTTCTAATTTTTTCATTTTTATCATCCCTCTTAGAGAAGAATATGGTGGTTTATATTTACTAACAAATTGTATAAAGTTATCTTGTTTTATTTCGTTAAATTCTCCCAACATTGAATCTTTTGGTGCTTTTGAATTATCAAATAAATATTCCAAAAACCACTCCAATTGAAAATCTTCCTTCCGAATATGTAACATATTTGCTAATCTCTGCCATTGCCTTAATGGCATACTCATTGCGTCATATTCTAATACTTCTTTTGGAACTTTTTGCACCCACGCTTTTCTTATTGTTCTCAATTTTGAACCAGACAAACTAAATCCATCTGTTGATCCCATTCCTTGTCCCATCTTTTCGTTTTGATCTATTTCTTTTATCGTTTTCTTTATCTTTGTTTCTGGCTTGTTTTTCTGTTTTTCTAATATCTTTAGTTTTTTCTTTAACTGGTTTACATATCTCTTGTAATCTAACATAAAACATGTTCTCAATATTTCTTTCAGTCCATACACATTACTTAACATCAAAAATTTAATTAATTCATGATCTTTTCTTGCTAGTGCGCATGCCAGTATTCTACACTTTGTAGTTTGAGAACATATGCCATGTTCAAAGCAGTTTACCAAAGTATCTTTAATTGTTTCAAATAATTGTTTATCTTGATACTCATAATGATCTATTAGGTTGCTGTCTTTTACAAATATTTCCATTTTATTATAGTTATGTATTTATGTTTAATATTCCATCCTTTAAGTGTATATATTTCAACATTTTTATATTGATATCATATATAGATAAACAATAAAATGAAAGCTACAAAAATGCCAATTTATAAATTCATGATACAAGTTATTGTATCATTTATGGTGATGATATTTTCAATGGCAATGATTGTTCTTGGCAAAGATACAAATGTTTACATTCCTATTTTAACTGGAACATTAGGGTATTGGATGCCACAACCAAGTCCTAAATCAGGAAGAACTATTGATGCGCCAATAAGTGGTGCTCAACCCGTCTAATATATTATTAATTAAAAATTGATAATAATTGTAATTGATAGTAAAACACTGTTATCATTAGTTAAAATGGAACAAAATATAACTAATATTATCCTACAACATTTTGATAAGAATTTGTTGCGTTCTTATTTCAATATCGATTATGATGATATATTATATGGTAGTATGACACTTTCAGATTTCACAAACATAACAGGATTATCTTATGATAATTTATTAGATATAGTAAAAGATTTACCAAAAAACGAAGAGTATGCTAGTCAAGCATTGAAAGAAAAAAATATAACTGATATGAAAAAAAAAGCATATGAAGAATTATCGAATTTTCTAAATAACAATTATAATAGTTCAATGATAATTAAATGTAAAATATTTGATAAAGATATTATTGCTCTGATTGATACTGGCGCTACACATTCTATTATATCTGACACATTTATCAAAAAACATAATTTAGAACAATATGTTGATTATCATACTGAAACTACCGCAATTGGTGTTGGTTCAACAATGATGTCAAGTGGTATGATTTGGCATACATATCTATATATGGGAGGGCAGTGTTTTCCAATATTACTAACGGTTCATAATATGATGGTAGGAGAAGGACATAAAAATATTGATATGATTATTGGGATGAATATTTTATCATTATATGATATCAAGCTAGTCCCAAATGAAAATAAGTTGATTTTAAATAACATTGATATACAATGCGATTCATATTAGTTTAACCATATTAAAAATTGATATATTAAATGATATTAAGTATTTGCATTATTTTATTTATGAAAATGGAAATCAATAACTATTGGACAAAAGAAACGTTTACTCAAGCAATCCAATTTTTACATACTATTTTTTATCAAGAAAAACAACTAAATTCAACAGAAGTATTACTTGACGTTCGTACACAATTGTTGAGTTTAAATTCTAAAATACAAAATGGATATCATGTAAATACTTCAGAAATACTAGTAATTATAATAAAACTTATAATGTGTTATGGCAAAAATGTAATAGAAAATAATTTATTTGATCAATTTGTTATCAAAATTAAACAAATAGACGAACATTGTTTAATATGTAACGATCATGAATTTAACGAATATATTGAATGTTCTCATCAACATTTAATATGTTACGATTGTTATAAACTACTAAATCAAAAAGATAAATGCTGTGTGTGTACTGAAGTATATAATAAAGATCTTATGATATTCAATAAAAATTGATTTTTTTTTAATTGTATTTGTTTATGTTATGATATTAGTAACATATCATATTATGAATAAATATGATTATTTAACAAGTTACAAAAAAGCATGTTCTGTGTTTTTTAGGTATTTGAGAGATTTTATTGATACTCATATTATTGAATATAAAGAATTATTAAACGGTAAATCATCCGTTTTATGGGAAAAGAAATATTCACAATATGATGGAGTATTTTTCGGTGGAATAGCAACAATTACAATAGATGGTAGTAAAAATGTTCCTAATACTATATTTAAATTTCATCAAATAATATATGGTCCAGTTATATCAACAGATTTATATTATAAAATAATGAAAGGAAATCAAATTAAAGTATCAGATATATTGGAGAATATTATAAATAATAATATAAAAAAATCATATAATGAATACAATAAATTTCGTTTTCCTAAAATGTATCAATTTATTGGATTACTTGATACTCCATTCCAATCGTTACAATTAGAATGTCTTGAAAAAGGATTCTTTTTAATTAATGAAACTAGTGATAATGATGTTAGTATACGGCTAAAACTATATACATATCGCCCTTACATTAGAATACAATCTAAATTGTTATGGCATGGGCAAAATTGTATTCCAGTTGTGAAAAATTAATTATTTTATTTACCCTAACCATCTACCATTAACATAACTTGCTCCTGTATATGTTGATCCTTTATAACCATGTAATTCTGTTTTACTGTATCCAACAAGGAATGAATTTTTATCAGCATTACCATAGTTAAAGTAAATTTTATCTCCTACTGCTTTTATTTTCCAACTACCTAATTGTATATATCCTGTTTTTAAATTATCCAATAATGATCTAAATAATTTCATATCACTTTTTGTAAATGTATATCCATTCATAACTACTCCAGTTCCTGTTACAGATAGGTTATTAGTACCTTTTCCATATAGTAACAAATTACCTGTTTGCGCATTCATTCTCATCGAAGTATCACCAGCAGAACCTAACCCAATATAACCAGATCTTTTCCCTTTATCAGTGTTATGATAAAACTCTATATATGGCGCAGAAGAATCCCCCCTATGTTTTAGTTTTTGTGTATTAACATATGTATTCATTGAATTTTTAACATTTGTTACATCTAATGCCAACTCTGACATTTTATTTAATATCGATTCATTTAAACCATCAGTCATATGTTCTGTTATTTTGTTTTTAAATAGCAATAAACATATTATCAAAATTGTGATAATAATCAAAAATTGGTTATCCATTATATATAATAAGTTTATATATTTTTTTTATTATTATAAACTGTTGTTTTTAAATAATATAATTAAAATGAACACATATGATGGAATTTGTTGTTTCGTAAATAAACGAACACACGTTCGATGTAATAAAAGAGCTAGATCACAAAACGTTCCTTTTTGTGATTTACATTTTAAGTATAGAAATGATTTAAATATTTTAACAATAAACAAATTAAAACAACCAATACCAACACAGCCAATAGTTATATCAAATGATTTAAGCTATTCAAAATATTCTGAGAACAATCCAATGGATAATGTTATATGGATAGATATAAAAAAAGCATATAAAGCAACATATTAAACTAACACATGTTTTTAATCCATCTAAATCATTAATATTACAATATTCAACCGAGAGTTTTTGTAAATTTTTACACGAACTTAAATCATTTAATGAAACAATCGAATGAGCTTGTAATATATTTAAAATGTGTAGATCATAATATTTATAAATATTTTCTAATGATATAATTTTATTATTACATTCATATGCTAATTTTTTTGATTCATACTGATTAGTCGATAACTGACTATTGTTATCATCTATGTTATTAATATCATCTACATTTATCATATCATTGTATTTATCGTCTATATTGTCATTACTTTTAATATTAAACATATTGTTATTGTTATTGTTATATGATTAATGACATGATATTAATTATTAATAACATCAATTTTTTCATTAGTTTTATATAGAAAAAAATTGAAAATATAATTACTTGTTAAATATGCTTTATTATTAAATAATATTATCCTGAAATGGAAAAAAACACAGATTGCTTTTATAAATTTAATAATCACTTTGAAGATATTGAATGTAAATTACCATCACCGTTGATAGATGGTTTTATGTCTCCAGTTTATGTTGGAAACAGTGATAAATCAATTCCATATGCCCCAACATATGTTCCACAATTTGGTTCATGTGAACTTGACACTAGAGATTTAGAAGATATAAAAGATATATTTGGAAAAGACATTCTTGAAATAAATGGTAGTAATACAAATTTATTTGATAAAAGATCTCCATCGTGTGGAATGACAGATGTTGTATATTCAAAATTTGACGAAGAAGGAAAACCAATTGAAATGATTTATCAAGATGGAACAAAATTACCAATACCGCTAAAAAACTCAGCATTTAAATCAAATGTCGAAAGCGCAATACAGTTGTTATCTTCTAGATCTAAATTACCTACAAAAGATTATGATTCACAATCACAATTCTTGAAAATATGTTATACATTTGTTAGTGGATTTTTGTTTAGTAATATTTGGAGGATATCTAACTATAATATGCCGAAAACCTCAGAAAGTTCTGCTTATTTTAAAATCAATGATGTTAAAAAAGCAATGGGTAGAGGAGATAGTTTATTTTTATGTTTAGATACAAGAATACTTAGCACAACTCAGTATCAAGGATATATTTTCTCTGAATCAAGAATAATTGATAAAGATACTCATATGATAAGACCTATTCCTAATAAAATATTTAGTAAAATGTTATTGGATTATTATGATCGAATAGCAATTACTATGGGATATAAATATTCTGACTCAAGATGTAGATATAGCAGAAGAAATAAATACATACTATTAATAGAAATAAAATTTAAGAAGAAACCATGAATATTACATTTTAATACAAGTATACATTACGTTATTCATTTATTATTATTTAATGAAAAATTGAAAAAAAATTCGTTGATAGTTTCCATTGTTATATTATCCATAACTAGTTCATATAATGGAATGTTATACAGAGAATCAGTTGTCTATATGCGAAGATGAATGGGAAAAATTATCGACAAATGACACATTAGCACTTCATGAACTAATTTTGGATATTGATGAAAGAATATCTAAGTTAAATTTATTTGATACTGGAGATCTATTGGAAAATATCAATATCATTTACGATATGATAGAAGAACTTGTTTCAGACATTGGTAATGGTCAATTCAGTTGTGTAAATGATAACAACATGACTGTATTTCAGTTGAACTTAAATTATTATAAAAACGAACTGAACAAAAATTGTAGGAGACTAAAAACAGTCAAAATTAACAAGAGCACTTATTTTGACCATCTATGCGGATGTAATGTTTGAAAAGTTTGATTTTTTTATTTATTGAATAATGATATGGGTTCATATTATATCATATATGTCATCTACATTAAAGACAATTGTTGAATTTGTAGCAAATAATGGATTTGATTTAGATGTATTAATTTCTAAATCAGTTGGATATGTTAAAAAATATTTTGAGTTATTAAATTATTTGAATAATCTGAAACATACTCAAAAATGCTTACAATATGAAATAATTGATAATAATGATAAAATAAATAAATTAAATATTATTTGTAATAATTATTATGAACTTATTGATATCATTAATATTAATTATAATAAATTAAAACATGCGTATGATTTTAGAAAAAAAACTGAGATAGTTGAATCTGTTGATTTTGATTATGAAATTAGAAATATTACTAGTAGATTTAATATGTTAGATATTCCACAAGAAGATAATAATTTAAATAATATTTTAGAACAAATAAAACAATATATCGAACAAAAAAATAAAAGTAATAATAAAATAGTTAATGATATTAATTTACTCAAAGATATAAACCATACTATTACCATTTCAGAAATCCAACTATTACAAAATCAGATAACAATTTATGTTAACGATAATAAGGAACTACAACGAAAAAAACAATTAACGATAAGTTTATTCAACAAAAAGAAACAAGAACAAGAATTATTACATGATGATCTATTAAGTAATAAACGTAGATATATTCTACTTAAAAAAAATTATGAAAAAATATATAATACTCTTAGATGAATTCTTAAAAATTGAATGATTTATTTATTGATTGACAATAGAAATATTTATTACTATTATTAATTAATTAATGACAAACTACGCACAATTCCATCCAAAAGAACATTATGATGTTATCATAAATTCACAACTCAAATATTATAAAACTAGATGAAAACATTAAAATAGGAAAAAAACAATACTTTAACTACTCCTACCAAGTAATCAAAAAATATTGAAATTATTACTATTTAATGTTATTTCCTATATCATTTATATAAACACACAAAACATGAATAAAAAAGGGAAATCGTCTATTGAAGATAGTCCACTTAGGACTAGTAAATATCAGGATAGTATTACATGTATATATTGTTCAAAATCATTGGCTACTGTAAAAAACAAGAAAAAACATGAATCTACATGTAAGAAACGTCCTATTGAATCTAATAATAATTTATCTAATGAAACAGATTCAGAATCAGATGAACCAAATGTTGAAAATTTTGATAATGAAATTATTGACAAAAAACCAAAGAAGAAAAACAATAAAAACAAGAAAGAAAAAGAAATAAATGATGAAAAAACAAGAAAGAAAAATAAGAAAGAAAAAGAAACAGTAGACAACGATGATAAAATTATAAACGTTAATAAACCTAACGAAGGAACTGTTAATGACTATTTAACACTTACAAAGAATGAAGGTAACATATCTGTTTTTAATCCAAAACAAACAAATATTCCTTATAAATTAGACATTAGTAATGTACGGGATAATGAAACACTTAGACTATCATTTACTATTATAGAAAAAATATTGATATGGATAGGAATACCATATTTGTTATTCAGTAATTTTTCATATGTTTGATTATTTTATTATGAATATTTTTAATGATTTTAATATTAACATATATATATAAATGGATATCAATGAAATATTAAAATCATTGAAAACATATGAAAAAAATGAGTTTAAATCATCTTTTTTATCAAGTACCATTAATTTTTTTGATAATTTAAAAAATAAATATATTACAAAAATAGATGAAAATGAATATATGTTAGCAGGTATCAGAATATATTTATTGTATAATGATTACTATTTCTATTTAACAACAAAATATGATAAGGTTGGAAACTGTTAGACGAAATACTAACTAACGCTAATTATATTAATTGTAAAAATATTTCTACTATTATTATATTATGTATTTTGTCATGAATATTTAATATTATATCAATATATAAACCAAGCATACTTTATTTTTATTAATCAATATTACTAAAAATTGATATTATAACTACTTAAAGACTTCATTATATCTTAATATTAAAATAAATATATATGAATGACATTAAATATTACACTTCTA
>Ga0257123_1001655_pt1 | contig 13079 bp, 9 predicted proteins | sample SI106_135metaG_FD_190185 | JGI IMG/M metagenome (GOLD analysis project Ga0257123, IMG submission 190185) | Marine microbial communities from Saanich Inlet, British Columbia, Canada - SI106_135 | ecosystem: Environmental > Aquatic > Marine > Inlet | place: Canada: British Columbia | collected...
GTCGGTTTTTTTTGTGTGGTGCTTAAAAAGCCATACACTAAAACAGAGGTTTTTGCAATACAAGTTATTGGATTTATATAAAATATTTGCTATTTTGAAAGATCGATTTCAACACCCTTTATTAAAAAAATGAAAAAAGAGATAAAAAGCCCTTTTCCCGATGGTAATTGTTTCTTTTGTGGAATCAATAATAAATTTGGTTTAAAACTTAAATTTTATTGGGATGAAGAAAAAAAAGAAGCCTCTACTGAGTATCTGCCTGCCAAGTACTTTACCGGCCAGGGGAATATACTTCATGGAGCGATTCAAATGGGTCTTCTTGATGAAATCATGGGATGGACCAGCTATGCATTTACTGAAAAAATGGCTGTTACATCTGATATTAATGTCAAATTTTTGAAGCCGACATATATTAATAGAGAAAAAATAAGTATTACATGCCAGGTGACTTCAAAAGAAGGTCCGAAGATAAAAATGTATGCAAAGCTTTTTAATATTGACGGTGCTGTCTGCACAACAGCGGAAGGGAGTTACCATCTTCTATCATCAGAAAAATATAGAGGCATTACTTCAATTATAAAGATAGTGCCTTTTGAAAACATACATGCCGCAGCATTCAAACAATTGAACCTGGACTGGCTTGAGGATTACGAACTCTTTGAACCTGCTGATTCAAAATACCTTGACAACCCCCTGTCGAATATCCTTGAACAAGGTGGCAAAATTTTAATGGCTATAACCAATAATGCTGTTATCGGCACTTGTGCAATTATAATAGAAACAAGTAATACTGCTGAACTTGCAAAACTGGCTGTTTCTCCCGATGCCCAGGGAAAAGGAGTTGGCCGTATGCTGGCCAAGGAATCTATAAAAGAGGCACATAAAATGGGGTTAAAAAAGATATTCCTTGTTTCAAACAAAAAATTGAACAGGGCTATCCAGTTGTATGAGTCCTTTGGGTTCAAGCATATGCCAATCCCTAAAGATACAATATACAAAACAGCTGATGTTTATATGGAATTGCAAATAAATTAAAAATCTTCAAGATTAAAATTTTGCATCACCAAAATTAATAAGATTTTTTAAATTCGACCCAAACCAAAAGTTATGATTTCTTGCATCAAGATTGATTCATCCAATGCTCAACGATTGAAATGATATCATTGAGACTTTTATAAGTAATTTTTTTGCAACAATCCAGGAGAGAAATATAACGTGTCTCATAAGGCTCTCTTTTTTTAAATTTCCCCACAATACCACATATTGTATAGACAAATTTTTCAGTCTTTAATGTGAAATTCATCTGGTACCTTCCAGAATAATTGATGTTGTGAATGTGTGAGAGTTTTTCAATCTCACTCACTCACATTCATGACTCAATTATTCTGGGGTAAACAGTTTCGCTTTTTCAACAGAATCTAAGCTGAAAACTGAATTATTTTTTATTAAAAAGGGTGAAGCTCCCCATAAACAAAAGGTACCATCTAAATTGGTATATTTAGTGATATTTTAAAAGATCAATCTGCAATAAAGCAGTTGAATTTTATGAGGAGCTTCACTATGAAAAAAAGAAACATTTTTCAAAACCAAAGTCAAGAAATCCTTTCTCTGTTCGAGACCGTCGAGAACAGATCCAAAATGATGTGTGTACCGATTGATTATGCCAAAAAAGATCATACGGTGATGTTCTGCAATGGCAATGGGGAAATTATTCGAAAACCATTCTCGGTAAAGAATTCACTTAAAGGGAAAAATTATTTGGTTGAGCAAGCTACAAAGTCTTGTCGCCATCATGGTATTAATCTTCAGTATGCTTTTTTTGGAGGTGAAGATTGCGGCTCTTTCGCTGATAATTTTACGTGTGACCTTCAGGTTATAACTGCTTTGCGTTCAGATGATTGGATAGTTGCAGGAGTAAATCCCTGTGATGCAAAGAGATATCGTGAAAACATGCAGGCAAGTACTGATCGATTGGACCTATTAGGGATTTGTAAAATGCTTCTCAGCTGCAGAGGCAATTGTTCTCCTGCTCAATCCGGCATCTATTTAAATTTGCGGACGCTTGTTCGGCAAAGGCGAAAACTTGTTAAAATGACAACCGGAGTAAAAAATAGAATTCATACGATTGTAGATCGGGTTTTTCCTGGGTTCTTAAACGAAAAGAAGAGTGGGCTCTGGCCATTTTCAAAATGCTCGTTGTTATTAATGAAAGACCGATTCAGTGCACATCAAATAAGGAGACGTCGACGCTCTACATTGGTGAAACTGTTTACCAGCCAGGCAATACACCAACCAGATCGCTGCGCTGAAAAACTTCAGCAATATGCGACCCAGGTCCTCACCCCGCCAGAAAACCATATTGCAACATTGCAGCTTTCGTTGAAACAACAGGTAAAACTTTTTATCTGTCTGCAAGAAAATATTGAGCAGACGGAAAAGGAGATAGCTGAACATTTAGCCCAAACCCAGGGGGCATTTTTAACCAGTATTCGTGGTATTGGAATTGTTTTAGCATCTGGTGTCAGTGCGGAAGTTGGGAACCCCGACAAACAGAAATCTATTAATAATTTGGTTTCATATGCTGGTATTATCCCAAGGATTAAACAAACCGGCGGGATTCAGGGAAAAACTCAAGTCAAAAAGATGGGAAAACGCTGCAATCATATCATAAAAGTGGTTTGTTTTGTACAGTCAGCTTCTCATATATTGTCATACCAGTTTACCAAAAATTGGACATATGGGACATGGGGTTCCACCGGTAACGCTCAATTGTGAAAACCTATGATTTTAAAAATTAACTCGGCCCCTTACATTTTTCGAAAACCGACAAGAATCGGATAGTTGGAGTGCGGCCTGAAAACAAGTTGAAAATAATGCTTGATTTTTTTCTGGTGCTCTATACTGGAAAAATCAAATTTTCAAATTCTTCATGAAATTATATTCGAGAAAGCTGAATTTTGTTAAGACCCTGGGATTATTTTTCAAAGCCGGCTAAAATGTGATGTATATATAAAAATTACAGTGAAGGGTTGGCTTGTAACAGCGGTTGAGGCTCATATAGACTTGTGATTTATTTAAAAAAAGTTAGTAAAGTCATTAAAAATTAAAGCCTATGATATAAACTTCAAATATTTCCCAATTATTGAGATTTGAATATCTTCAATAGAGTTTCCCTCTAATCACCTTTTATTTAATGATGTTATCATCAGGTTGATAATATCCAGCAGTATATAATTGTCAATATAACAGTATAAACGATGAGTGCATAAAACCATTTACCAGAAAATTTTGGTGTTCGAAGTGGTGACAGGTTTAGCCCGGCCATGGCTATGAACATTGTATATAGTATGATTGAAAAAACGGCAGGAGCAAAAAAGAATTCAAACAGAAAAACAAAAGCAAAAACGATAATATTGTTGTCCAGGGCAAGCCCTTTGTAGGTCGCACTGTCGACAAGACCGAAAAGATTGAAATAACTCAAGCGGATCGCGCTTGTGGCAACGATAACAAAGGCGCCTGGCAAAAACCATGCACTGAAGTTTCCATAGCTCAAAAGAAAAACAGCTGGACAGATTCCAAAGCTTATCATATCAATCAATGAATCCAATTGTGCTCCGAAATTTTTTTGTTCGTCTGTTCTACCTTTGATTTTTCTGGCAATAATACCATCTCCCCAGTCAAAAAGGACTGCCCATATCATTCCGATAACAGCTGCAGGAAAATTTTCTATTACTGCAAAATAGACTCCCAGCAGCGCACATAAAAGCCCTGCAAGAGAACAAAGATTGGGAAGATCTTTAGCAAACCAGAGCATCCCGATCTGGTGTGACGGTTTCGATTGTGATGTGCTCATCCATTCCTCACTATTAATTATCGCCCCTTAAAACCAATCCCACCGCCTGAACCAGGTTTGTGTTTTCATCCTTGGTACGGGCGGCAATGCGGATATATCGGTCAGCATCGGGCATGGTTTTACCCTGGCAGTGTTTGATGTAAATATTATGCTCAATAAATAGTCTTCTAGTTAGCTCAGGTGCACTTGGTCCTATATCCGGTAACCGACAAAAAATAAAGTTTGCATCTGGTTTATAGACCGTGAGTCCGGAAAAGTTTTTCAAATCTGTATAAAGCTTATCCCGGTCTTTTTTTACCTGATTGCAGCTTTTAATAAAGACGTCACTATAATCAGGTAAAATTCTTAAAAATTCTTCAGCAAATCCATTGATATTCCAAATATGGACACCCTTGCGGACTGCTTTTATAAAATTGGAATTTCTTGTCAAAAGATAACCAATTCGAAGGCCACAAATACCGTATGCTTTACTCATGCTTTTAAAAATTACGATATTCGGATATGTCTCTATTTGATCTTCCATGGATGTCTGACCAGATTTTTGACCAGGGTCCTGAACAAAATCAATAAAGGATTCATCAATTATTAGCTGGCAGTCATGATCAGCCAGTTTTTTTGCCAAACGTATCAAATCGGTTTTGGGAACAGCCATGGCAGTTGGATTGTTCGGTGTGACCACAACTGCAACATCTGCATGGGTTTCAATGATACGATCTGCAAATTTATCCACATCCAGTTGAAAAGAGGGTATCTCAAGGGGAAATTCTATGGCACGCCCTGCTGGAGCAGCATTCGCATATTCGTTAAACGAAGGCACGGAAATAATAATTTTCCGGGCAATGTGCCCGGAGACAATTTTTATAAGCTCTGCTGCACCATTGCCGACAACAATGTGTTCAGGTGATTGATCGATCAGTTTACCCACCAGGGATGCAAGCACATCCTGTGCAACAGGGTAGTTCAAGACAAGATCGTGGATTTGGTTTTTAAAACAGGAAAACACCTCTTCAGGTGGGAAATATAAATTATATAAATACGCATGATCAACAAAATCATGGCGATAATATCCGCCATGCTGACCTGAAATGTATTTATATTTTTCTGTCTGGTTTTTATATTCAGAATCAGGCATAAAAACTTTCCTTTACAACGGATTTACGGGCAGGTATGTTTGTTATTTTTTTATTGTTTGGTGTTAACCCATAAAAAGAAATCGGTGTGTCAATTTTTGCCGGGAACAGTTTTTCAGCAGAGGCAAGGTCTTCTATGGTGTCGACTTCATACCAGGGCTGATGGTCAAAATGGACCGCCTGGAGGGATAAGGATTTTTCAGCCACCATTTGTTTAAATACGACTTCGTAATAATCATTTACACTACCGGCCAGAATATATTGGTTCAGTTTTTCGATTACCTTGTACCACGATGAAACCGAAAGGCTGTAAATATTAACTGTCTTATATCTGATTTCATTTGATCCGTTGATTACGTCGATATGGAATGCATTCACTTTGTTTGATGGGTTGAGTGTGACGGTTGAGCCGTTCAGCCAGGGTTTCATTCGTGAGATGGCAATCCTGTCGGGATAAAGCATTTCTGTTAATAAAGACGGTTCAAAAATAAGATCGCTTTCGATGAGCATAAATGATTCATTGATTATTTTTCGGGCCATCCATAACGAATATATATTATTGGTAGTTTTGTATAATGGACTGAAAACATACTCAATCTTTATATTCCCGGCGCGGGTTTTCAGAAAATCTCGGATACAATCTTCCAGGTGACCTGTCACCACAACCAGACGTTTAAATCCGTTTTGATTCAAGCTTTTGAGCAGTCGTTCTAATATGGATGTTTCATTAACAAGGGTAAGGCATTTGGGTGATTTTTGTGTCAGTGGGAACAGGCGGCTTCCTGTGCCCGCTGCAAGGAGTAATGCGGTTGTTATGCGATTTTTGGGGCAAGGATTCGTATTAAAAAACATGAACCTCCTCATATTAATAAGTTAACGTATTCAAAAAAAGACACACTTCTTTCGAAGATGAATTTTTTTGCACATCCAACAAATTGTTTAGAAAAAAATAATGGCTTCGAACTTAGGGGGCAGACCACATGTGAGTAGCAGGATATACACCAAAAAGCGGAAACGTTTGTACGTCATTTTTAACAGCACAACTTCGTTCATGCTATAGGAATACAGGTAAAAGTCAAGGTATATATTTTTTTGCATTGTGAGATTCTTTTATACTGCAGGAGAGGAACCACACCAAAATACAAGATAAAGCCCCTGAACGGTATACCGCACAGAGGCTTTATTCTTTAAGTCACTCAAGATGACTTTTTCTTAATACAAATAAAAATGGTTTACTAAACCACGGTTACATTTGCTGCAGCAGGACCTTTTTGGCCTTCTTCAATGTCGAATGTAACACTATCCCCTTCATTGAGGGATTTAAAACCGGTAGTATTGATGCCTGAATGATGTACAAACACATCTTTTCCACCGTCTTGTTGTTCGATAAATCCAAAACCTTTTGAGTCGTTAAACCATTTTACGATACCATTAGCCATATTGGCAATCTCCTAAAAAAAAATAAAAAATACAAGTTTCTAACTGTGGGGGTAATGCCGCTTTTATTGTCGGAAATATACACCTTGGGAGGGAAACCTACGTGTTAATACAATATAACACAATTCATTAAAACTATAGGAATGTCGATTGGAAGTCAACCCTGATCCACCATCAAGGTACCACCTGCTGCGTTGACTGCGGTCGTTCCTCCCTGCGGAGTATGACTTATACGCCTCACTCGTCACTCCTTGCCGCCTTGCATCTGGCACCTTGCTGATGGCCAGGGATAGTGCACAACCCGTGGCCCGGCAGGCAAACAAAAATTTGATGGTGGATTTGGGAAGCATTAAATATTTTTTTGAAAATGGAGCTATCGTTTCGAATTTTGTTCTCATTCATCGAATTATCTTTGACCATCAAATTTTTTGACTTGCATTGAATAGCAACTATTGCAAAAGATGATCAATATTTTTGATGTGCTATGGCCCACCGATAAAATATAATAAAACTATTTTTTCAAGCAGTCGGAATAGTCTTTACTCGTACGTATATATGGTATAATCGCTCAGGAGTGAACTCCCCAAATTTACCGAGTGTTTCTTTCACCAGTCCGGATTTTCAAAATTTACCATAGAACAAGATACAGTACAGACATAATTTTTTAGTCTCGGGCCAAAAATTAAACAGTTCCATTCTGATGCGGTATGGACTATTAACAGTGTGTGATTATTCCCCGAGCCATAATTTGACAATATCAAGGCGTTTGTTTTCAGCAGCATGGGCATTATTTTAACCTTTCTCTGCCTTTGCCGGATATGCGGCACTTAGCCATGGAATCTGCCCCAATTGTTCAGCCATCTCAATCCCAGGTGAAAGAAGAGATCAAAAGCTTGCAGCTATCATTTTAAATGATCTGTCTTTTGATCCAAATACAATCTAAAAACAATATTTTTTTTAAGATTTATATTATATTTTTTAATCCGGTTCCAAACAGTTACACGATTTATACCCAGAATTTGTGCTGCTTGGGACTGATTCCCATTGGTTTGGCGAAGCGCATTAATAAGTTCATCTTTTTGAGAAGATTTATCATTTATCAATTGAGGAACAGCAAACGAATCTGCACGCCCGGTTATTGATTGTGCCATTGTAAACTTTCGGGGCAGATGCTTTCTGTCAATTAAACCTTTTTCAGCAATCACAAATGCATACTCCAGTGTCCCTTTCAATTCCCTGATATTTCCAGGCCAATTATATTTCATACTTGAAATACTATCGTTTATTTATGGTATTTAAATTCACGAGTCAAATGCTATAAATTACTGAGAGTTTTTTAACCAGTCCGAGTTTTTTTAATATTTCCAAAGACATCTGGTATAGAAAGATTTTTCATCCTATGATTTAAAAATCATTAGAAGAAAATCACGCTACAAAATAAACTCGCTACATAATTGGAGATACACTTTCCAGCAGTTCAAACCCTGAAAATAATTTTCTAAAATCTGACAAAATGATGTAAATATAGTAAGTGTAATGCAGGAATATGACAGGTAACGCCACCACTGGTTTATAGGTTGAATTAAAATTTCAACACTGGGAAGTGCCATATCCATAGATTGGGGGTTCTAAATTTTGTCTGGACTGAGTCTTTATAATACCAATGAACCCCATTAGTTTTCAGCTGAAACCCCATATAGATAGACAGAAGGTTCGCTTTTTAAGACCTCTAAAAATTTATCCAAAGTCGCTTAACTTTATGTCCGATTTTCTGGGGGAGGATCAGTAATAAAAATGGGAACTTTTGTGGGAAATGGAAAATGCGGCTTAGGAAAAGTGTCTATTTTTACTTGACCACATCAATACCCCCCGGTAAAGGAAGACAAAACAGCCATCACAGACAATACAATGAATAAAACTTGAAGTTTGGTGTCAATCTTTTTCATATACAGTCCAAAAATTAAAAAATTCTGATCTTATAGCGATTCTCAAAATAACGTTCCAATTGGATTATAAAAATTTTTTTGAATTTCAAATAGTTGATACTATTCAAAAGGGATATACTTATGGCAACTTTGTTTGGTATCTGCAACCCCCTGGGTTTCCATAGAAAAATGTTGACTTAAATCCATTATTCCCTTAAAAATTCCAAAGTAACCATGGAAAGGCCCCATCAATATTTGTCCCACAACCTTGAAATCAGGAAATACCATGACAACCTTAAAAAAATTAGTGATCATTCTTCCCATCCTCCTGGGCATGGGCCTGTTTGCTTTTATGAAATTTACCAAACAGGCACCTGTCCGGCACGGCAACAAAGAACGGGTTCAGATCGTCCGAGTGATCCCACTGGAAAAAACCCATGTTGTGCCAAGATCAATTGGTTATGGCTATGTTGAGGCAGACAGTACCTGGGAAGCCATTCCCGAGGTCAGCGGAAAAATAGTTTATATGAATAAAAACCTGAAAAAAGGGTATTTTATCAAAAAAGGGGATTTGCTTCTCAAAATCGACACCACAACCTATGGATTGGCAGAAAAACGGGGAGCAGCAGATCTCATGAGTGTTGATGCCCACCTCAGGGAACTTGAGCAGTCAAAAAAAAACACCCAGGGCCTTCTCAGCATTGAAAAATTATCTTTAACCTCTGCTGCCCAAGAATTAAAAAGAAAACGGGAACTTTTTGCCAAGGGCTATCTATCCGCCTCTGACATGGAAAAAGAAGAAAGAACTTTTTTATCCCATCAAACCACGGTGAATAACCTTGAAAATATTCTGGACCTCATCCCCTCACAGAAAAAAGCCCTCCAGGCCCAGAAAACATCCGGGGAGTCCACAATGACTGAACGCCGGCTGAATGTGGCCAAAACTGATATTTTTGCCCCCTTTAACTGCCGGCTATCTGCCGTGAATATCGAACTTCACCAATTTGCCTCGGCCGGAACCGTGCTGGTTGAAGCCCAAAGCGTTGACAGGGCGGAAATTCCCATCCAACTGGCACCTTCAAATTTTTTAAGACTCATGCCCAGAAAACAAAGTTTAATTTTTCCAGATAAAACAGACATTGAAACCCTTAGAAGGGCCATTGATATAAAAGCAAAAGTAAGGCTCCCCATGGATGGGGACAAAAAGACTGAATGGGAGGCCAGGTTCTCGAGAACCAGTGAATCCATGGACCTTAAGACCGGTGCTCTTACCATATATGTCACCGTGGATAATCCCTATGGCAATGTGCTTCCGGGAATACGCCCGCCCCTGGTCACCAACATGTATGTGGAGGTTGAGCTCAGGGGACGTTCGCTTCCGGATCGGTTTGTAATCCCCAGGGGGGCTGTCCATGGAGGAAATATCTATATTTGTACCCCTGAAAACAAACTTGATATAAGACCTGCTGCAATTGAATTCCAGATGGAGGATATGACTGTGCTTTCCACTGGAATTGACCCGGGGGAGACCCTAGTGCTGAGCGACCTTATTCCGGCTGTTGAAGGGATGAAGCTGAAACCGGTTCTTGACAATGATACGGCAGAAAGGCTAAAACGCATGGCCATTGGGGAGGCATTGTAAGATGAATCCATTTAAGGGAATGATCTCCTTCATGTGTGACCATCCCACTGCTTCCAATCTGCTAATGCTCATGTTTATAGCCGTGGGACTTATTTCAGTTACAGATCTCAAACGCGAAACCTTTCCCGATTTTTCCATAAATGCGGTTGAAGTCTCAATAGCCTATCCCGGGGCCACGGCAGAAGATATTGAAGCTTCTGTTTGCCAACGAGTTGAAGATGCCATTGATAGTGTGCCCAATGTGCTTGAGGTCAGGAGCACGGCTATGGAAAACCAGGGTATTGTTGTGGTGGAAATGAAAGAAGGCCAAAATATCATCGAATTTTTCAATGATATCAAGACTGAAGTGGAAGCCATCAATGATTTTCCGGAACAAGTGGAAGATGTGATTGTCAAACGGATGAACAGGACTGATCCTGTCGTGTCTGTGGCGGTTACAGGCCCAATGAGTCCCATGCATTTAAAATTTTATTGTGAACAGCTCAAGGACCGGCTCAAGGCCATTGATCAGGTTTCCCAGGTGGAAATTCTAGGCTTTTCCGGCCATGAGTTTTTAATTGAAATTCCCCTTTACAATATGATGCGCATGGGCCTTTCCGTTACTGATATAGAAAGGGCTGTATCCTCCCAGAGCCTGGATCTTCCTGCCGGTAGTCTGGAAACAAGGGATTCGGACATATTGATCCGGTTTACCGAAGAAAGAAAAACTATCCAGGAACTGGAAAAACTCATTGTGGTGTCCAGGGACACAGGCCTGGAAATCCAGCTGGGGGATATTGCCAGGATATCTGACGGGTTCAAGGATGAGGAGAATAAAATCCTGTTTGACGGAAAACGAGCCGGCCTGCTCCAGATCAATAAATCCAAATCTGAAGATTCCTTAAAAATACTGGATGCAATAACAAGTTTTTTTGAAAAAGAGCAGCCCCAGGCCCCTTCAGGTGTCTCCTTTTCAATTACCCAAAATATTTCCAAGGTGGTCAGGGACCGGCTCCAGATGCTGACAAAGAACGGGATTCAAGGACTGATCCTTGTCTTTTTAGCCATGCTTCTTTTTTTCCCCTTTAACTTTTCATTTTGGGTGGCCATGGGCTTGCCTGTCTCCTTTTTACTGACCTTTTTCTTCTTAAAACATATAGGACTGTCCTTGAACATGCTTTCCATGGTCGGGCTCCTGATAGGACTTGGCTTGCTCATGGATGATGCCATTGTCATTGCCGAAAACATTGCCGCCCATCTGGAAAAAGGGAAAAATAGTTTCAACGCAACGGTTGACGGCATTTTTGAAGTATCGGCCGGTGTATTTTCTTCATTTTTAACCACCCTTTTTATTTTCGGTGCCCTGGCTTTTGGTATGAAAGGGGATATAGGCAAGGTTCTCTACGTCATCCCCGTGATCCTTATCCTGACCCTAAGTGTCAGTCTTGTGGAAGCTTTCTTCATTCTCCCCAACCATTTATCCCATTCCCTGAAAAACCACGGAAAAGACAGACCCAAGCCAAGGTTCCGCCAAATGCTTGACAAAGGTATGGACTGGGCCAGGGAAAAGCTTTTGGGAAAATTTGTTGATCTGGCCGTCAACTACAGGTATTTTTTTATTGGGCTGGTTGTTTTTGCCTTTATTGCCGCCATCTCAATGATTGTTGGCGGGCATCTGAAGGTCAAGGCTTTTCCGGATATAGAAGGAGATGTGCTCCAGGCCAGGATACTTTTTCCCCAGGGAACCCCCCTTAAAAGAACTCAAATTTATGTGGATAAATTTGTTAATGCAGCCAATCTGATGAATGATGACCCCGCCTTGTTACAACCGGGTAATGCCGACCTGGTCCAGCACACAACCGCCATGTATAATATAAATGCCGATGCAGGGGAAATAGGTCCCCATGTGGCCACTGTTTCATTGGATTTACTCAATGCTGAAACCAGATCCGGCACCATGGAAGATATAATTTCCAAATGGCGTACTCTGACAGGAGATATCCCGGATGCCATTGCCATTGCTTACAAAGAACCCACCATTGGTCCTGGCGGCCTTCCCATTGAAATCAGACTTAAGGGAACTAACCTTGCTAATTTAAAACTGGCATCCACAAGGCTAATCGACTGGCTCCACGGATACAAAGGAGTCTCTGATCTTTACGATGATCTGCGCCCGGGCAAACCCGAAATCCAGGTAAAGCTTAAAAAAGGGGCAAAAGCTAAGGGTTTTGATGCCAGGAGTGCTTCACAACAGCTCAGGGCAGCCTTTTACGGAAGTACTGCCAGCGAAATCATTGTCAGGGACCAATCCTATGAGGTAAACCTTAAGATTGCCAGTCCTGACAGGCAAAGCATTTCCAACCTTGAAAATTTCTACCTCATGGACAGCAATGGACAGCGGATTCCATTAAAAACCGTGGCATCCATTACCCCCGGCCGGGGGTATGCCGGAATCAAGAGGGTCAATGCCCAGAGGACCGCCACTGTCACGGGAGATGTGGATACCAGGGTTGCCAATTCCAGGGAAATTATCCTTGATACAAAAAATAGATTTATCCCAAAATTAAAAAAAGAATTTCCCGATATCAGCCTTGAAATGGAAGGTCAGGCAAAGGAGATGAAAACATCCATGGGCGGCATGGCAAAAGCCATGGGTATAGGAGTTTTTGGAATTTTCTGCCTCTTAAGCTTCCAATTCAGATCCTTTCAGGAACCTTTGGTGATCATGGTGAGCATCCCCTTTGCATTTATAGGAGTTGTAGCAGGCCATATGATTATGGGGATTGATCTTTCAATGCCAAGTCTCCTGGGATTTGTTTCCCTGGCCGGCATTGTGGTTAATGATTCCATCCTTTTGATCAGTTTTGTCAAGTTGCACACTGAAAGGGGGGAGAGCATGGCCCAGGCAGGGAAATTGGCTTCAAAAGAACGATTCCGGGCAGTTCTGCTGACCTCGGTAACAACCATTGCAGGCCTTTTTCCCCTTCTTTCGGAAAGATCCATGCAGGCCCAGATCCTGATTCCCCTGGCCTGCTCAATTGTGTTTGGCCTGCTCATGTCCACCCTGCTGGTCCTGGTGGTGGTTCCCTGCCTATATACCATTATGGCAGATT
>Ga0257123_1001662_pt1 | contig 13030 bp, 15 predicted proteins | sample SI106_135metaG_FD_190185 | JGI IMG/M metagenome (GOLD analysis project Ga0257123, IMG submission 190185) | Marine microbial communities from Saanich Inlet, British Columbia, Canada - SI106_135 | ecosystem: Environmental > Aquatic > Marine > Inlet | place: Canada: British Columbia | collected...
TTTTCATAATTTGACAGTATCGTTTTGTATCAATTATATAATTTTAACCTCACAAAATATATATTTTTTTATTTCTCAGAATATATATTTTATATGACAAAAAAAAATGATTATGTAGACATGTTCATAATTTGACAGTATCGTTTTGTATCAATTATATAATTTTAACCTCACAAAATATATATTTTTTTATTTCTCAGAATATATATTTTATATGACAAAAAAACGATTATGTAGACATGTTCACAAATTGACAGTATCGTTTTGCGTTAATTATATAATTTTAACCTCACAAAATATATATTTTTTATTTCTCAGAATATATATTTTATATGACAAAAAAATGTGTGTATGTCGAAAAAAATTTTTTTCGTAATTTGACAATATCGTTTTGTGTTGAAAAAAAAACGATTATGTAGACATGTTCGTATTATGACAGTATCATTTTGTGTTAATTATATAATGTTAACCTCTCAAAATATATATTTTTTTATTTCTCAAAATATATATTTTTTTATTTCTCAGAATATATATTTTTATGTTTACAAAAAATGTGTGTATGTTGAAAAAAATTTTTTTCGCAATTTGACAATATCGTTTTGTGTTAATTATATAATGTTAACCTCACAAAATATATATTTTTTTATTTCTCAGAATATATATATATTTTTATGTTGAAAAAAAAACGATTATGTAGACATGTTCGTATTATGACAGTATCATTTTGTGTTAATTATATAATGTTAACCTCTCAAAATATATATTTTTTTATTTCTCAGAATATATATTTTTATGTTTACAAAAAAAACGATTATGTAGACATGTTCGTATTATGACAGTATCATTTTGTGTTAATTATATAATGTTAACCTCTCAGAATATATATTTTATATGTCAAAAAAAAATGTGTATGTAGAAAAAAATTTTTTTTTCACAATTTAACAGTATCGTTTTGTATCAATTATATAATTTTAACCTATCAAAATATATATTTTTTTCACATTATAACAGTATTATTTTGTATCAATTATTTAATTTTTATGTGTGAAAAACTATATGATAAATATTTAAATGTTTTTAGTAGAGTTGGATAATTATATATCTCATCAATTCTGATAAATAATGTGATGTCATCATACATAAATACAAAGTGTGTAGAATTCATAGTAAAAATATAAACATAATCTTTAAATATAAATATCATATCACCACTATTAAATATATATATATGAATTTTTTGTATATTATAATAACAACTATGTAATAAAATATGATTATCATGTATATCTATAGGTTTTAAGTTGTGATTTCCAGGTTGATGATGTTTGTTTATATACAAATTATATATTTGTATTTTTAAATACAAATCATCATGTTTAATAACTGAAGTATTATCGATATATACGAAATTATGTTTGTCACATAATTTCGAAGGTATATACAAATATGTATTAGATAAGTTTCCTATTATACATGATGTATCATTATATACAAAAATTTGTATGTTATTATCAAAAGTTAATAACATACCATGTTTTTGTTTATAATTATAATTATATATTTTTATATATGGTAAAATACATTTTTTATCTAAATTTACCTTTTTTACTATATCAAATATATTATTATAAATATCGTTTGCTTTATTTTTAGAAATATTGATATTATATTGTAGAAAAGATAGTTTATTATATAATATAAAATCTTGATATTGTAAACGTTGTAACTGTTGTATTTTATTTTTTATATTTTGTAAATTTAACATTTTTTTTTTATTAGTATAAGCATTTTCAATTAACATATTGATATATTTGTTTAATTCATATAATTCATCATTTGTATTTTCTTTTAGTTTATTGTATTTTTTATTACGAATTCTTTTAACAATATCTCGTGTAGTATTTAACTTATTATCATAAAATGGTGGTTTTTTAGTAATTAAAAAATATATTACACATATAATACCCCATATATCTGCTACCTTGAGAATCTGACCTGAACGCGCTTTTAAATCAGATAAAAACGGAGCCATATAATTTACAGTTCCACAAAATTTATATAACTTATGCGGATCGTATTTTTGAGATAGATCAAAATCAAAAATAAGAATCTTCTTGTCTGTATCAGAATATAATATATTATGTGGTTTTATATCCCTGTGAATAATACCTATTTGTCTAATAAATAATATTGCGTTTACACATTTTAATGAAATATCAAGTATAGTTTTATAACTATAATTATGTTTCAATATATATTTATATAATGGTATTTTATGTATATCATATGGGAAAATTAGAGCATATTGTGTTTGACTTATTTTAGATATAGATTTTGGACATGAAACGTAATTTTTATTGTTATCAAATTTACGTATATATTTGTATATATGTATTTCATTTTTAATATATTTATTATCTTGTATTTTCATTATATATGTATCATCATTTATTTTTCCGGTTTTTATCACTGTTTTTGAATTTTTGAATATCGTTTTTACATCAATAAATTTATCCATATTTTACATTATATAAAAATTTAAATATATAATAAATATGTTTTGGGATAATTTTTTTGAAATACCAATAATAAACAATATAATAAATAATGTTGTTAAAGTAGGAAAAATTATGTTAGTTACTTCAATTATTCTTGCGAAACCGGTATCTACACAAACGATGAAGAATAAATATTTATCTCCTATAGATATAAATACAACATCACAGATATTATCATTACCAAAATTTAGTATGATAGATACTTCATATACATATACAGATATATATAATGGTTTTGATATAAATAATTTCCTTAACAGTATGACACCTAAGTTTGAAGAGTTGGAAAAATCTTATATAACTTTTGATACATTTAACAATAACTTTAAATATATCCAGTCTACATCGAATTTTTATATGTTATATACAATTAGTTTGCTAGGTATCATATTCATGTTTATTCCAATTTTATGTATTACAGGATTATGTATAAAACGAAAACATAAAAAATATAAACGGTCAAAATCGATAACAACGATAACAACATGTATATTATCGATAATAATTGGGGCAAGTTTTATGATAACGATTATGTATAAAACGAAAACATAAAAAATATAAACGGTCAAAATCGATAACAACGATAACAACATGTATATTATCGATAATAATTGGGGCAAGTTTTATGATAACGATTATATATGGAATTATATCTATGTTAATAACCAAAACTTCCATAAATGATACATATTATACTAATGTCGAATTGATAAAATATACAGATGATTTTATTAAAATATATGATAATAATACTTATTTTGAGCATATTAATACATATATTGATGATATAAAAACGAATATCATTGACCCGATAAATAATTTTACAATAGAAGAATGTATAAATAGTGTGAATAATATATCTGATAAATTTAACAAAACATTTATTATCGATGTATTTTCTATTTTGCAGAATTTTACTGGATATAATTTAACATTGCTTATACACGATTTAAAAAATATAAATTCTACGTTTTCATATATGAATAACATTGATATCAATGGTATACTTATGGAATGTACAGATAGTTTTGATGATATTAACAATATTATCAATATAACAAATCTATTTGATATTAATACGCTAAATCTATCTAGTATTGCAAATATCAATTTTAATTTGTCATATATAAATGACATAATTACTGTTTTAGAATTGTATGGAGGAGTATGTAATTCCAATTGTCAATTTAATTCATCAAATATATTATCACAGTTAAATAATATTGATATCGATATAGATATTAATATCGATTTAAACGCACTAAATATGATATCAACATTCTCAGGATTATTAGATATAAATGTTCAAACAATAATTGATAATAACAAACCTGATATCGCCCAATATATAGACTATATATATAATGCACATGAATACGTAAATAAATTACTAACGTATTCTACTATCTTTTTAGGTATTGGAATTATCATACTTTTTATTATAATAATATTGATATGTAGTATATACATATTAACTGTTATTTGTATAAGACTAGAATTATTATTACATGTAGTTAATTTATGTTATATCATAATTATTTTGCTATTATGTTTCCCGTTAATATTATCAATGTTATCAATATTTACATATGATACGTATTTGAATCAGGAAAATATAGGTAATAATTTTTTAAATAATGGTGTACCTCAAATTGTAGATATCAACCAGAGAATGAATATGATGGGAGTAAATGTAACATTAGAAAATTATATAATGGAAATTGGTATAAATGTAGATCTATACAATGTGTCATTACCTACATTAAATTCTCAAATTGACATTAAGAAACTGATATTAAACTATATTACAAATTGTAAATATAACAACGAGGAATATAAATTAAAAAATACATTTGATAATTATGTATATAACATATCAAATTTTGTCCAAACTTTTGATATAAATGTAATAATTCCTAATGTAACGTTTTCAAGACAAACTAATGAATTACTATCTAATATATCGTCGTCATTTTTAGCAAATACACTTATATATACAAATGATATATATGATTTAATTAAATGTAATAGATTAAATAATTTTAAACTATTACCGCTTATTTATAGTTATATGCAAACATTCTCTATATATTTATTAGGAATAGTATTCTTTCAATTAACATTATCGATATATATTATAATTAATTTATGTACGTTAATTTTTGCGAGATTATGTTTATATAAAATGACAATTAGATCTATGAAGTAAAAATTTCATAATTTTCATTGTTATACTTTAAATATACTGTTATACAATTTATAAGCTCTTTAGTTTTACTATCATATATTTTGCCAGGGATAATAACGTTATTATTAATATAATTAAATACTGTTTTTGAAGAATGAGTTGATATTAATCGATAAATATTTGTATATGCTTCTGTATAAGATATTTTTTTACCGTTTGTGATATCATTAATATGTTTATGTAGTTTATTAAAGCTCATATTATAATTTGATAATTTTATAATAAAATTATCAAATTTCATTTTTTTATCATATATAATTATACATATTATTGAATAATATTATCATTAATAATATAAAAAATATATAAAAATATATAGTAAATAATATACTTTCTAATTTATCAATAGTCATATTTATTATAATTGTGTTTGTATTTGTTGTTGTATATCTTGAATTTTGATTTTTAATGGGTTTACAGAAGATAGTATCCTATTACAACTATGTTTACATTTAAATTTATTTACTTTTATATTTAATTTATATTTTTCAATTATTAATAACAACAATTGATATTTTGTACATGATTTTGGACTGTGTATATGTTTTATCCCGGACCAAAACAATTTTTTTTTGATAATTGTATCAATTATTTTTGCTAATGTTAAACATGTAACGCCATTCCAATAATGATTTACATAACCATTAATAGTTTTTCCATCCTGTGATAAAACCCATTCTACTAATGATTTTTTATTATTAACTTCACGACCGATAATTGATGTTCGAATAACTGTACAATTAAGTTTTTCACCTATAGATTTTGTTATTCCATATATATCATGAGCGGTATTTTTATGAAACTCATTATACACTGAACCATTTTTGATAATACCATCAAAAACACAGTCTGTTGTTATATGTATCATACGTATTTTATATTTATTACAAATATAATTTAATCTATGAGGAAAAAATGCGTTGATTTCATAATATTTTTTTACATCTTGTTCGTTTCGTTGTGGAATTAAACCTATACAATTTATCAATATACTATTAGTATTTTTATAAAACTTAAATAATTTATCTAAATCATCTATATCACCTGTACACGCATCAAAGTTACTTCTATTAAGAAACTTGATATCATCATTATCCCAATTTTGTTCGAAATATGTTTTTAAATTAGAGCCCAGCATCCCTGTAGAACCGAATATGATTAACATTTTTATTCAAATAAAATTTGTTAAAATATTTATAACTAAAATCGATAATTTTTTATAAAATTTTTATTTTATTATAAATATGGCTGGTGGACCGAACATTACGGATAATATAAATGTTCTTAATACTATAACTACAACAAATATAGTCTCTGCTTTAGGAAGTGATGGCGATATAACTGTAACGCCTAATGGAACAGGTCAGGTAATTTTAGATGGATTTACAATGCCTAATAGCGACGGTGCCTCTGGTCAAGTATTAACAACAAACGGAAGTGCAGTTTTATCGTTTTCTACACCCACTGCAACCGCATCGAGGTCACGAACTGCAGTAGGAACCACTCCATTCTCTGCAGCTGAATCTCATGATATTTTAGGAGTAACACTTACATCATCATCAGCAGTCACGATAAATTTACCACAAATATCAGGATTATCAAAATCTACCGTTATTAATATCGTTGATGAAGGTGGAAATTCATCAAACAATAATATAACTATAAATTCATTTGCAGGAGATACTATTGTTGGCGATACTTCGATATTGGTAAATAACGATTATATTTCAATTACAGTATATGATGATGGATCTACAGGATGGTTTATTTTGTAAAGTTTTTAAAAATATAAATTTTTAATATATTTAAAATTTATATTTAATATAAATAATGTCCGGGAGTACACAGATTATTGATAATATAAATATATCAAATACTACAACTACATCTTCAATAGTATCATTATCGAATAATAATATCACTTTTGCACCTAACGGAACTGGTTTGGTTATAATTGATGGGTTGGCGTTTCCCGCATCAGATGGGACCAATACACAAGCATTAACTACAGATGGTAATGGTGTATTATCATTTTCAGATCAGACTGCCGCATTAACGAGAACAGTAAGAAATGTAACAGCTACACCAGATACTGTATCAGAAAGTGATGATATTTTAAATGTAACATTATCTTTAACTACCCCAGTTACTATGAATTTACCTGTTATATCTGGATTAAGCGGATTATCCATAATTAATATTGTAGATGCAGGTGGGAATTCCGCATTAAATAATATTACTATTACTCCTAATGGTTCGGATACAATTATAGGTGAAGCGTCATTAGTTATCAATTCTGATTATGAGACATCAACAATTTATAGTGAATCAGGATTATCTAACTGGTTTATATTATAAATTATATCCGACACGCTATTCGATAAATGGTGCATCGAATTCTAATCCACGAATCTTATATTTCTTTTGCAATATTAAATTCTTATTACCTTTACCATTATTTTTCTTATTGTTATTGTTGTTATCATTAACTTTATCATCATTATCATCATTATCATCATCATCTTCCATTGATTGAAGATCATTATCGCCACTTTCATCAATGCTATCAGTATCACCATCAATGCTATCAACGTCAACACCATCAACGTCAACACCGTCAACGTCAACACCATCAACACCATCACTATAAACATCATCGTCAACACCATCACTATAAACATCATCGTCAACATCATCGTCAACATTATTGTCAACATCATCGTCAACATTATTGTCAACATCATCGTCAACATTATTGTCAACATCATCGTCAACATTATTGTCAACATCATCACTATAAACATCATCGTCAACACCATCACTATAAACATCATCGTCAACATCATCACTATAAACATCATCGTCAACATCATCACTATAAACATCATCGTCAACATCATCTACATGATTATTTTTATCATTATCAACACTATCTACATGATTATTTTTATCATTATCAACACTATCTACATGATTATTTTTATCATTATCAACACTATCTACATGATTATTTTTATCATTATCAACACTATCTACATGATTATTTTCAATATTGTTACTACCACTATATACATGATTATTTTCAATATTGTTACCACCACTATATACATGATTATCATCGTCATTGTTACTATCGGTGTTACCACCACTATATACATGGTTATTTTCAACATTGTTACCACCACTATATACATGGTTATCATCGTTATTTTTGTTTTTATCACTTATAAGAATATTCTTACGTTTATCTATAACATTATTAATATGTTTAGTTTTCATCTGATTATTTGTAACATTATCAACATTATTGACATTGTGAACATTATCAACATTATTGACATTGTGAACATTATCAACATTATTGACATTGTGAACATTATCAACATTATTGACATTATCAATATGTTTATTCTTCGTCTGTTTATTTGGAACATGATTATCAGAATAAAATCTATTAATTTTCATACCAATTATATATTGTGGTGTTGTTAACATAGAATTACCAGAGATATCAAGTACTTTCAAATGATGTAAGTCCATAATTGACTTTGGTATATATTTTATATCATTATTTTTGATATCTAAACATTCGAGTAATTTTAATGAAAATAGTGAATCTGGTAATGAATCAATTTTATTATTTGACAAATCTAAAGTTTTTAATTTTGTCAATTTAGATATATTGTCTGAAATATTTTGGATATTATTATATTTAACGCTCAAAAATTCCAAATTAGATAAATTATATATTTCTTCTGGTATAACAGAAATATCTTTATTTGTTAATGTCAATGTATCAATTTTACGTAAATTTTTAATTTGATCGTGTTTAAATATCGCATTCCAATTAACTGCCTGTGCATTTTTATATGCATCCATATAATTTAATGAATCGACTAAACGTATTTCCCATAATCCTTTTTGTTGTATAAATTCTTCATATCTATCCTTCCAATTACATGTTGTATAAGAATTCATATTATTTTTGTTTTTCCATAATGTATTTATCTTTGTTTTTTTACTTCGCTGGATTTGTATATCTTTGATTATTGATTTGTATATTTTATTAAGATCTTCATGTGTAATAGCTTTATGACCTAAATATGTTTGGATGTCTCTTTTATAACTAGAATTCCCTATAAATAAATCAAAAATGTTGTCTTTTGTTATGTGTATTATAATTTTTATAAGATCAGATCTGGTTAATTGCATTAGTTCATCTGTAAGATTATTGATAAAATTCATTTATATAAAGACTTTTTTATAAAAAAAATCACAGATTTATAGTATACGAGTTTCTGATAAAAAAACTTTATAAAAAATGTTATTATAAATGGGTAAAAATAAAACATTTATTAAACTAGAAAAAAAGTTAAGAAAAGTTTTTAATAGACCTACGAAATCAGAAAAGAACTTCAATGATAAAATTAAATTAAAATCTAATATCAATTCATATATACGTAAATTAGAATTGGCAGCAGGAAAATGCAAACAAAAAAGAGCGGATAATGATATGAAAGCACGTAATGCTATCGCAAAACATAATGATACCGAAGCAATGTTATATTCACAAAGTGTTATTTATTTCGAAAAACAGACAAATACATATAATACATATATAACAAAATTTAATGTAATTGTAGACAAAATTGATGAAATACAAGCTATTAGTGAATTAGAAAAACATATGAAAAATATTAATATCTATCTCAATGATTCATTAAAAGATAAGGATGCAGTAGGTATAATAACAACATTAAATACTTTTGAACAAAAGAGTTCTCAAACTAATATTGTATCACAGATTTTTGACACATCTACAAATGGGTTAAATCAATCAAAAATAGATAAAGAAAAAATTACTAGATATATGTCAGAAATTCAAGCAGAAAATAATGTCAATTTAAACAATACGATAGATAATACTGGTATTGTACAACAAACTAAAGATAGTTCTCATAAAGTTCCTGAAAAAAACTTTGTGTACTAATAATAAAAATATATTATATAATAATAAATTATATAACATATAGTAATTTTTTATGGGGAATATATTTAATCGTCAGTAGGAATACCAGTATCTACAAAATCAAAGAAATTTACATTATTTTCGTTTTTTTCATTATTCTTCTTTTTACCGATATGTTTGGCATATCTAGCATTTTCATCGTGTGAACTATTGATTATATTGTTAATTTTATCGATATCAATATTTTCATTGTCTATTTTCAATATATTATTGATTTCCGTGATAATAACATCATTATTTTTTTTGTGTACATTTAATATATTTTGAATTTTATATATCATAACTTTATAATCATTCATATTTAAAGATTCTAACCCATCATACTCATCAATTATCACAGCGTCCGCATCGATATATATTTTATCGATTTCTGTAATATATAACATTTCATGATAGTGATCTTCTGGTTTAAGTGACTTTCTAAATTTTTTAATAGCTTTAATTAAATAGGGACATGTTCGGTTCCTAACAACATATCTAGAATATAAGCTATAATCTGTATAATCGATATATGTAAGACCGTCAATTTTTCTTAATTGATTAGCAATTTCACTAACTTCTAATGGTATCCTAAATCCACCGTAACAATAATTAAGAACAATACTTATTTTCGTCATATTTGTTATAAAAAATATTTTTATAAAATTATTAATTTTTAAAACTATTTGTTATAAAAAATATTTTTATAAAATTATCAATTTTTAAAACTATTTGTTATAAAAAATATTTTTATAAAATTATCAATTTTTAAAACAAAATATAATAGTTTTAAAAGTGATAATTTTATAAAAATGTGTCAACAATGTCATGATAATTTAAAAACGAGTAACGAAGATACATACCGCTTTTTACTTTCAACATTACAAGATCCAAAATTTCATCTATGGAATTCTACATCACTTAGTTTTATTTTGTTTGCGATCGAAGGCCAAGATGGTGACAACTGTCACAAAATAGGTAATATTCTTGTTGAAAGATTTTATAAATGGTATTTAGGATATAGTATGGGGTTATGGGAATATTTCTATACATATAAAAATATATTAGGTGTTAGTAAATTTAAAGGGTCTAAGGACATACGACGAGCTATAGATAATGCTAATTTGATATATACATCTAATAAACGACACTGAAAACTTGGAAATAATAAAAATATATTATATAATAATAAATTATATAACATATAGTAATTTTTTATGGGGAATATTTTATTTTGTGCATAGGAATATAATAATCTTCACCAGCAGTGCTAATAGTTCCTACAGTTGATGGTACTTTCACATGTGCAAAAATTGTTGTTGAATCTTCATAAATATCTTTGTCAAATTCTCTTGCTAACATCCTATCACCAACATTTGCAACTGATACAGTATTAAACATGCTTATATCAAATAAGAATCCTCCACTAGTTGCGTTACTTTGATCTACAAATTTAATCATTGCAGACTCATTATTTAATTCTTTTGAAAGTGTTAAAAGAGGTCCATCAGGTGAAAAATTCGTAGAATGTGTAACCCTATTAACAAATATTTCTTTTAATTGCATTAAACTAGATGCATTATTTGGTTCCATTTTAATTGACAACATTCCTTTATTGACAACATATGGGCTTGTAAAATGTAATACATGAAGATGATTTGGTATAGAATCTAATGCTATTGACGTATCATTTAATACTACTGTTCCATTATTCAATGTTAGTGATACAGTAACATTGGCTGTAGTATTACAATCCCCAACAATTTCTACAGAATGTTCCAATATATCTTCTAAATATAGAACCTCATAATTGAATGTAACATCTGTAGCATTACCAATAGATAATATATCTCCTACAACAGTATTAAATCCACTAACTAATGTTTTATTGGATTCAGAATTTATTATATCAGCATCAAATTTACATAATTTTTTATCCATTTATTATATAAATTTTATCTTAATTTTTTATAAAGTTTTTGAAAAAAAAACTCGTATACTAATTCTAATGGAATTTTATAAAGTTTTTGAAAAAAAAACTCGTATACTAATTCTAATGGAATTTTATAAAGTTTTTGAAAAAAAAACTCGTATACTAATTCTAATGGAATTAAAGAAACTATAGTTACATAAACTGTGTCATATGTGAATATATCAATGCAGATTGTTTATAATCAAAAGCTTTATTATAAATAGCTGTACGAATAGATTCAAATAATATAACTAATGATTGTTCTTTAATTTTTGTTTTATTAATTTTTGGTGCATATTTATCGTTAAAAAATGACATTAATTCATATAATTGTGACGCTTCTTTACAATCAAAGTACTTTCTAGCAATTGCATCCTTTAAACTATCAAAAATATATTCTATAGAAATTATTTTCTGTTGCAAAATTTTTACTTCATTTGCTTTTTTTTCCAATGCAATTTTTTCTTCAGGGCTTATAATTGTAACTTTATTATTTGGATTATCCAATATACTTTGAATATGATCTTTAATTTCAGTTACTCCTCCCGTTTCCTGTTCCTGTTTTTGTGTAGTGTTGTTCTCAGGTTTCAAAATTTCAATTTTGACATTCGAATTATCTGAAACTTTTTCCATTTAATATTAATACTATTTTTTAAATATAAATACATAAAAAATTTATATTTAAAAATTAATACTATTTTATTAATTTTTAAAAATTTATATTTAAAAATTAATAAAAAAAAATTTTTTTTACATTATAAATGGTTGGACAAGATATCAGTGATAGAGTTTTAATTTTAGATAGAACGGAATATGCCGATGAACAAACATATGTTTTAAATAGTGGATCATCTTTAACAATGCAAACAGATAAGACTTGGGATGTTAATACTGAGGGTAAAATTAGTTTAACTTCGAATAATGCTGGATTAGCTGTAGAAGCTGATGGAACAATCGATATTGGCGTTGTAGCTAATACCGGAGCTATTAATATTGGTACTGGTGGTGTAAGGGCTATCCAAATGGGGTCTGGTGATATTACGACATTCAATATAGATTCTACTGCTTTTAATGCTGCTACCGATACAGGTGTTATGGCATTGGATTCCGGAGGAGCTTTAAATACTACTTCTGGAGGCGCAACATTTTTACAATCATCAACAAGTTTTAACGCTACTGCTGATAGCGGTATATTGTCTCTAAACGCCAGTGCAGGACTAAACACAACATCAGGAGGCGCAACA
>Ga0257123_1001667_pt1 | contig 13012 bp, 10 predicted proteins | sample SI106_135metaG_FD_190185 | JGI IMG/M metagenome (GOLD analysis project Ga0257123, IMG submission 190185) | Marine microbial communities from Saanich Inlet, British Columbia, Canada - SI106_135 | ecosystem: Environmental > Aquatic > Marine > Inlet | place: Canada: British Columbia | collected...
TGAAAATAGTCGGCGGTCTTACCTGGCGATCCAATGATGAAGTGGTCCATAACCCTGACCGCCCCCTGATCAGTAACCTTGACCAGTTTCCCTATCCTGATCGTAAAAGCTTACCGATCGAATATATAGAATCGATGCCAATGGATGCACCAGCGGTCCTTTCTCTCGATCGTTTTTGTACCATGCAAACCACACGCGGCTGCCCTTTCCAATGTATTTATTGCGATATTCCATCCCTCGCAAGGGGCAAGTGGCGGAGCCGCTCACCGGAGCACGTTCTGGGAGAAATGCAGCAGTTGAATGATGAAGGCTACAGATCAATCTACCTGACCGACGACCACTTCCTGATGCAACGTAAACGCATAGAGGCCATTTGTAACGGTATCATTGACAAAAAACTGGAGTTTCATTGGGGGTGCGAGGGCAGAGTTGATTCGCTGGCTGTTGAGGAATTACCATTGATGGTAAAGGCTAACTGTACTTTTCTTGCCTTCGGCGTTGAAGCCGGAACAAAGAAAGTACTCAACCGCCTGAAAAAGGGCCAGACTATTGAACAGATAGAACATGCCGTAAAACAGGCCAAAAAAGACGGAATTGAAACGGCGCACGGCTTTTTTCTGGTCGGCTCGCCGGATGAAACCGTTAAAGATATTCTGGAGAGTTTTCGATTTGCCGCCCGGCTTAAACTCGACACATTTAGCTTTAGTCGGTTATGCGTTTACCGTGGAACTCCTCTATGGCAGGAATATATAGAAAGGGGTATTATCGATGATGACCGCGACTGGCATAAGTGGTTTAAATGTTCAGACATCGATCCAACAATTCTTCCGAGCGAAGTAGTCCACCAGGCAAGAAAAAAGGGGTATATGTTGTTGTTTGGTTACCTTCTACTCCTTCGTCCCGTGGCCACATTCAAGCTCCTTCGCAAGTTCAGCCGGTATATGACGACATCAGACATTTGCACATTGTTATGGGGTCCGTTTAGTAAAAAGGCCAAAACCAGAAAACCAGAACTTCCTGAATGGATGATTGAGCAGGAACTGGATTCACCGACCAGGACAGCTTCTTAGGGAAAGAGGATCTAGATAGTGACCAAAACCAACGTACCAATCCTCAGTATTATTGATCATGTCGAGATTGGTGCTCTCCTGAAACAGGTAGGTACTCCAAAGAATTTAGCTTATATCATACTCAATGCTTCATCAGCAGCCTTTGCCGATGCACCGGGAGATCCGATTAAAGATGTTACTTCTTTAAGTCCGGCAATACACGCCTCTCTTTTTTCTTCATTTAATAATAGTTCGGAGGATCGAGAAGCCAGCCATTTATAGTCATCCCTGTACATGGTTTTCTCCGGAACAACTTCTTTTCCTGCAATCGCGTTGACCAGGCATATATAGGGCGTATCAATATGTGGTTTCGAAACAAAATATTCAAATGGTGAGACACGATAGCAGGCTACCATAGGAATTTGATAATTTGCTATTTCCAGTGTAACCGTTCCCGAATTGCAGATACATAGTGAAGATGACTTGATCATTTCAGAAATCTTCTCTGTAACTATTTCGATCGATAATTTTTTATTATTTGCAGATGTAAAACGCTTTGTAATGCCTTCTATCAGTTCTAAATTCCTTGTATTGCTGCATGATACAATAAATGTGGCTGATGGGACTCTTTCATGGATGGCAGTTGCTGTCTTCAGGAGTATAGGCAGCAGTCCCCTTATCTCCTGTTTGCGGCTTCCGGGTAGCAATGAAACAATCGTCTTATCTTCTCCTGCTTTTATTTTTTCAACAAGAGCTTCGTCTATCTCCCTCGCATTAAGCTCATCAAAAAGCGGATGTCCGACGTACTTTGCAGAGACACCTCCATTGGTATAGAACGTCTCCTCAAAAGGGTAGATGACCACCATCTTGTCTACAAATTTTTTAATCTTTTTGATCCGCCATGATCCATGGGCCCAGAGCTGAGGGCTTATGTAATACATAACGGGTATATTCCTTTTTTTAGCTGCCTTGGCCAGGTAGAGATTAAAACCCACGTAATCAATCAGGATTAACAGCTCTGGTTTCTCTTCATCAAAAAAACGGTAACAATCTTTAAATACTTTCCATAATCCGGGAATCTTTTTCAACGCCTGCAGCCACATAACGGAATGGGAACTCATGTCATGAATACATTGCAGGCCAGCCTCAGCCATTTTATTTCTCCCCAAGCCATAGAACTTGATTGACGGATTTTTCTTATGTACCTCACGCATCAGGTTTGAACCGTGCATATCACCGGACGTTTCACCCGCACTTATGAATATTTTTTTAGTTTCCAAGGTATAGAATAATTAAATTTATGGGAAGTAATATCGGAGAAAATACCCATGCAACTATTGATGAAAACGAAGTATCAATGCAAAATATTCCATATTTCACATCTAGGGCAAATCCTATCAGACATGAAACTGGAAACACAACACACGGCACCATGAGCAGGTAAAAGAAAATCGTATAATCTTCATAGAGCAGGCCATGCGCAAATATTATATTCGATACAACAAATACTAAAGCAAAGAAAACAGACAGCTTAATCTTCGAGTAAAAATAGCATGCTGCCGTTAATGGTAATGAAAGTATGGATAAGGTTATTAATATCATCTCGTAAAAGTTCTGCCACTAAGTCACCAAGACGCGAAGAAAAAAATATTTAATAGTCCTCTTGGTGCATTTGTGTCTTCGTGGCAAAAATATCCTTTTATCTATAAAACAGTAGAAAAATAAATGCCAGGTATCCTGACACCAGCACAATACCTGCAAGCCTGTTAACCATCAGGCGGCCTCTTATCATCGGAATCAAAGCCAGGGAGAAGAGAAGCATGATAGGAAATTCAAAAAAGAGAGTTTCTCTCTCCACATTTAGCGGCCTTACTAATGCTACAGACCCCAGAACCAGGAGTATGTTGAAGATATTACTGCCGATCACATTTCCCACGCAAATATCCGACTCTTTTTTAAGAACGCTTACAACGGATGTTGCCATTTCCGGTACTGAGGTGCCAAAAGCAACTACCGTCATTCCAATAACCATCTCACTTATACCGAAGCTACCGGCTATAAAAATTGCAGATTTAACTAATACATGCGAACCGACCAAGAGACATGCTAAACCAATTACAATATAAATGATATTAGATAATAAATTCCTTCCTGTCTGACTCTCTCCCTTTGTACTCTCTGGCATACCTTCTTTACTAACAGGGTTGCCAGCCATTGAATTTCTTGATTCTTTCTTATGATTAAAAGTACAATAAACTTGATAACCTATAAAAAATATAATCCCTGTAAAAAGAAGTAGTCCATCAATAAACCCAATCTTTCTATCTATTGCCATAAAATAGAGGCCAGCTGAGATCCCGATCATTAACGGCAGTTCACGTTTCAGTAGGATTTTTTCAACCTTTAAGGGGAGAACAATTGCAGCAACGCCAAGGATAAGACCGATATTGGCAATATTACTTCCGATTATATTACCGATAGCTATGTCATTAGATCCCTTTATAGATGCGGTTAAACTGACTGCCAATTCAGGACTGGAAGTGCCAAAGGCGACAACAGTTAAACCTATTACTATGGGCTTTATCCCAAGATCACGTGATAGCTTTGATGAGCCCTTAACCAGCCATTCGGCGCCAAAATATACACCCGAAATTCCGACAATAAACAGGACAGATTGTAATAACAAAATTTAATTCCTCTTAAGCTCTGTTTTTATAATTCATGTAAAGCGAATACGTTAGAAGTATAATGGCTTGAGTTTTTCCGTCAAACATAAAAAGCATGATGAAATGAAAGAAAAATAATTTTAAAAAAAATCAATAAACTGTTGACATCTTATGAGAAATGTATAGAATGGCACAAATTGCGACTCAATCTCAACAAGTAGTGATTTCTGTTTTTAGTCTCGGGCTGTATGCTACGCTTAAGTTTTTCTATGAGGATTAAAACAAAATCACTATTTTTTTGATATGACATTGAGCCTGAGACTCAGTAAAGCTATAGTGCCGAAGAGAAAAAACTATATTTTTTTGCCAATAACTGAGAATGAGACTCAGTAAAAGTTTAATATTTATTTTAAGTACTTTGAAAGGAGTGTTTTATGAAGAAGTATACTATTATGATTCTCTGTTTAGCTGCCCTGTCTTTTGGTGCGGTATGTCCGGGCGTATACGGGCAAGGAACAAATGACGGCTTGGAAACAAAGGTCGAGAAGATGGAAAAGATGCTTATGGAGATGAAGGATCAACTTAAACAGCAGACAGTCGCCTCTGATGAACTTAAGGCCATGAGGGAGCAGATCAATAATATTTCTACTCCGTCCTTACCGGAAGACGACTTCTATTGGGCTAAAAAGTCCCAGGATCTTGTAAACAAAGGCATGGCTCCAGTATTTGGTAATCAGTATGGTAAGCCATTCTTACGCAGATTTGGCAGAAATACCTATATGGGTGGATATATGGACCATGAGCTTGAATTTGATGAAAACGGTAATCACACGTTTGATCAACATCGCCTCATACCATTTATATATTCAGATGTATCAGACCGGGTCAAGTTTGCTACGGAAATAGAAATCGAGCATGGCGGACCTCAAACACCAGGTGGTGTTCAAGATTCAAAAGGTGATATAAAGATTGAATTTGCGACAATAGATTTCCTTATGAGTGATTGGGTGAATTTTCGTAGTGGTATCATCCTGGCCCCTCTCGGTAAGTTTAACCTTGTCCACGATTCTCCCCTCCAGGACCTGACAGACAGGCCAATGGTAAGTACAAACATTATACCGACAACACTATCCGAGGCAGGAGCGGGTTTCTTTGGTACATTTTACCCCACCGAAATGTCAACACTTAGCTACGAAATCTATTTTGTAAATGGTTTTTCTTCTGAAGATGGAGGCACTGTTGTCTCTAGCGGAGACAGCTTTATAAGAAGTTCAAGGGGAAGCGTACAGAATGACAACAACAGGAACTCTGCGATTCTCGGACGTGTTGCGTATAGCCCTTTCCTAGGGCTGGAGGTAGGCCTTTCCGCTCACTCGGGAAATATTGATGAGCATGATAGCAACAGGATGACAATTAAGGCGGTTGACTGGACGTATCAGCGTGGCGCATTTGAACTGGTTGGAGAGTATGCGCATGCATCAATTGAAAGGGATGGAAAATTGGGTGATGGAACAGAAATAAGCGATACATATAATGGAGATATGTGGGGGTACTATGTTGAACCAAGATACCACTTCATGCCGCAGATCCTTAAGGACGCTGCTCCTACTTTTTTTACGGATAACTCCACCTTCACAGCTGTTTGCAGGCTGGGAGGACTTGATATTAATCGGCCAACCCCTGGCTCCGCTGATATAAGAAAGACACGCTTAACTCCCGGTATTAACTTCAGATTCACCGAAGATACTGTCTTCAAGGCTGAATACCAGTTTAACTGGGAGTCAGACCGATCATTAGATGAAGCTGAAGTCAGCAATAATAGTTTGGTCTTTTCTGTTGCCACATATTTTTAATCTGAATTTTGCATAAGTAAGCAATTATGACTGAGGTATTTTAAGTGTCCATTTTGTTTGAAGCAACGGACAGAGGCTGATTAGATGCGTTATACACCTCCCCGTATAACGCATCGGCCTCAGTTATTTAAACTTGTGCAACGACTCAAACGAACCGACCATACTTATGATGATTGCGATATCGGATAGAAAAAATAGTGTCTTAACATAGCATATATTTTTTTAGCCTTCTGCTGAGACTGAGACTCATTTGCGCAAGCTGGTCAATAAAATATAATCATTAATCAGTTTGCAAAATGAAATTTAATTGAAAGGAACTATAAAATGAAAAACATACTGATCATAGACGACAACGAAGAGATGCTTAAGGTATTTAAACAGCTATTACTGGATGAAGGCCATCGCGTCTCTACCGCAAATAATGGCGCCACAGGCATGATACTGTTTATGAGGAAAAGCTTTGACCTTGTAATAACAGACCTCAACATGCCGGAAATGAACGGTCTTGGTGTAATAAAAAGGATAAACAATATTATTAAGACCCCTATTATATTAATGAGTTCTAACTATCTGCCGGTTGAGCCGGACGATGCAAAGCTTATGGGTATAAATGCGGTAATTTCAAAGACAATTGGTGATTATGATTTTTGCGAATTAGTCAAATACTGCCTGGAAGACAAAGTATGTGAAAGTAAAGTATTTTAAATGTATTTGAGGATAACCCTCGCTTGTAATTTGTAGATTATTGAAAAAAGTTCAGGCCGGGGTTGAGCAAAAAACAATAAATAAAATTTTCTATTAATTTCTGAATAAGGAGAAGAAGTATATGTCTTTAAAAATATTTATAGTTGTTTTGTTTCTTTTTTCATTCGTTTTTACGTCTGTTTCCCATGCAGATGAACCGGTATTGAGAAAAACTGAAAATGAGGAAGATGCAATTAAACTCCTTTCTGGCAGATACACGAAAAATGATTCTACTAAAAAGGCAACTTCTCTTAAAGATATACGCTTGAATGGAGATCTTGCACTGCTTGAGAAAAGTATGGAACGAAAAGTGGACAATAATGCCTTTGGCGATATTTGTAAGAGATATATCGGCCTAACACGGCAATACGGAGAGGCGAACCGGGCAATTAATTTCTTTAATAATCTTGCAGAAAAACATCCGCTGTCACCAAACATCCTTGCCGTTTTAGGAAAATATACGGCCAGAGAGGGATAGAGGCTGAGGCGGGTTTTTAACCAAATGCTCAGCCTGATTAACAGCCCTATAAATCTTTTGTATTCACAACACAGGCGCAATAGTATACCGACAGGAGACAAAGAGCCTGCAATTAATCAACAACTTTAGTCAATCGCTGTTCATTATTTTAATTTAAATTTTGATAGTTTTTTTATAACCAGGAGGTTTCATATGGAATTTGATACACAAGTAGAAGTAGCAGCGGACTTCATCTGGATCCGTCTCCATGCGAATGGAGAGATGATGCTTCGCAGACTAAGGTCTTTGCTGAGAATGGAGAAGTCACTCTTTTATCAGGCTATCGACTGGCTGGCAAGAGAAGGCAAGATATCAATAACGAAAGCAGGATGGAGCAGAAAGATAAGTCTTTGCAATTAATTAGCAGTAGATAGCCTTTCACCTTTATATAGGAGGGGAACAACATGTCCGTATTAATAGTAGGTGGAGATCACCTTGGCAGTATACCAAAGGAACTTAAAAAAATCGGAGTAGACGATATCAGGCATATGAGCGGCAGGAATAGAAACGTCATTAAGAGAGGCATGCCGATGACAATGGACCTGATAATAGTACTGCATGATTATGTTAACCACAACCTGGCGAACGTAACGAAGAAACAGGCAAAGGAGTGTAATATTCCTGTTGTCTTTGCAAAACGATCATGGTCATCTATTTACAAGAAATTACCACATAATCTAACTAATAATTAAATTGAGTGATTTGTGTAGTCGCATCCTTTAGGTTGCGTAACTTGCGAGAGCTTTACATACGCTCATCGGATGATGAGATACGTCCGCTCAAGCGGGCGGCGACAATAATAAAATTTTAAGGAACTAATTGTATATTTTGCATGTTAACAATACTACAACGTTTGATGATTTTTAAATAAATAACATAATGGGTGCACTGTCATTTTCTCCTTCTCCTTCTCCTTTCGCAGTGCACCCATTACCTCTTTATCGCCATCCGTTTTTGTATATCCAATTCTGCTAAACCCTTAACAACACTCATAACTCCAATAATCGCTTGCAATAACAGATAGTTTTTGCTATCATGTCTTTTTAGAACTTGAGACTCAATTGCAACCTATATGCCTACTACAAAACTGTTTTTGATCATTTCACTCTGTTTTTTAACCGGATGTTCCCTGTTCGGTGGCCCTTCAGGCTATCAGACTAATTACGGTGCTACCCGTGCACAATCTCCTAAAGGCACCAAGTCTTTCGATGATGACTTTGAACATGTCTGGGCAACCGTTATCATGGCACTTGGAAATATACCGTTAGACAAAATTGATAAGGAAAAAGGCATCATTAAAACCGGTTGGGCTCAAGGTTATTCACAAACAAGAAAGGCCAGGAGCGTAGTAACGGACCGATTCATGGAAGATTACTGGAAAGAGAGATATCGACTTACCATCACTATTTCCGGCAATATCATAGCAAGTACTGTAAAGGTGAGGAGTCAACTCCAGCAAAAACCCAGGGGTGGCAGTGCGGCATACAGATGGCAGAGGATGAAGTCTACTGGAGAGATAGAAGAAGAGGTATTAAGAAGGGTTGAAGAACTCCTGGAAGAAGGCTAAGGAACTCATGGGAACAAAAAATGCAAGTGTTTATTCAATAATAATATTAATACTGGCACTGGTATTTGAGATTACAACACCTAGTTACGCACAAACAGATACTGACGATGGACCAAAAGATAATTACATATCACAGGTTTATTTGACAGAGGAACAGGCATTGCATGAGGTGTTTCCACATTGTGACAAGATTCTCTTCAATGTAGTGCCCCTGACAAAAGAGGAGAAGAGCCAGCTTCAAAACAAACTGAGAAGAAAAATCTATGAAGATTTTTTTGTTGTCTATATGGGAATTAAATCAGGTGAGGTGACGGGATATGCAATAATCACTGAAGAGATTGGCAAATTTCATCCCTATACGTTTATAGTGTCAGTAGATCTTAAGGGCAAGATAGACAAGATAGCGATTCTCGTTTACCGCGAAAGCAGAGGCTCGGACATCGCGAAGAAGAGATTCCTTTACCAGTTTAAAGGCAAGTCGCTTAAAAACAAAATACGAATTAACAGAGACATCATAAACATCTCAGGCGCAACCATGTCTGTTGTCACTATGTGTAAGGGCGTAAAGAAGATACTTGCGGTGATTGATGAGTTTTATTTAAGCGGTAAAAACACAGACAAAATTGCCTCTCTGGAAAAGATAAAATACGGCTATGAAGACAGTACAGGACAGAAGCAGGAATTAAAACTTTTCAAAAAGGCATCCTTAAGCATGGGTACCGTCTTCGAAGCTACCATCTACGCTCCTGATAAATATGTAGCCGAAAAAACCTTCAATGATGTTTTCCAGGAAATAAACCGGCTCGACTATTTGATGAGCAATTATAAAAAGAAAAGCGTGCTTTCGGAACTCAACAATGACGCCTCAGCAGAACCTGCCGATTGTAATAAAGAGCTTGCGAGTGTAATTGAACAATCTTTACAGTATAGCGATATAACTGATGGTGCGTTTGATATCACAATAGGCCCACTCATGAAAAAGTGGGGTTTCTTTAAGAAGAAAGGACGAATTCCCGACAAAGAAGAGTTGGACTCTGCACTTGAATCAGTCTCTTACAAAAATATTATTATTGAAGAAAAAACCATAAAATCACTATCGAAGAACCCGGTAACTGTGAAGACGGTATTTTTCAAAAACCCGGATACCCAGATTGATCTGGGTGGAATCGGAAAGGGTTATGCGGTTGACAGGGCGGTCAGTGTACTGAAACAAAACGGAATAAGTTCCGCGCTTATAAACTTCGCGGGAAATATTTACACATTTGGAACTCCACCCGGAAAAAAGTCATGGGTGATAGGACTGCAGCATCCACGCGAGAGCGAGGGGCTCCTCGGTACGTTTGAGATTAAAGACAAGGCAGTCTCCACTTCCGGCGATTACGAAAAATTCTTTACTATTGAAGGAAAACGATACTCACACATAATCGATCCCAGGACCGGTAATCCCGTTAAGGGCATTGTGAGTGTGACAATTGTTACAGGCAATGCAACCCGGGCAGATGCGCTCTCCACAGGGGTCTTTGTCCTGGGACTGGAGAAGGGGATGGACCTGATCGAACAGCTACCGGATGTTGAAGGTATTATTATCTATGAAGATACTGACTCCAGATTATCCACCAAAACCTCCAGTGGAATGCAGGATCTCTTCAAAAATAACACCGAAGGCTCCCAAAAAGAGACCGCGACAGACATGATTATGTCGGGTAGTTAAGGTGTCCACCAAATACTCCACACAGAACACAATTAACCAACATTCAGTAGTCTCAAGTCTATTAATAAATCAAATAATCGGTATACCATCTTTACTTGGCGTGGCACTGAAGCATGCAAAAAAACAGTATTTATTTGAAAGATTATGTTCATTTGCTTTAATATCTACTTTAGAATGTAGAAATAAAGTAAATGAACTAAAGTTATGCATAAAAAAACGGTACAAAAAGAAATTTTTAAAGACAAAAAAATAACCATAATGGGATTGGGATTATTTGGAGGTGGTGTTGGCGCTGTCAAATACCTTGCATCTCAGGGTGCGGATGTGACAGTTACAGACCTGAAAAGTGCCGAGGAATTATCTGCTTCTCTTAAACTACTTGAAAATCTGCCTGTTAAGTTTCGACTTGGTAAACACTATGAAGAAGATTTTGTGAACGTGGACATGCTGGTTGTCAGCCCCGCCGTACCTAATGATTCACGGTTTTTGCAATTAGCATTTGAAAATAATATACGTATCGATTCTGAACTGAGTATTTTCTTCAGACTCTGCCCTGCACCCGTAATAGGGATTACAGGAAGTAATGGAAAATCTACAACCACATCGTTGTTGGGAGAGATGCTAAAGGACGCAGGAATTAAAACATGGGTTGGCGGAAATATAGGTATTTCATTACTGGAAAATCTTGAAGAGATAGAAGCAGATGACGTTGTTGTACTAGAGATATCAAGTTTCCAGCTTGAATATCTCGCCAGGATAGAAATGAGTCCGCATATTAGCATAGTAACAAATATAGCTCCTAATCACCTTGACAGGCACAAGACCATGGAGAACTATATTGGTGCTAAAAAGGCAATTATTCACTATCAACAAGAGGACGATTACGCAATAATGAATTACGATGATCCGACATTGAAAAAATGGGAAGGAGAAAGCAGTGGCCGCCATCTATGGTTCAGTGCAGCAAGTGAGCTGGAACATGGCGCTTTCCTGAAGAATAACGAACTCATTATTAATCATAATTCAAAGAGAACCGTTATCCCCTGCTCAACTCAAATTAAGATAAAAGGGATTCATAACTGGCAAAATATAATGGCGGCATCATATGCAGCGATCTTAATGCATGCCGATGTAGAATCCATTAAAAATGCAATTACAGGATTTACCGGATTAGAACATCGATTAGAGCACGTACACACTATCAACGAAGTACAATATTACAATGATTCAAAGGCAACTACACCGGAAGCCGCGACAGCAGGCATAAAGGCGTTTGACAATCCAACAATACTAATTGCGGGAGGCTATGATAAACAGGTCAGTCTTCATCAGTTTGCTCTGGAATGTGTAAGAAACACCAAATGTGTAATCTTAATTGGAGGGACTGCTGAAACTATACAGAAACTTATCCAGGACATAAAAGGAGAAAAGATAAAACCGGATGTTTATATGGCGGCATCCCTGGACGAGTCAGTCAAAAAAGCCTCTGAGATCGCTGAGCCTGGAGATATCGTCTTACTGTCACCGGCATGCGCAAGCTTCGGTATGTTTGCAAACTACGAAGAGAGAGGGAAAGAGTTTAAGGAGCTTGTACGCGACATTGTTGCAGCGGCACCGTGTTAACCGGTATCAAGTAAAACCAGAAAGAATATATTGAATCATGAGTAATAAAATCGAACTCAGCTCACACAAAAATCGACTTAGAGAAACTGCCATCTGTATTGTTAAACGCTTAAAAGAAAAAGGATTCAGTGCACTGTTTGCAGGTGGTTGCGTTCGTGACATGCTGATGGGCAGCATCCCTGTGGACTATGATATTGCTACGGATGCTCATCCAGATGACATTATCAATATATTCAGACGAACAGTTCCTATCGGCATCCACTTTGGCGTTGTCCTGGTCATGGAAAATAACTTTGAGTTCGAGGTTGCCACATTCAGGTCTGACGGCACATACTCAGATGGACGCCACCCTGACACGGTAACATTCTGCGATGCCAGGGGCGATGCCTTAAGACGAGACTTTACAATAAATGGAATGTTTTATGACCCGATTGAAGAAAAACATTTTGATTATGTTGGAGGGGAAGATGATCTGAAAGCAAGTCTGATCCGGGCCATTGGAAACCCCTTTGAAAGATTTGATGAAGATAGATTGCGAATGATAAGGGCTGTACGTTTTGCATGCCGATTTGACTTCAAGATTGAGGGTCAGACTGCTGAGGCTATTAAAAAGTTTCATGATAAAGTACTAACCGTAAGCAGTGAAAGAATTAGAGATGAACTACGGAAGACACTTACGGGTCCAAACCCGGATACGAGTATCAAAATGCTGGGCGATCTGAACCTTCTGCATGAAATACTTCCGGAAGTAACAGCAATGAAAGGAGTAGAACAGCCGGAAAACTTTCACCCGGAAGGCGATGTTTATACGCATACTCTACTCACATTAACCAAATTGGCAGACGGAAGAAAAGCGACAGATACCGGGGAAGAGCCTCTTCCCGTTTCGAACGGTCATGGTAAAAAAAATGTATCTGACAGTTGGGAACTGGCAATGGCTGTACTCCTTCACGATATAGGAAAACCCGTAACATTTGAGATTGCAGATCGTATCAGGTTTAACAACCATGATAGTATTGGCGCTAAAATGGCGGAAAAGATATGCGAACGGTTAAGAATGTCGAATGCAGAGAAAGAACGCATTACGTGGCTGGTAAAAATGCATCTCTATCTAAGACATGCCCAGGAGATGAGGGTAAGCAAGCTCAAAAGACTTTTCGCTCACGAAGGCTACCCTGAACTTGCAGAGCTATACAAGGTGGATTCACTTGCCAGTACTGCAAATCTTGATGATTATAACTTCTGCCAGAAGATGTTTGAAGAACTGAAAGTAGAAGAGATA
>Ga0257123_1001692_pt1 | contig 12919 bp, 8 predicted proteins | sample SI106_135metaG_FD_190185 | JGI IMG/M metagenome (GOLD analysis project Ga0257123, IMG submission 190185) | Marine microbial communities from Saanich Inlet, British Columbia, Canada - SI106_135 | ecosystem: Environmental > Aquatic > Marine > Inlet | place: Canada: British Columbia | collected...
TGAGGCCCACTAAGATAATAAACGGTTTGGTGGGAAATAATGTATGTGTAACTCGTACTTACTGATTCTTTTTCTCCCGGAAGAGAAGCAACGGACTCTCCATTACCCTGCAAAGGCAAACCAAAAATCAGGAAAGCAGCCACCAAAGCGGAGAGGTACCGACACCTTTTATCTTTTAACCACATTTTACTTTTTATAATGTAGATTTTCTCTAATTCCTTCCTTTATAACTCAATTTTCTACTTCTCTGCTTCGCTTCTAACAATATCTGCCTGAAGTTTAAGACGTTCAAATCTTTCCTTAGAATAAAGTTATTCTATTTCCTCGACTTTTTTAATACTTTTCATGGAAAGAATTGGTTAATAAAGCAGTTAATGCAAGAACTAGGAAACCAGCATTCTAGACTTATCAGGTAATTATACAAGGGTATTTGTGGCAAACAATTACGCTTAATACATGAATGTTGTTTAATAGAAACGATAACAAACGGAACTCGTACCAGCACCATCCATAACATTTAGCGTCAACCAATGTCAATGTTCATATCAGTGCAAGTTGCTGTGAAGTTGCGCGTGTGAGTCTTGGATAAATTTAAAGAAGCGCAGAGCTTTATGGCAGGGATTGGCTCTTAATCAGTGGGTCGAAGATTTGTGTGGCGAGATGTAATTCTAATTACTTAATCACTGATCAAGGTGTGACCCCAAGTGTCCCTTAACTAGGCTTGCCACTTTCATCAAGCCGACCAACTATTTCAGGTGCTATTTCAATTGGCTCTCTTCTCAGCTCTTTAGTCATTTCAGTTTCTTTCTCTAAATCACATACGGCTAATTAAAAAATTATCCTTTATTTGAAATAGCATACTTTTTTAAAATATCACAGCTATTAGATGCTGACATAAATTTCACTATTTCAGGACTACATTTTATCCTATTCCACAATTCTGGATTCTTAGAATACTCACCATAATCATCACTGACTGAATATTTTTTTATTATATTATTTAATAATAACATCATTGTTCTTAAATACTCTGAAAGATCTTCTTCTAATCCTTCTTTTTTCCATATTTTAGACAGATTAAAACGTTTTCCGTTGTTCGATCCATCTGTGTATTGATAGAGCACTGATAGAGCGTAAGGAATAACAGCAGATCTGAGTTGTCCCATGGAATTTTTCCCTTGGCCATAAATCTTTTCCATTGCCCTGAAAAGGATGATTTTGGATACAAGCTCTTCATAAAAGTCTCTGTTTATATCAATAGTCTCGTTAACATCATCTTCAGGTGATATCTGTTCAATAAAATACCTGAAGATCTTTTCTCCACCTTTTTTCACCATAAAAGGTTTGTCTCCCCAAGATGAAGAATATTTTGCTAATTGCTCTTTAGAAAAACGCCTCTCATTTGGATATTCCTTTTTAATTCTATTGCTATTCTTTCCTGCTTTTCTAACAATCGTGTTAAAGTCACCTTTAGCTCTTTCGAAAAACCAATTTACTCCGCTTGGTGTTGCTATACTTTCGCTTAACGCTTTTAACTTAAGCAGTTGTGGGTTTCTAGCTCTTAAATCAACATTTGAGACCTTAGATTGTGTATTCGAAAACCTACTTATTTTAGAAATCATTTCTTCAAGTTTTTCTTCAGAAGTTTCCTTCGCAACATTTATCTTCGCCATTACCCTTACTTTGCTAATGTCTAAACCATCTTTCATAGAGAAATAAATGGTGGCCGTTGTCTGTCCGCCATTAACGATCTGGAAATCCTTAAGAGACTCAATATACATCTTTTTCTTGCTCTGAATAATTCTGGCATCAACAGCAGTTATTGTTAAACCATTATTGTAAGCAATAAACTTTTCAGGTTCATTTCTGATTGTATCCCTAATTCCCTTATTAGCACCCTTGAATTGTAAAAAGGACCTTACATTTTTTTCTAGTAATCTACTGCTGTAGTGTTTATATAGATCAGCTAAAACATCTGCTTTCATAACACATAAATAAGATTCAAAATTACTTTCCCTTGCAGCATTAATTACCTCCAGGTTATAGCCGAAAGTTTTATCAAAATTCACAGAAAGAGGCTCTCTACACCCCCTGGAAACAAGAACATTAAACAGAAAGTTCAGATCTATCAGCCTCTTTGATATTAAATATTCTTTAGAACTTTTATGTCCATCCAATTTATATGTGATACTCTGTCTCTCTTCAACAAAATGTATCCTTCTTGGCTGAGGAACTGCCCCCTTAAATGATACCGTAGCAGTAAGTGATATTAAGAATATCTCAATTACATCAAACTGCTCTATCCCTTCAGCTGAAGTAATCTTAGACACTATTGCTTTTACTGGATCAGAATCCTGGATCTCATCATTTAGTTGACCCTTTACCGCTTTTGTTATAAATCTTGTTACTCTTTTGAACTGACTCTCATAATCTAACCTGCTAGATATTTGTAACTCCTCATCAGAAGCCACTTCATTAATACTGGACTCATTTACCATAAAAAGCTGTAAACGCTCACCCGATTCATTCACAACGTATGCGTTAATCTTTAAATTGTCTGCTTCATGCTTATAATAAGATTCATTGTAATCTTCAGAATCAACCAATTTTGCATCGAGCATCAAAGGTAATGCTTGTGATAATAAAGGCTGCTGTTGAATAAAACCATCCTCATCTTTTGAGTCTTCTAATATACTTTTTCGATAGTTAAGCAACTCTTCAATAGTCATTTAATATTCGTTTTCTGAAATTATAAATTTGTTTAACAAGCTAATTCTTATATTGTACTTAATATTACTTAAAGAATCTGGAATATTTGATTTAACAAGTCTTGGAAAATCATCAGTGCAACTATACACAACATGATTTATTGGCTTAAACTTATAATTGTCATATTCTGAAATGTTCTTAAATGTAAGTCCCTTTTGGTTTATAGCTTTCAAAAGAATTGAACAATCGCCAAGTTTCTCAATCACATTATTTTTGATTTCAAGAATTAAATCTTTTATCGAAATGCCATTAACAGGTTCCGTTTCAACTGAAACAACCAATAATTCTAATACTTCATCCAGTTTCTTTTCCAGTTGATATTCACTTGAGATTCTTATCTCAAGCTTTGAAAAATCCTTAGTCTTAACTTCAATATCTTTATCATCTAATACAAAATCATGCCCTTTATCATAAGGTCCTTTCCATGAATGAAGAACGTCATTAATTCTGGATGAGATTGTTTCATTAACAAATGATTTTAATACCATTAACTCACCAAACAATCCCTTGATCGTATCTTGAGATAAGAGTTGGTGCTTTTTGTCATCAAAAAACTCGCTCCATTTGTAAAACGTTTGAATAAACTCCTTAGTATATTCTGCAACTTCAGCTTTATCTTTTATTCGATGATATAAAGATAGAATCAAATCATCAAAAAGATCATAATAGGTATTATCAGTTAACTGAAGAACTATATAATTGGTGTCTTTGAATAGTTCTATTGATAAGTTTTCCTTAAAAGTACTTTGAAAATCAACATTATGTTCCTTTGGTAAAGAAAGGATAAGACATCTATTTCCTTTGTTGTTCTGACCAATAAAAAGTTCTGCTATGCATTCAGATGAAATACGTATTGATCTGAAGCCTTTTATAGCCTTATGGGGAGAAAGCCCTTCCCATTTCTTTTGAAGTTCACTATTTCTCATGATATTTTACTCTGCATCTGATGGAAGTTCACTGTCATCTTCATTAATATCCTCATTTTCTCCTTCATCCTTTTCAAGTTCATAGTCACCCTGAACATAGACACCTCCCGGATCATTCTCTATTGGTGGGAATCCGATAGCATAACCTACAATAGGAATATCCAGATTGTACTCCTCTCTTTCAACCAATTTCTTAAACTTTTCATCCTCCTCCATGTCTCGCTCTTGATTGAATGAGTAATATGAATCAAATAAATATATTATTAACAACCCCTCGTCCTCTTTCATTTTTTCACGGTACACTCTCTCTGGAACATTTACCTTGTCAGCTTTTTCAGTTGCCTTCCGTTCTGTAAGAGTTTTATCTTTTTTTAAATAATACTCTTTCCTGTCTGTCCTGAACTCACTTATTGCATCTTCTATTTCATCGCTAGTCAATAATAAACCGAAGTCATTATTAGAAGAAATGATATTTGCAGATGCCCCTGTTGCTTTGAAGATTCTTTTATCTTTCAAAAATTCTTGCCTTTGATTTTCCTTCTTTTTGCCTCTGGGTCCTCTGCGAATAGAAAGTGTAATCTGTTCAGGCAAGTTAGATTCTTCTGGCGTTAGAGTCCCCTTGCCACAGGCTGCCTTTGCATTACCTCTTGTTTTAACCGCAACAGTCCATTTGACTAGCTTTTTCTTATCTATGCACAGTTGAATAAATTTTGTCATCATATCCACGTGAGCTTTATCGAAATTGTTTTCCTTCTTCAAAAGATCAATGATACCACGCCCATCAGTTTTGTATGTAATCAGGTTATACCCTTTTTCTTTAGACTTAAATAATGGGGCCAAGTCTTGAGTGAAGGATTTCCATACTCTTTCCATTTTCTCTTTTCTCACATCAAAACTAGTTGTCATTTCTAATTGATCCTGGAATGACCATTTCACATCAATAGTATTCTTAAGTATTGATGGTCTGGTAATCTTCAAGGTACCAGGATGCTTTCTAACCCTTAAAACAAAGTTTTCTGGTGTTTTGCCTTTACTCTCCATTTTCCTGAATTCTGCTTCAAGTTCTTCTATACATCTTGTTGTTGAGTTGTATTTATCTATAGAATCTTGAGTGATAAATAATTTACAGCAATCGAGATAGCCTGGGCGGTAGCCAAACCACCTGCCCATTTGAAGCAGTGTATCTGAATAATTTGTTGTTCTGATGAAATAATTAATAGTTAAGCCTTCAAGGGTAAAGCCACGAGACAATCTGTTACCACCAATTGCAATTATCTTTTTTGGATTCCTGTTTGGATATTCCAACTTGTCTTTAGTAACACTATTTATCGCCTTAACCTCCAGCCCGTGTACTGCTTCTGGAAGATGTGACTTTAGAGACTCAAATATTATCGGTGCCATAAAGCTGTCACCATACCCTGATGATGGAAGGTACTCTGCGATAGAATCTACAATTTCTGCGTAATAACGGTACCAGATCTTTTCAAACTTAAAATAAATAGAATCTGCAGAAGTAGGCTTATCATTACTGATTAATGAGGAAATATTTATTACATAATCTTCGACTAGTTTCTTAGTAGTATTTTGCCACATTGTAAACCTGGAAACATGTATGAGCATTGTATTATGTGGATTATATAATACCGACTGAATCATTACATGCTTTCTACTCTCTCTAACTGCAATTGCTAATATAAAACACATTACTGCATCTTGGAGAGATTGCGGAATGGCTTCTGGGAACATATCTGTTGTCTTACTGGAGCGAGTTCCTTCTCTATATTCTCGATATGTAGTAAAATCAAGATAACTGCCAAATTCACCTGCCTTTTTATTCCATTCATCTTTATTATTAAAACTCTCAACACCAAGGTTGTTATCCCTCCTGACTCTCGTTGGAAAGTTTTCAATATGATCACTCACAACATGAACCAATGGTATCTTTTCTTTTGCACGATTATCAATCGGCTCTATAGTTTCAAAAATCTGTTTTGCCCCAATATAATTGGAAGGTGGATTCAGTAATACTATAAAATCATCTGGGAAAATGTTGGCAACTTGTCGAAGCCTTTTTTCCTTAGTTTCACCTCTTAGTCTGTACTTTACTGGCCAGTCTTTTTCTGGCTTTCCATTCCTGTCTTGTAATACATTTGCAAAAGGAGTGGCTGTATAACCCAGATATGTTTTTCTATTAAATAAATCAAGAAGTGTTCTAATGTGCCCATTTGTTTTAGATGCATACTCACGTCCTTTAGCACCAGAGTTGTTTAATGAGGCATTATCGGCTTCATCATCCAGAATCAATAAAGGAATATTATGTTTTTCTTTATTTTGGTCAAGATAATCGTGTAACCAGACAATTAAATTCCGCAACACATTAACATTTTTTTTACAAACAAGAATATTTGTATGATTTAATGAAAAGTCAGCATCAGCTAATGATTTATTAAAATCAGTCTTATATGAGGTTATTGAAACAACTTGCTCAACTTCAGAAGAACCCAGCCTTCCAAACATTTCGATTTTTCCAACACCTTTAGAACTGGTTGTTGTAGATTCAATATCAATTCCTTCACCTATTACATCACTTTCTATTCTTTGCTGTGTCTGGCTCCGAAGATCTTCCATGATCCCAGAAAGGACAATAATAAGCCCATAGCCACAATCAATCGCACGATTTATAACTGCATTGAAATTTCCTGTTTTTCCTGATTGAACTTCGCCCACAACCAACCCCTTAACATAAGCAGGGTTATTGGATTTAGGATCACCTAACTTCTCCATAATCTCCAGGCTTGACTGTTTTGTCTCATCAAGTACACTTTCTGCTCTACCATTCTTCTCCAATAACCTGAAATACCTATCAGTATAATTCCACTCAACCTTGTTTCTTCTTTCTGAGGTTAACCATGTTTTAAATCCTTTTTTTGTTAAAAAACTGCTTAGATCAATATCAATAGGGTCTGTTGACAGATATTCCCTTTTTGCTGTTTCAAAATAACTTTGCAATGTAACTTCATCAACCTGTGAAAATTTGTAAATGTCAAAGACAGCTTTTATTTTATCCTTAATCTCAGGAAACAGATTATTAAAGTATGCCGGGTCAGGTGTAGATTTTAATGAATATTCTTTAGCTTCAGATGTGATCAGGTCTTTTATTTTATCTACATATTTATTTTTATCCATGTTGCCCCTCATATTAATAAATTAGTTATCTCAACAGGCAGTGAATCTAATTTATATCCCAAATCCGGTAATATTTTCTTCTTAATCATATCAGAATCAAGTCCGGCTTTTTTCAATTCAGTAATACCTGTTATTAAATCACCTAGCGCTAGTTCGCCATTTTCTTCTATACCTGCAAAAGATGATTCTTCATGAGTCTGTCTTATTTTATTAATAGTTGTATTTATCATTTTTATTACAATGTTAAGCCTTGAAATTTGTTTGCCTGTCAACTCTTCTTTAAATTTTTTCAACAATGGAAAATCTGAGTTGAGCTCTAGCAAAACACCTTTGTTTGACGCTTTTCTTGCAAAAAGTTGAATTTTGTCTTTTTTGTTTTTGTCAGAGAAACGCTTAATTCCTCTGTTAAAAAATTCTCTTTCTGCCTCAATTTTCAATTCTTCAATGTAATTTTCAAAAGCCTTTTTCAGGTCATGAGGAATTACAACTTGTGACTTTGCAACATTTAAGTGCAGTCTGTCATCTACGCTGTTGCCAATTTCTACCTTAAGCCTTGCTAATTGCAATCTGGGGGCCTTTTTTATCAGTCCGTTCCAACTGCCAGAGGAAATAATTCTATTCGCTCTATAGATATATATTCCTTCCATATCCATCAGACTTCTGTTCTTTGTAGTCCAATGGGTTAATCCATTTCTGCTCTCGTCAATGCTTCTTGATGGTAAGACAAAACCTTCTATCGTTATCACATCTGTTCTGTATGCCTTTTGTTTGAATTCTATACGCCTGAAATCAGCTACTTGAGTTGGAAATGGGTTAAAGGGTATTATTCTTTGATTATTAATTCTTATTTCAAGCGGTTTTTTTTTGCTTTCCAAATATCTATGAAAAACAAGAGATAAGTAGTCGGATGTAACCTCTGTTATCTCTTTTTTAAGTGCATCCTGTCTGCTTTTTTTCTCCAGGTAATTTTCAAACTTGTAAAGTCCTTTCCATACAATAATTGTATTTGGTTCAAAGTTTTCAAATCTGCTCAAATGGCATTCGCTAAGAGACATATAGTTTTTTACTAGGTTATTGATTTCTTGGTCTGACTCAACAAGTATTCTCCATTTTCCTTCCTTCTTCAAATAACCAACATCCCATGTTCTTGCATAATATTTTTTTTTGCCTTTCTGTCTGGAGATAACAGTAACCCTTCTCGTTTGCGAAAAGGATGCTGTTTTCATGCCTAAACCAAATCTACCAAGGTCAGTAAGTTCTCGTTCTTCTTCAGGAGTTGTACTGGGAAACTGCATGTTTGCTTTTAATGTTTCTTTGTCCATACCGGTGCCGTTATCAGCTAAAAAAAGAGTAAAAGGCTCTTTGTCGGTATCAATCAAAACCTCAATTTTATCAGCTTTTGCAAAAATAGAATTATCCATTAAATCAGCTAATGCCGTTTCCAGACTATAGCCTTGTTCAGCAATAGATTTAATCAAAAACTCTGGATTTGGAGTAGCATCTTCGTAATTTACCATTTCATACTTCCTGAATCACGGATTCAAGCCACCTCTTGTTTCGTTCGTCTTTTTGAATGGCTCTGATTTCATGTAAAAACTTAATACAATCAAGATCAAGTCTTATAAGTACTATTCATTCTTTTTGAAAATATTTTCTACAATTAATCCAATCTGATAAGCCAAATAAGGAGGCACTGCATTCCCCACCTGCTGGTATTGTTGTGTTCTGCTGCCACGAAAAAGATAATTATCTGGAAATGTTTGTATCCGTGCAGCCTCCCTTACTGTCAGGCTTCTGCATTGAGTTGGATCATAATGAATAAAATAATGTCCGTCCTTCGATATGTGACTTGTCACTGTAGTAGCAGGCTCCTCGGCTAGCTGTACCCTGAACCGGTCTGAAAATTTTCCCGACTTTGCGTTCTTGTGGTCAGGTAAAAGATCTTTATTGTGCCTCGCATAATCTGACAATTTTGGAGACTTATTATATTTTTTTGAATATATTGTAGCAAACAGATACCTCTTTAAATCCTGGCTTAAGTGAGATCTGGATTCATGGTTTGCAAATCCGCTTAACCTTGGATCGTGGAACCATTCATGTAAAGAATTGTTTTTATTAATAGAATCTACTGTTTTTACAAACTCAGACCCTATGCCAGACTGAGGGCATTTATATTTTCGTTTATGTTTGATACTGTCAAACCCATTCCAGCTTAAGATTTCATTACGGAAACCAGTGACAAACTTTTCCCAATTCTCAGCCGTATCATTAATTTTTTTATATAATCTCTTTTTTTTGTCTTTTCCATCTTTGAAAACTGTTTCAAACCCCATGTACTCTCTATTTATTCCACTTCTTATCCTTGGGAGCTGTCCAATGATTCCCTTTAGTTTGATTTTATTGTGCTTGATTTGAAGCACTTCCGGTTTATATTTTATATCTTTACGTACTCCCAGTAGTATCACACGATGCCTTTTCTGTGGAACACCATAGTTCTCAGATTTAATAAGAAAATCGCTGTCTTTCTTAATCGATTCAGAAACCAATGAGTAAATGTTATATTCAGGCGATTTGTACCCTGTAAAAGTCATTCCCGGTTTTTTCAGATCCTTTTTTATCCAGTCAAATATTTTTTCTCCATTCATCTCTGCCGACAGCAAGCCCTTTACATTCTCCATTACAAATACAGCAGGATGGTGCTTGGCTATTATTCTCAAGTATTCTTTATATAAGTATACCCGATGGTCATCCTTTCCAATTCCGCCAACTCGTGATCTGCCAACGAGTGAATATGCCTGACATGGTGGTCCACCTATGAGCACCCAGTTTTTATTACCCTTTAGCTCCTGCTCTATTCTTCTATCCACAGTGCGTTTGGGAAAGTTCTTTCCACCAAGTTCAGCATGCCATGTTTCCTCTTTGGCTTTCTTTGCTTGACTTGGGTATGCCTCAAATAATTCTTTTGTAAGTATCTCTCTGTTTTTTAGACTGGTGGACCTGAGAACATCATAATATTTCTCAGGTAACCTGTTTACTGGAAATTGACGGCTGAAACTTCTTAATTGAAGTGTCTTATATGCATTCTCATCTTTTTCAATAGAAAGCTTAATGTCAAAAACTCTGTTTCTCCCGTTTACAACAGACGAAAAGCCCTCGCCAAGTCCGCCTGGTCCGGCAAACAGATCAATAACAGGTATGGTTTTTAATTTTGACATAATGCTTTTAAGATTCTGGTAATGGTTTTTTCTCTTTTAACATTCTTTAATTCGCATTCCCAGACAACAATTACTTTCCACTCCATTTTTCTAAGTTCCTTTTTTACAAACCTGTCGCGTTCAACGTTCTCACTGAATTTCTTCTGCCAGAACGTTTCTCTGCTCTTGGGATTATAGGCAAATTTGCATCGTGGATGTCTGTGCCAGAAGCAGCCGTGAACAAAAATAACAGATTTGTATTTTGGCAAAACTATATCCGGTTTGCCTGGCAAGTCCTTTCTATTCAGGCGAAAACGAAAGCCTTTTTTGTGTAACGCTGAACGTACTATCTTTTCCGGTTTTGTGTCTTTGCCCTTGATGCGGGACATATTCCAACTTCGTTTTTCTCTGGTTAAAATATCCATTCATGTCGACATAATTCCTGATTGAGATAACAACTCACAGAACTTTTATACACATTGGCTGGTATTTCAGGTGGGGAACATCAAAATGTGTGACGTCTTTACTTCTATAATCAGATTCCATCAAATAACTCCCTGGTATCTTTCTTACTGACCAAATAATTGAATGCATGAGTATGAAATCATTATCAAATGCTAACTATAGTATGCAGACTTATATTTATCAAGAAGTTAAAAACGAAATGAAAAAAGAGGAAATTAAACATCAGGATACATAGGAAAGTAACAGATGAACAATCTTACATTAAAAGCATATAATTCCACGATTTGTTACTCAACTTCGCCGTATATAATCAAGTGACGATCGCTTACAATCTTTACCGAAAGGTTTGTAAGACCTATGTTACTTAGTTGCTGTTCGACTTCAGCAGGTTCAAATGAGGCGCATAGCGAATTATAAAAGTCTTTTTTAAGTATTTCAGGCTCGTTACCAGAGTATTCATTAACAAGCCAATCGGCTCTCTCTTTACTATCAGGTCGAAAAAGATCAATAATAAATATTTTTGTTCCTGAAGAACCATAATCAAGAATGGTTTTCCATAAAACTTCCGGATCATGCAGATGGTGATACAAACTATTACTAACAATCAAATCATATGGGATCCCGGGTATTGGAGCCACAGGTATTTCGGCCTCAATAAAGGTGATATTGTTAACAAACTCAGTCTCTCTGCATTTTCGCTGGTTTGCCAATTCAATCATAATAGCCGCTCCATCAATTCCTATAACTGTGGAATCAGGAAAATGTTTTGCAAATCTGAAAGTAATATCTCCAGGCCCACAACCTAAATCCAGTATCGTGCCTTTTATCTCAATATCCGGAAATTCAATATCAAATATCTCAATTACCCGGTTGTTAATTTTTTCAAAATCCGCATTTGCATAGGCAATGGCATGTTTGGGATCGTCCATTAATTCTTTCTCAACTATTCTTTCCATATCAAATTATGATATCATTCGAGAACAGCAAAAGCAAAGCAAAGTAAAGGAAAGGTGAAGGGGAAAAAGACAAAAAACTTTTCTCACACAAAGACGCAAAGGACACAAAGAAAAGAAAAAATTTAGCCACAGACTTTCACTCCCCGGACAGAAAGCGCCGAGGACAAGGAGATCACCATGAAAATGAAGTTTAAAAAAACAAAAGATAATAGTTTCACCGGGTTTTGGAATTCGTGGCGCTCGCACTACTAAATCCATATTTAAACTGCCGATGATAGCAATTCGTGCCATTAAACCTTTTTATCTCTCTCTGTTTTAATATTTATTTCGCAGGTACCGCAAGAAATAGATTACGGTTACAATAAGAATTATTGCTATCACAAGCACAATGGAAGCATAGGGGCCATATGCGGCAATCTTATCGTGAATTTTTCGAAGCAACAGTGCCCAGCAGACTACTGCCAGGAAAGTGCTGGACAGCACTATGGTAAGGTTTTTCCAGGGTCTAAGCCCTAAAAGATATCCTACCGCGCATCCAACCATTGGCCCGGTCATCCAGAAAGGTATCCATACAAACATAAAGAGCCCGATTATTCCATATTTACTGATGGTATCCTGGTGCGTCTCAGCTGCAATACTTGTGCGTTCCATGATTCTTCTGAGCGGCTTGATTACCAGAATACTACGCCAGCTGAATACAAAAAGCGGGTAAAAGATAAGCACTAATATAGTCTCAATGATAATATTAGTGCATATAACCATTACATTGGATAACTCAAAAGAGTAACCGAATGAAATTCCGGCCGCCCTGCCGAAAAGGATATTTGTTGCACTCATTCCTGTAAAGACATGGGCTTTCTCTGGATAATAGATATAACCCATTCCCAGCGCTGTAATAAACAACAGCACCATGATCAAGCCTATCTCAAGAATGTGACCTTCCTGTGTAGTAAGTAATCTTCTCCAGATATGATCCTCTTCATACGAGGTGATGCTTTCCAACTCCTTGTCGTCTTTTACCATAATTAAATACTCTATAGATGATATAGGAAAACAATCCCTCGGAAACCGGATACTGACAGCTCAGTTGTTCGATAGCTGTCATTTCTGACTCATTGTCCTGAGGTACTCCTTTAGCAGGGCATCATCTTCTGCATTTACAGACTCACTGTATCTCCCGGGTTGGTGCATGGCATTCATTACGTTTATCCACTCTTGGTAGGTATAACCCAAGGCTTCAATGTCTGGCACTGGGTGACAGAGAGAACACTTGTATCTGTAGAGTTTCTCGATCTCCGACACCTCCTTCTCTTCAGCCGTTGCCGTATAGCCTGAGATAATCTGCATAGTAATGATGAGTGATAATGTAAGAATTATATAGTGATGGGAACGCCTCTTCATATTCAATTCTCCTTTCCAGGTC
>Ga0257123_1001698_pt1 | contig 12886 bp, 10 predicted proteins | sample SI106_135metaG_FD_190185 | JGI IMG/M metagenome (GOLD analysis project Ga0257123, IMG submission 190185) | Marine microbial communities from Saanich Inlet, British Columbia, Canada - SI106_135 | ecosystem: Environmental > Aquatic > Marine > Inlet | place: Canada: British Columbia | collected...
ACTGAGGCAGGACTGGAATCAAAAAAACAAGAAATAATTCAAAATGCTATTGACGAATTAATTGACAGAAAAATACTTGTACAGGAGGCCAAGAAACTTTTGGTTGACAATCCGGAGCTGTCAGAACAGATTGAAAAAGGTGTTGATGCATTTGTCAAAGGCGCTGTTGATCAAGTAGGTTCTGTCTATAAATTTTATGAACTGGCCAATAAACAGGGAATTAATCCTCTTAAAAAAAGAGCAGAACTAAAGGATGATTTGCTAATAGAAGAGATTATGCGCCAGAATGTTTATAGAAAAATAGTAATTACACCAAAAGGAATTAAGCGCTATTACCAGGATCACATTGACGAATTTTCAATGAAAGGCAGTATGAGCTTCAGGCATATTTTGACAAAGTTTTCCAGTCATGATTCAGATGAAGAGGCAAAAGTTGCTGCAGAAGATCTATTAAACCGGTTGAAAGATGGTGAAGATTTCGATACTTTGGCAAAAGAGCACTCAGGTGGACCGCATGCTGGAAGAGGAGGCTTGTGGGGGTTTGGTGAAGTAAAGGGTTTTAGAAAAGATCTGGTTGCTGCCATTTCTCATTTGAAGGAAGGTGAAATAAGCCATGTAATAAAATCCTCTTTGGGTTTCCACATCTTTAAGATAGAAGAGGTTGTTCAGACTCAAACATTGACCTTTATGAAGGTACAGGAGGAGATCCGCAATACACTTTTTAGAGAAAAATTTGTTAAGATGAAAAAAGAGTATTTGAAGAAACTGAGGAAAAATGTGGTGATAAAAAGATATTAGTGAGTTATAACAATCTCTGCAAATCGGCGTTTTCCTACTTTTAATATCATTCCGCTTTTTATATCAACTTCTTGTGCCGGGTCTGTATGCTTTTTATCATCAATACTTACTCCTCCTTGAGAAACTAATCTTCTTGCCTCTCCATTAGTAGAAGCGAAGCCATGATCCACCAATAGCTTCACTATCCATATTTTGTGTTTCCCGTCTTCATTGGAAGGAAGAGTTATTTGCGGAATATCATCCGGAGTTTTATGTTCTTTAAAAATCCTGTCAAATTCATCTGCAGCCTTCCCTGCTGCCTCATCATCGTAATACCGGCTTACAATCGCTTTTCCCAAGACGATTTTTGCCTGACGTGGATGTTCACTTAATGTGCTTTCTATCTCTTTAATTGCCATGTCTGTTGCCAGTTCAAAATACTTGCGCATAAGGTCATCACTGATTCTCATTGTCTTACCAAAAATCTCTTTTGGTTCTTCATATATACCAATATAATTGCCCAGGCTTTTACTCATCTTTTTATTCCCATCAATTCCCTCCAATAAGGGAGTGGTGAGTGCTACCTGGGGCTTCATATTTGCGTCTCTTTGTAGATCACGGCCGACGAGCAGGCTGAATATCTGGTCTGTGCCACCAATTTCTATGTCACTTTTTACCATTATTGAATCGTATCCCTGCATTAATGGATAAATAAATTCGTGAAGGCTTATGGGAACTCCCGAAGAGTATCTCTTTGAGAAATCATCTCTCTCCATCATCCTAGCCACCGTCATCTTTGAAGCGAGTGTAATTACATCGGTAAATTTCATATCTTTAAACCACTCGCTATTGTAGCGAATTTCGGTTTTTTCAATATCCAGTATATTTCCTATCTGATCCAGATAAGTTTTCGCGTTATTGTCTATGTCTTCTTGCGTAAGTTGGGGCCGGGTCTTATTTACACCGGACGGGTCACCAACCATTGCCGTATAATCGCCAATGATTAGAACTGCCGTATGGCCAAGTTCCTGAAAATTACGCAGCTTATGAATTGGAATTGCATTTCCGATATGTATATCTGGAGCGGTAGGGTCAAGTCCCAGTTTAACCCGCATTGGAGTTTGTGTTTTTATCGATTTCTTGAGCTTTTCAACAAGCTCTTCTTCGCGGACGATTTCTAAGACTCCGCGTTTAATAATACTAAGTTGTTCATCGATGCTCTTAAACATGACTTTTCAAAATATGTTTGTAAGAAATTAAAAATGCTAAAGTAAAAGTATTATGACAAATATGGACGGTTATTGGAGCAACTAACGATCCGGTTTTTTCAAATAAATACGCTAACATAAGCCCCAAAACAAAAATTTGTAAAAACACATGGGCGTTCCAGTGTATCAACGCAAAAATAAATCCGCTAATTAGAATAGTTTGCAACTTGTCGCAGGTGGTTCTTACAGCAGACTGCAAAAATCCTCTAAAAAGAAGTTCCTCTACAATCGGCGCAGCCAACATCCCGAAAAAAACCATGAAAGCAAGAACCCCTAAAGAATCCTCATTCAGAAGATTGTTAATGATGTCTTGCTGCTTGGGTTCTATACCAAACGCTCTCAATACGGAATCTACTATAAAACCAGATGCAATTATAGCAGGAAGAACTATCATGTAATGTTTCAGGCCGGTTTTAACATCGTCCTTCCAGTTACGGATAGTTAAGCCTAATGATGCTACAGGCAGACCATATCCTGTTCGAACGATCTTAAAAATATAAAGGCATGTTACAATATTTACAACCAGTGACAAGCTGAGGAGAATTGTGTTCTGCCCGTATGTCTCTACTAAGTCTAATCCAAAAACCTGCTTAACTACTTTTATAAGAACAGGGATCCCTGCCAACATTAAAAGCAGATAAAGCAAGAATACCTTAAATATATCCCTTAAATTCCAATGTTTATCATCGGTCCTTTTTAAGTCGTTCACTTTATATTATTGTAAATAATATACCATTTTTAAATGGCATGGAAAGATAACATATCCTGCTTACTTATCGTTTCTTGCTTTTAGCCACTGTCTTCTTTTTTACTGTCTTCTTCGCTACTTTTTCCACAGTCTTCTTGACTACTTTCTTTACTATTTTTTTAACTGGCTTCTTCTCTGCTTTCTTTGCTACCTTTTTTACAGCTTTCTTCTCTACCTCTTTTTCCACCTCTACTTTTTTCTTTTTCTTGCCCGTTACTTTTTTATCTTTCTTAACACCCTTTATGTGCTCATCATATTCATCTTCATCCATAAGAAAATCGAGGTCATAGTCCTCTGGCAACCTTACCTTAATGAACCAACCATCTCCATAGGGATCTCTCTGCAAAACTTTTAAACTGGTAGGCAGATCTGAGTTTACCTTCACGACAGCACCATTTAATGGTGCTATTAAATCATGAAGAGTATTCATGGATTCGACCTCACCATAAGAAATGCCATCAATTACTTCTTCTCCAACTTTTGGCAAACAAAGGTCTATAAGATCTCCAAGTTCGCCTAAAAGATAATCAGTTATCCCAATTGTTACGACTTTCCTTTTTAACTCAACCCAGTTGTGCTTCGGTGAATATTTAAGTTTTACTTTTTTCATTTTAATTTAATATAAAATTGTTTAGTCTCGTATAAAGTGGACCTGTTGGGGTTAATCTGCTTTGTATTAACGATAGAGACGTTACCTTTTCGCGACCGAAGTAACACTCTGTTCCTGAATTTAACGTATTTTTTAGTTTAGATATGTTTTTCTGTGATTTGACTCTGCCAAGCGTAATATGTCCAACATATTTTTTGGATTCCTTTTTTATACCAAGCGGTTCAACTCCTTCGTCAAGCCTTTCATAGATCTTGAAAAGATTATTACCTCGTTCCTGTACACAGACAAAAACCACACGTGGCTTATTAAGACTTGGAAATGCACCAATATTTCCAATACTGATACTGAATGGTTCTATATTGGAAGCGGCATCACTAATAACTTTATTCAAGTTGATAAGGGATTCCTTCTCTATATATCCAATAAATTTCAAAGTTAAATGGATATTTTCCGGTGAAACCCATTTAACATCAGCACCCGTCCTCTTTAACGTGCTCAAGTATTCAGATAGTTCGTTCTTTATTTCACTATTAATTTCTATAGCAATGAATACCCTAATAGTCATTTAAATTCTACCGTCGTTTTCTGGAAAATCCAGTATTAGTCTGATAAAAAAGTATTTATTGTGTATTCCAGCCTTTTTAGAGTCTTGTCTTTACCTAATAGCTCTAAAGTTTCAAAAATTCCCGCACTTGCGCTTTTTCCTATCAGTGCGACTCTTATCGGCTGGGCCAATTTACCAAACCCAATATTGTGTTCTGTTGTAATTGACCGCAAACAACTTTCCAGCTCTTCAATTGAAGAGAAATCTTTGACTTCCTTCAGCTTTTTTAATGCATCTATTATCAAAGATGAATTACCCTTTTTCAGATGTTTTTTTACTGCCGCATCTTCATACTCAATTTCATCAGAAAAAAACGGGGTTGTTAGAGTTACAAACTCTGGCAATGTTCTAAACCGCTCCTTGTATAACTCTACCAACTTATGCAACCATTCATCTGAAACCACATTATTATCCAAATTTGCATCTTTAATGTATGGCTGTAATTCACTGACAAGGTCTCCAACCGGCAGATTTTGAATATATTTGCTATTCATCCAGTCAAGCTTAGTAAAATCAAACTGTGAACTGGTTTTATTAACTCGCTTCAGAGTAAACTTCTCAATCATTTCCTGCCTGGAGAGTAGTTCCTGATCGTGACCCGGCGACCATCCAAGAAGTGCTATAAAGTTGACTATAGCGTCTGGCAAGTAACCTTTTGCGCGATAATCTGTTACAGATGTTGCCCCGTGGCGCTTACTCATGCGGGAGCCATCCTCTCCAAGAATCATTGGAATATGCGCAAACTTTGGCAAGTCAAAACCCAATGCTTTGTAAAGGGCAATCTGCCTTGGCGTATTCGATAGATGATCATCTCCCCGGATAATATGTGTTATTCCCATCACTCCGTCGTCAACAACACATGCAAAATTATATGCAGGAAAACCATCTGCTTTCTGTATAACGAAGTCTTCAAGAAGAGAAGTGTCTGATTTTATGTTTCCATGAACCATATCATCAAAACCGGTAAGCTCATCCGTAATTTTAAAACGTACGGCCCTTCCTTTTTCGGGATCATCTACATAAAAAGCTTTGCCATCCTTCAACAATTTTTCTACGTGTTCGTTGTATACTTCAAGTCTTTCGCTCTGATGGTATGGACCCTCATCCCAATCTAAACCCAGCCAGGTCATACTATCCAGGATTGCCTGAGTTGCCTCTTCGGTAGAACGCTGCCTGTCAGTATCTTCAATCCTCAAGACCATTTTCCCGTTATTGTGTCTGGCAAAAAGCCAGTTGTAGAGGGCAGTTCTCGCTCCTCCAATATGCAGAAAACCGGTGGGGCTGGGAGGAAATCTCACTTTTACATTTGAATCCATTTGCATTACCTCTAAAACATAAGTCCCGATGTTTCTTTAAAACCGTACATTATGTTCATGTTTTGAACTGCCTGTCCGGCAGCCCCTTTTATTAAGTTGTCTATACTCGATAAGATTATAACACGTTCGTCAACTACTCTGATTGCTATCTCACAAAAATTTGTATTAGCAACGTCTTTCGTTTTTGGAAGTTTGTCATCTTTTTTTACCCTGACAAAGGGTTCTTTTGAATAAAAATCGTTATACATTGTTATGATCTCTTCACGAGAACCTTTCTTTTTGGTTTTTGCATACGTTGTACACAGAATGCCCCTGTTCATTGGAATTAAATGTGGCGTAAAATAAACCTTCGCCTCTGATTTTCCAATCAGAGAAAGTATATTTTCAATTTCAGGCATATGTCGGTGTTCACCCACATTATATGCCTCAATATTCTCATTACATTCACAATAATGGGTCCCCTCTTTAGGTTCACGTCCTCTTCCGGAAATTCCGGATTTGGCATCAATGATTATATCATCAGTGTGAACGTAACCATTTGATATTAATGGAGCTAAGCCAATAATCGCAGAGGTAGGATAGCATCCTGGATTTGCGACTAAATTTGCTTTTTTAATCTTTTCTCTGAATATTTCCGGAAGGCCATAGACCGCTTTATCCAGATTTGATGGATCAGTATGTTTAGTATCGTACCATTTTTCGTACGTAGATTTTTCCTGAAATCTATAATCAGCGCTCAGATCCACTACTCTTATTCCAGCATTCAGGAATACGGGAACATACTGCATGGCTATTACAGGAGGAAGTGCAACAAAAACTATATCCAGATCCTTTGGTAAATCATCCAGAACCATCTGAGAGCAAGGCATATCTAGCGTATTTTCTAAAGCAGGAAAAATGTCAGAAATTTTGAAATCACCTTCTCTTCTGGTGCCAAGATACGATATCTCCACATCAGGATGACGCAATAATATTTTTACTATCTCTAGGCTTGTGTATGCTGTTGCTCCAATGATTCCGACTTTAACCAACAACCTTCTCCGTTTTTCAAGGTTTAAACGCCATAACTTGTTAAGATACCGTTACTTTTGGATAATAACAACCCTTTGCAAAAACGTCAAATCCAAAATTAACTGTTATTTTTTCTAGAGTTAAACAGTAACATTTTTCAAAATTTTATTATCCTTTGTTAATAATTTCACTTTTGTTATCTATAATAGAATTAAGGGTTTACTGATTAAATAGTTTGACAAGATATTCTATTTATGATTAAATCGCCATGATAATTTGGAAGGGTTGTATCATGGGGTGTGGTATTGTCTATTGCAGTTGCAAGGGTTCAAAGCTTTGCTCGGGTTAGCAAGTTTGCTTTCACCGTAACATTAATTATAGCTACTGGTTAAACCCCAATATCTGCAACTTACAACCGAGCTTAATCAAATTCATAACAAAGCCTGAATATTAGGCAAAGAGCTAACTAATTAAAATAAACTAGGAGACAGTAGTTTGTACGAAGAATATTGGGGAATTAATACGCTTCCTTTTGAAAACGTTCCTGACCCTCGCTTCTTATACCGTTCGGCTCAGCATGAAGAAGCCTTAATGAGGCTTTTATATGTAACAAAATCTCAGAAAGGAGCAGCAATGCTAACCGGTGAGATCGGCTGCGGAAAGACTACCCTTAGTCGGGTTTTTATTCAGGAGCTTTCAAGTGACGAGTATGAAATAGGGCTTATTGCCAATCCGTGCCTTTCTCCAACTGACTTTCTAAAAGAAATACTTTATCAATTAGGTGTTGAAAAGTCAGTTGAAGACAAAACTGAAATGCTTCACATGCTTAATGAGAAAATGCTGGACAATCTAAATAAAGGTAAAAAAACTATAGTTGTAATTGATGAAGCCCAGGCTATAGACAGCGACACAACTCTTGAGGAGCTGAGGTTACTTTTAAACTTCCAGCTAAATGAAAAATTTCTAGTTACATTAATACTAATTGGGCAACCCGAACTTCGGGAAAGGGTAACAAGCATAAAGCAACTTGATTCACGAATTTCCATAAGATACCACTTAAAGCATCTTGACCTAAATGATACAATGAGATACATAATCTTTAGATTGAAAGTTGCCGGTTTAAAGAAAAACATAATTACTAAAGAAGCTATTGAGAAGATTTACTCATACACTAAGGGTGTACCGAGAGAGATTAATAACATTTGTGACCTGGCCCTTCTTGATGGCTTCAGTACTAAAGCCGAGCTAATCAGCACCAAAATGATTCAAAAGTTAATAGACGATACAAAAACATAAGAGGCCGTAAATTATGGGGAGACTATCAGATTTAATCAAACAGGGTAAACTTCCGGAAAAAAAGCAGAAGGATGAAGTTAGAATACGAAATCTGGAAAGCCTCAAGGAAGAAGAAGTAGTAGAGATAACACGAGAAGACGAACTGCGCTCCGAAGAGGTAATAGATATGGACCTGCCTACTGAGACCGGAGGTGCTGAAATTAGCGAGATGGATCTGCCTACTGAAGCCGGAGGCGCTGAGTTAAGCGAGATGGATCTGCCTACTGAGGGAAAGGATGAAGGGCAACTTGATGTACCTGACATAGGATCACTGGACGATATTTTGCTGCCAAGCGAGGATGAACTTGCCGCTCCTTCCAGCGATGAACTGGAAGAGCAAAAACGAATAGATAGTTTATATACAGGTATTTACAATTTTGTTGAAGGAATTCTCGGAAGCTTAAAAAGCAAAAAAAGATTCACCATAGAAAAAGGATTTGAAATTGTAAAGGACATAGTACAAACTGAGAAAGCAGCCGATATTCTTTATGGAAAGGCAGTACAGGGCAAAGGCATTCCAGACAACCTCGCAGCACATTCAGCTAACGTTTGTATTTATGCTTTACTATTGGGAAGAGGTGCAGATTATTCTGACAAGCAACTGATTGAATTAGGAATGACGGCTCTCCTTCATGATATAGGCAGGATTTTTGTGCCAGGTGCAATCGTTGACAAAAAGGGTAAACTGACAACTTCCGAATTACAGCAAATCAGAAAACACCCATATTATACTTTTAAAATTCTCCAAACCCTTGGGGAAAAATATTTGTGGATTGCTAAGGTAGCTTATCAGGAACAAGAAAGAGAGAATGGCAAGGGATATCCGAACGGACTTAAAGGAGATGAAATACATGATTACGCCAAAATAATAGGCATTGTTGACGTCTACGAAGCCTTAACCCATCAGAGACCCCATAGAAAGGGTTATATGCCTCACGATGCGGTAAAGTTGATACTAGGCACGCAAAAAGATCTTTATTCCAATGATGTTAAAAGATTATTACTCACAAAATTATCATGCTTTCCATTGGGCAGTTTTATTAAATTAAATTCGAATGCAACGTGTAAAGTGATAGAGGTTTTTGAAGATTCTCCGTTACGCCCAACAGTAGAAATTCTATTTGATTCGCAAAAGCGTAAACTTCCGAAAAGAAAGGTAATAAGATTGGCAGAAGCACCACTCTTATATATTACCGGTACTGTTTACGAGTCTGATTTGCCTCAATAAATATACTGAACATAACGACGCTAAACCTGTAACTGAACGCCACATACTTTAGTGAGCTAAAGCCAATGGAAACTAACTCACTGCAAGATACCCCATATTTTTACCACTAGAGACAACAAGCTCCTGCTTTTTATCATTTCACTGCTTGGAAATAACGTTTCTGATAACTTCAAAAAGCACAAATTTCTCGGATTTTTTTGTTGACATTACCAAAAAGTTACTTTATCCTTTACGCAACACATAAGACGTTACCCACTAAAAGTTTATAGATTGTTTTCCTCATTGGGAAAAAACAAACTACCTTCCGCATAATAAGCGTTAACAAATCGCAAACGGCCAAGGTGCCTTCGGTAATCACAAAGCATACAACTTGCCATCATCAGATTAGTTTTCCACACTACCTGTTTGCATACATGGCAGATCAAAGCACATTCGGCCAAACACAACTTCTTATATTTTTATAACAATGCATAAAATATAGTTCGTTCTTAAACGCCTCCCTCAGACTATTTTGTTTTATCCATTATTATAAAAGTTTCTCTATTTCAGATTTCTTTTTAGATGTTTAAAGCTTTTAATTTCGGGAGTGTTTAGTAATATTTTCCATACCCTTCCGGGCAATTGTTGCCTTTCAAAATAGTTGCAAATAGAATTGGGGATTAATTATGTCAAAACTTACAAACTTACTAATACCGCTTGTGTTGATATCAACTGGAGTAATATCCTGCACTAACTATAGTTTCGTAAAGAAAAAAAAGGATATCCCAAATCAACAACTTTCTAACACTATAATCCAGGATGGTAACGGTCGACAAGCCCTGCCTCAACCTGAAGAGGAAAACGTAATCACGTCTGCAAGTATTCCTACGATAGTAAAACCTCCGTCAACACCTAATACAGAGGACAGGCAATCAGTCGATAAAGTAATCTACAAGAGACATGTTGACAACCTGCCTGGTGTGGAGCAAGGTCAAATAAAACTGAATCAAGTTGGCCTGGCTCATCTTGATCTTGGAATAGCTTATGCTGAAAAGGGTCTGATCGATCAGGCGATCTGTGAATTTCAGAGCGCAATAGAAGCAAACCCACACCACCTGGAATCATACGTACGATTGGGAACTACATATGGATTAAAGGGAATGGCGAATGAGGCACAATTAGAATTTAAGAAGGCAATAGATATTAACCTTAATGAAGCGGTTGCAAAAATAGTTTTTAGTGCATTACCGGTAACCGCAAATCAGAAAGCAAAGACAGATGTTACTAAGGCACACATAAACCTGGGAAATGCGTATAAAGAGGAAGGAAAACTGAAAAGGTCACGTATAGAATATGAAAAGGCCTTAGAGCTTAATCCAAAACATCCAATTGCCAGTAAATCGCTAAGCGAAATATACTACACCATAGGGTCTACCTGCCTGGAGAATAAGGAATATGACGGTGCTGTCGGTGCATTTAACAAAGTAGTTGAGTTAAACCCTGAGTTCCCTCAAATTCAAGATGCCCTCGAAAAAGCCCATTACAATCTTGGCATAAACTATGCTGAAAACGGCAAACTCGATAAAGCAATTATAGAGTTTAACAAGACCATGGAAATTAATCTTAACTATGCCATGCTGGATAATAACAGTCTTCATCATATCAGTAATGACAAAAAAACTGTTTCAGATAAAAACATCCATCACGGCAGAAATCTTCCAAATGAAAATACAGATAATAGTACCAACAGCGATGTAAGAAAAAAAAGTTTTCATAAAGCAGAGGAAGGGTCTCTTCAGAATCAACCCCCTCATCAAATTGATATTGCTGGGGAAATGATACTGGCAGAAAAAGATAATACAAAAAAACCAGAAGAGGGTCAAAATCAAGCAGAAAACCAACACCTTCTTCTTTTGCAGGAAGGCAATAAAAGAAAACTAGCACTATCCAACAAGGCGTCATTTGAAACTGAACAATCAATAAAAGCAGATGGTTCAAAGCATGTAAACGTACATCTAAAGACAGAAAAATCCAATAGAAGTCAAGACAAGAAACAAATCCAGGAAAAGGTTGCTCATGCAAAAACTGTGAATATTGAAGAAACAGATGTTAATGATCTGGGTTTCCTGGATCAAGAAAGAGATGCCTCCCTACTGGTAAGGAAAGAGGAAGACGCTGAGAACCCAAACTACAGGGTTTTTACGTACGATTTAACCAGAAATCACAAACCCCAGATAGGAATTAAAGATGCTATAAAGAAATATGAAGATGCTACAATCAACAATCCTTATGACAATAGTGCTTTTCTCAATCTGGCCCATGCCTATTACCGTAAAGCCATGTATCTTGACGATGCGATAGCAAGAAGAGAAGATGCTCCAGAAGGCAATCAAAATTTTTCAGTTAAACGATTTTATCTTAGTGAAACGGTAAACACTAACGCTTTTGATAATGCTATAGTTTTCCGCAACAGACCAGGCAAAATATATGAAGAGATGTTTCGTGAAGCCATAGTCGAGTATAAGAGTGCACTCCGAATTAATCCAAACTCTTCAAACTCTCTGTATGGCCTTGCATTCTCTTTCTCTGTAAAAGGCTCACACCTGGAGATTGCATCAAGAGGCAAGAAAAAATACAAAAAACATCACTTCAATAATAAACTTTGAATCCCGGTATCTCAATGTAATAATATAGGTGATTAGTTTGGTTTACAATAAAAACGATAGAATAATTACTTATTGGCAAGGAAACTTGCTCTGTTAGATAGTTGATTAAGAATTATAACCAAAATATTGATCTCTCTAACCTGACAAATATTTGAAGATCTTTGGCTAAAACAAAAACTACCACTTCATTAATTCTGCTTCTAACAAATATTATAAATATCCAAGTAGTTTACATCTTTATTTTCAAGAAATCAGGGTTGAAGTACACAATGTGGTCACATGGAATGTGAATTGTTTGAAATCTAAGTAATCACATTAATTGATGATGAAAGGACGATGAGGTTGGTTGTTTCGTGTTTATAAATAACTGAAGACTCATTTCATGTGAGAACGAAAAATGGATAAACACAGACAAAAGGTTTGGAAGAAAAGACATTCGAGACGCAGTAAACGGATGGGATGGAAAAGCAAAAGAAATAAAGAGGTAAAGATCTATATAACAATCTTTCTTGTATGTGCTGCTATCGCGGGAGTTATAGCTTTCATGACAGGAAAGGCCCCCTCTCTTATACAGAAAACGGTTGATAAGCAAATAACGAGAAGGGCCGAGGAGGTCTTAGGCGGACAGCTGAAAGAATTGGGAGGTGCAGGAGGTATGGAAGGCATGGATAGCAAAAGAATGCAGAAACTTAAGAAAAAATACGGTGGTATGATGAAGTAATGAAGTGATAATTCCAAGATGTACCGCAGACCATTTCCTGCTATACATCGAGTGGATGAGAATCAAATATTAATATATTACACTCTTTATTTAAGATACTATATGTTTTTCGTCAATAGTAAAATGGCTTTAACCTGTATAGCAGATACCAATTTATAACCCTGCGACAAGGAGAAAACACTAACAATGCCTGGATTCAATTGTACTAAATGGTTTATAATATTTACTACCATTGTAATGCTGATGAATAGCTGTGTGTCCAATCAAAAAACAAATAGGACTAGTAAGACAACTACATTTAAGAAGACAGAGAAACAGAAGAAAGAGGAGGAAAGAAAAAAGGAGGAAGATGAAAAGAGGAGGAGAGAAGATGTACTTAAGAAGAGGAGAGAAGATGTAAAAACCCATGGAGTTATACCTAGCGATCCACTAAACTCTACATACCTTAACATCGATTCTTTGGACGAATATATAGTTGGCCCTAGGGACATACTGAAAATTATTCAATGGAAAAGTAATGGACCATATGAAAAAGAGATGAAAATCAGGGAGGACGGTAGAATATCGTACTCTTTTCTTGATGATCTTTATGTTAATAAGCTTACTCCGACGCAGATAGATAA
>Ga0257123_1001716_pt1 | contig 12814 bp, 10 predicted proteins | sample SI106_135metaG_FD_190185 | JGI IMG/M metagenome (GOLD analysis project Ga0257123, IMG submission 190185) | Marine microbial communities from Saanich Inlet, British Columbia, Canada - SI106_135 | ecosystem: Environmental > Aquatic > Marine > Inlet | place: Canada: British Columbia | collected...
GAGCCCTGGACAGTTCGAGTTACCTATCTGGCAGAGGAATTAGTAAAAAAGGGTTATAACGTTCGTGTTGTTTATCATTTGGAGAGTTCTCATAAGGATCCGGAACTAGAGCGAAAGAGACAGGAATTTTCCTTCAAGACAATTCCCCTTATTCGCCACTCTGGCACTCTTCTCTTTAAAATCAAAAAGATCATTGAGTTGGCTCGTTGGGCCGATATCATCCATTTTCAGAAGTGTTTTTCCTATGTTTCCATACCGGCCATTTTTGCTGGGATATGGACTTCCACACCAGTGCACTATGACTGGGATGACTGGGAAGCGGAGATCTTCAGAGTCTCCTCTACCAATGACCCCTTTTGGCACCGCTACATGGATCACATCGAGCGTTTCATCCCCTACCTGGTAGATACAATTTCAGTTTCCTCGAAAGAATTGTGGGACCGGGTGACCAAAATGGGAATTTCCCATTCCAATGTATTCCAGGCTCCGGTAGGAGGGGACCTGGATCGCTTTTGCATGGAAAGTACGGATGAAGAGCCCGTACGAAGGCAATATGAACTCAAGAAAAATGTGGTGACTTACATGGGACAGTTACATGGAGCCCAGTATTGTGATCTATTTTTGGAGATGGCCGCCCATCTGGTGAAGGAGCGTCAGGACATCACCTATCTTGTCATTGGAAATGGTTCCCGATTTCTGGAGTTAATGCGGAAGTCTGAAGAGTTGGGCCTCCAAGATTACGTGATATTTACGGGTTCAGTACCCCATGATGAGATTCCCCGCTTTCTTAAAGTCAGTGACGTGTGTGTGGCCTGCTTTGAAGATACTCCCCAAACCAGGACTAAATCTCCGCTTAAGGTTTGTGAGTACCTTGCGGCAGGTCGAGCTATTGTGGGATCTGATGTGGGTGAGGTCCGGGAAATGCTGGATCATGGAAACGCGGGTGTTCTCGTGAAGCCCGGAGATCCTCTGGCTTTGTCCCAGGCTGTGAACAGGGTTGTTGAGGATGAGGAATTAAAGAACCGACTTCAGTACAATGCCAGGCTTCAGGCCCAGAATCTTTATAACTGGACACACACAGCTGAGAACCTGGTAAAGGCCTATCACCTGGGAATGGGAGAGAAAAAAAAAGTCTCTGGGCGCTTCCAGTTTCTAAGACCTGAAAATCTTTTTAAGTTTTTTTTCCCTCGAAAAAATGCGGTGACCTTTGAAGATACTCCCAAGGGAAAGCTCATTTCCACGTTGGATGATTACCGGCGAATGTCAGGAATTTTATCCAAAACCGATTCTTTCATAGGACCCCAACTGGTACAGCTTGATGTAACTAATCTATGTAATAACGACTGTGTAGCCTGCTGGTCCAATTCCCCCATGTTGGAAGATCTACTGATTGATCCAGCCTCCAAGCGAGATACGATACCGGTGGATGTGCTTAAAACATCACTGAGAGATATGGCCGAAATCGGTACCAAAGAGATTTATATGGCAGGAGGGGGAGATCCCACCATGCATCCTCAGATTTTTGAAGTCTGGGAACAGATCAAAGACCTTGGGATGACCCTTTATGTGAATACCAACTTTGTAAGAATGTGTACAGAAGATAAGATCAAGAGAATCCTGGACCTGGGTATTGATCACTTTACTCTCAGTATGTGGGCAGGATCACCGGAAGCTTATTCCAGAACTCATCCCAATAAAGGACCAAAAGATTTTGAAAAGGTCAAAAAGGGAATCGCCTATATGAATCAGCTCAAGTCAGAGCGTCCATACTGCAAGGTTTATCATGTGATCTCCATGTTGAATTACCAGGACTTTACCCCCATGCTAGACTTTTGTGTCGAAACTGGGTGTGAATCTGTGGAGTTTACTCTCGTGGACACCATTCCAGGTAAAACTGACCAGCTTTTACTCACCGAGGAAGCCAGGGTCTGGCTCTATGAGGAATGTGAGAAAGTCTGGGCCGATGCCCATGAAAATCTTTATAAGAATAAAGTTCTTCTCTTTGGATTCGAGCGCTTCATGAGGCGTCTTTCATCTTCTGATTCTAATGTTGGAGATCATGATAAGAATATCATCGAATCCTTTCCCTGCTATATAGGTCATCTCTTTGCCAGGGTGATGCCGGATGGAGATATCAACACTTGCCTGAAGTCGCATCGAATTCCCATAGGAAATATCTACCATCAATCTTTCAAAGAAGCCTGGTCTTCAAATCGACAGAAGTATTTCAGAAAGAAGGCTCAGGTTTATGAAAAGAAGGATCCCTTTTTCTCTTTGATTGGAAATGATGCGGAAGCCTCCTGTGGTTGTTACAAGTCTTGTGATGATATTGCACGAAATCAGTATATGCACAAAAGACTGACGGAACTAAGTGTCCTGGAGCAGGGTTTCCTCCAAGCATATCGCGGCTATTTGAACGTGACTCAACAGGCCCTCTAAGGAGTTTGTTTTGGGCTTTTGTAGAGCAAATCGCGATCTTGCCGGGATCTTACAGAGAAAGGTTTTGGAAGGTCCCCGTCATGTCGTTATCGACCTGACCAATCGCTGCAATACCAACTGCAAGGTTTGTTGGACCTATTCCCCCCTTTTAAAGCCTGAAAATAAGCCTGATAAATCCTGGTTTAAAGAGGAAATTCCGCCCGAAGACTTTGAAAGCCTGGTGGAAGATTTACATGAACTTGGAGTGGAACGGATCAGGTTTACCGGGGGAGGGGAGCCACTCTTGTATCGCTCTTTTGAGCGTGCGGTAAGGAGTGTGAAGGATAAGGGCATCTGGTTAGCTATCACTACCAATGGATTGTTGATGCGCAAAAACCATGATTTACTGGTCCAGTCTGGTGTTGATGAAATTGCAGTCAGCCTCTGGGCTGCCTCAGAAAAGTCCTACCGAACTTTGCATCCCAAGGCTAGAGAAGGAGACTTTTACGAGATTTTGGAGGGGATTCGAGATCTCCGCAGAGATGCTCCTCATACCGAAGTGCACCTGCTCAACGTTATTTCTAAAGAGAACTTTCATGAGATTTCACGGATGGCTGACCTGGGCCGAAACCTGGGAGTCCAGGCTGTATACTTTACCCTGGTGGATCCTATGGAAGATACTCGGTCCGAGATGTTGGATGAATTCCAGAGAAAGGATGCCCTGGAAGAGATAGAAAGGGTGAAAAGCCGGTTTTATAATCAAAATTCCGAGATTCATTGGGATAATCTTGATGGATTTGAGACCCGTCTGGAAGATGTTCACGATGGTGATCAATATGATCGAATGGCCATTGATGAGCTACCCTGTTATATGGGTTGGCATTTCACGCGAGTCACGGCGAACGGACAAGTATCTCCCTGTTGCCGGGGTGTAGATTATCCAATGGGATTTCTGGGTGATTCCAGGTTCAGAGACATCTGGGCTTCCAAAAAGTATCTTGAGTTTAGAGAAAATTCTCTCTTTAAGAAAAAGGATATCCCTTACTTCGAAAAAATGAACTGTTATCAGATGTGCGATAATCTGATGCACAATCGCCAGATTCAGGAGAGGATAGGGGCTCTCAGCGATGATCAGCGCAAAGAGCTGTTAAATTATGAATCTGAAGTGTTGCAGGAAGTAGAAGAGACGGAGGGGTAGACCCCTCATCCATGAGCTCATGAAACTTGGTCCGGCCCAGATTCGAGACCTGCTGATTAAATCCAGTCCCACCCTGGGTCTTGGTGATTTCTTTCTCTCAGGGTTCGATTTCCATGCCCTTCACTGGGGAATCCGCTCTTTAGCAGAGGTGCAGATCGACTTTGTAGGCGGGTCTGAAGGGCTTTCCAGTGGTGGGGGTATAGCGCGCGAAAGGATCAGAATTCATGAAAGTATGAGTTCTTTTGATGAGTTTCTTCGGTCCAAACCATTTGAATTCCAGAGATTTTCCTACTCATTAAGGCTCGGTCAGGTGTTTAGGGGGGAAATCTCAGGGCAGCCCCGGGAGGTTCGTTGTACCGGAATTGTGATGGACTCTCAGGATAGAGCCCATATTCTAGAACTTTGCCTACAGTTCCATGTGGAACTTTCCAGGCTATGTAAACACGGCCAATTTCCAGTCCTGAGTCTTCAGGAATGCGTTGATCTAGGATTCTTCAGGTGGATTTCTCAAGAGTCCTTCATGGCTTTTTTTCTCTCGGATCTCTTACACAACTCATGGCTGGAGGAAGATTTTCAGCAATGGCTAAAACCTGGTATGCCGGCCCTGACCTGGTTTGAGAAGGAGGTGCAAGCCAGGAAGGGTGCTTGGAATGGCTATTTAGAGAGAGGGGCAGTCCACAAAATGATGGAGCTTGAATTGAAAAATCTCAAACCGAGCTTCCTCTTTCTTTTTCTTGATACTGAATTTCTTGAGTTCACGCAAGAAGAGAAAGCCCTCCAGATAGGCTTGTCTGAGGTTTCCGATTGGTGGTTGGACTGGCTGCAGGGAGAAAAGCTGCCTGCCCTACTCTTTTGTGACTGGATAAAAATTTTTCAAGGACACTATCTGCGTGCTTTTATTCTTAGCTGCATGAAAACCATATACCAGCATTCCCTGGGAAACTATTGTTGGATACGATTAATGGAGTTCATTTTGGAATCACAGCAGGAAGAAAGGTTCGTTTCTGACTTCTTTACCCAGGAGGGACTTGAGGGTCAAGATGTCGATGAAATGACTTTCTTAAATTGTCTTCAATTACGCTGGAATGGAAATTTGAAGACCCACCGGCAGTTCAAAGAGATCGATGCTATCAAGCAGGCAAGGGAAGAAAAAAAGAAAAAGCCTGAAACCTAATTAGGTACAGGCCGGTGGACGAAAATGCCTGTTCTTTAACAAGCCCAGGCAAAGAAAAAGCCCGAAACCTAATTAGGTACAGGCCGGTGGACGAAAATGCCTGTTCCTTAAAGGACTCAGGCAAAGAAAAAGCCCGAAACCTAATTAGGTACAGGCCGGTGGACGAAAATGCCTGTTCCTTAAAGGACTCAGGCAAAGAAAAAGCCCGAAACCTAATTAGGTACAGGCTTTTTCAGAAAATCGAACGATTGGAGTCGATTATTCGTTTACTGCGTCTTTAAGAGCTTTTCCTGGGGTGAATTTTGGCAATTTAGTAGCCGAAATCTTGATCTTGTCCCCTGTTTGAGGATTGACACCCGTTCGCTCTGCTCGCTCTTTTACTTCCCAGCTGCCAAATCCAACGAGTTGGATTTTCTCACCTTTGCCGAGTTCATCTTTAATTACATCGATGAAAGCGTCAATAGCGCTTGCAGCTTCTTTCTGATTGAGGGGGGTGGTCTCAGAAATCCTCTTGGTTAGTTCGTTCTTATTCATTCTTAACTCCTTAATTCAATTCTCTATGTAATAGGCAAACTTTTGTATGAGCAACTCCCGAAACCTTTTATTAATGGGCCTTCCGGTATGCTGCCTCCAAAGCCGGACCAAATTTATCACTTCGAATTCTGCATGACAAGAGGGTTTTGGGAAAAAGTGAGGTTTTTTCAGTGAATAAGGGGCTGTGGCTATCTAGAATCGAAGTTTCTCTGTGGTGGAGCTAATCTATAAGGGTGCTCTATGGGCCAAAAAACAAGGGAAACGCAGAAAGAATACGAATATGAATGACGTTGAGGACCAGGTGGAGACAGCAGACAAGTGGAAAGTCTCGAGTTTTGTAATAGGTCCATGCTAATAGCAGCCCTGGAAAGACGGTCAGGATATTTTCTACGGATGCTCCCGCCAGAATATGAAACAAACAGAAGTAAAGGGCATTGAGAACGAGCCATCGAGCTGCTGGAACAGTACCGCTGTATTCATAATCAAGAGTTTGAAAAAAGAACAGCCTGAAAAAGAATTCCTCGGGGATGATTACCCAGAGCAAATGCATTGTTGTCCATTCCATCCAAGAAAAATTTGAGGCATTTGAGCCCCCAGAGAGTAAAACCAGGGCAGATCCTAAAAGAACTGTAATCAAGAGTAGATTTTTTGGTTTCAAAACCTCAATACCCTGAAGTCTGATGGAAGGGTGTAGAAGAGGGAGTAGGAGAAAGAGTGGTGCAGACCTCGAGGCACTGAGCTCCGCACAGAAGAGTAATGTCACAAAGGCGAGGCAATAGACAGCAAAGACAAAGGCCACGGTTAGGACATCATAGCACTGGAATCGCTCATAAAATTGTCACAGGTGGATTGTTTCTCGGCTTCGATGTTTCAAAAAAGGGACAGAAAAGTGCACCATACCTGGGAATTCCTGGTATTTGTTTCAAAATGAAAAGAATTTGTGGTATTCATGTTGGCCTGAAATTTTCGATCATATGCGCATATCAGAATTCAGGATTACAGTGCCGGTATTCTGGTAGATGATAGTACAGAAGGAGGAAAACAGATCATGAGTGTGAATCTTAAGCCTTTGGGAGACCGAGTTGTCATCCAACCAAAAAAGGCAGATGAAAAAACCAAGTCGGGGATCTACTTGCCCGAGACCGCTAACAAAGAAAAGCCGATATCCGGTGTAGTTGTAGCCGTGGGAAGCGGAAAAACCAATGAAAATGGTTCTAAGACTCCCGTAGAAGTAAAGGTCGGAGACAACGTAATTTATTCAGAGTACGCAGGAACTGAGATCAGAGTGCAGGATGAGAAGTATCTCATCGTGCGTGAGGATGACATCCTCGCTATAAACTAGATCATTGGTGACAAGTAAGTACCAAGAACCCTAAGGAGTATAGTTACCTATGGCTGCTAAAGAAATAGTATTCAACCAGGACGCCCGAGCGCGTCTGGAAGCAGGAATTAATAAGTTGGCCGAAGCTGTTAAAGCTACCCTCGGTCCTAAGGGATGCAATGTAATTCTCGACAAGAAATTTGGATCTCCACAGATTACCAATGACGGTGTTACCATCGCCAAGGAAATTGAACTGGAAGATTCCTTCGAGAATATGGGGGCTCAGCTCCTTAAGGAAGTAGCATCAAAAACCAATGACGTAGCTGGTGATGGAACCACCACCGCAACCATTCTGGCACAAAGCATTGTGCGAGAAGGTTTGAAGCATGCGATTGCAGGACATAACCCAATGGCTCTGAAGCGAGGAATCGACAAGACTGTTGTGCAGATTGTGCAATTCATCAAGAACACCGCTGTTCAGATTGATACCAAGGAGCAGATCGCCCAGGTGGCTGCAATTTCAGCTCGAGATTTGGATATTGGAGAAATCATCTCCGATGCCATGGATAAAGTTGGGAAAGACGGAGTCATTACGGTAGAGGAATCCAAGGGAATTGAAACTTCCCTCGATACCGTAGAAGGGATGCAGTTCGATAAGGGCTACATTTCTCCTTATATGGTTACCAATTCCGATAAGATGGAAGCCGTTCTTGAGAATCCATACATTCTGATTACGGAGTCAAAGATTTCGGTAATGAAAGATCTCCTTCCTGTACTGGAAAAAGTTGTTCAGTCCGGACGGCCTCTGTTGATCATTTCTGAGGAAGTTGAAGGGGAAGCCCTGGCTACCATCGTTGTGAACAAGCTTCGAGGAACCTTTAACTGTGTGGCAGTAAAGGCTCCCGGGTTTGGAGATAGACGAAAGGAAATGCTTGAAGATCTGGCCATTCTTACCGGTGGACAGAAGATTTCCGAGGACAAGGGTATGAAGCTTTCCGCAACCGAACTTTCCCACCTGGGAACCGCTAACAAGGTGGTTGTAGGTAAGGATCTGACTACGGTTGTAGAAGGAAAGGGCGATACCACTGCAATTAAAGGCCGAATCGATCAGATTCGACGAGAGATTGAAAACACCTCCTCTGATTATGATCGGGAAAAGCTCCAGGAACGACTGGCTAAGCTTTCCGGTGGTGTAGCTGTCATCAAGGTTGGAGCTGCAACCGAAACCGAAATGAAAGAGCGCAAAACCCGTGTGGAAGACGCTCTCTCCGCAACCCGTTCCGCTGTTGAGGAAGGAATTGTTGCCGGTGGTGGTGTATGTCTTCTGAATTCACTTTCTTTCATTAAAGACTTTAGTCTTGATGGAGATGAGAATTACGGAGTGAACATTGTCCGTAGAGCTCTTGAGGAGCCAATTCGGCAGATTCTTTACAATGCCGGACTCGAAGGTGCTGTAGTAATCGAGAAGCTCAGGTCAGAAAAGCCTGGCTTTGGATTTGACGCTAATAAGGAAGAGTACTGTGACATGGTACCAGCAGGAATCGTTGATCCTGCCAAGGTAACCCGGTCTGCTCTCCAAAACGCGGCTTCGATTGCCTCAATTCTTCTGACCACTCAGGTTTTGATTACCGAAGTGAAAGAAGAAGAGCCTCCAATGCCAGCTGGTGCCCCTGGAATGGGCGGCATGGGCGGCATGGGCGGAATGATGTAATTGTAGCCTACGGCTAAGAAAAAAAAGAGGGGTCCTCCGGGACCCTTCTTTTTTTATGAAGCAATTGAATCAGCGGAACCAATGGAACCAATGGAATTAGTTTGCGTCCGCCATTGAGGCGGAAGCCCCCATTCCATTGGTTCTATTGGTTCCATTGCTCCCATTGATTCCCTTGATTCATTTGTTCCCATTGATTCCACCTCACTCAGTGAGGCCGGTGTTTCAATCTGAAATCCCTGTTTCATTTATCAACTCTTGTTTATAGCTGTCTGGAAAGATAGGTCGGAATTTCTCTGAAATTCGGTCCCAATGGGGAGGTAAACTTGGCAACAAGCTTGCATATGGATTATGGATCTTTCATAGATTCCCGTATTGGGAGGGTTAACTAGATGAAGAAAATCAGGCTAGACGGAGCAAAGGTCTCCAGTCCTCAGACAGAAAATCAGGATCATCCTGAGTCAGAGCGACTTGAAGAAGAATTCAATGAAGATGAGAGTTCCGAAGAACTTCAAGATTCCGAAGGGCTTGAGGATATCGTTTTAAAGGAAGAGAATCCTGAAGTTCCTTCAACTGAAATACAGTTTAAGGAACTCAATGAAAGGTATCTGCGCTTAGCGGCCGAGTTTGATAATTATCGGAAAAGAACCCGCAAAGAAAAGGAAGACTTTTATCAGTTCGCGACCGCAGGTTTGATTGAAAAACTTCTTCCTGTCTTGGATTCCCTCACCCGCGGGGTAGAATTCAACGCGCAAGCGGAGTGTGTGGAGTCCGTGAAAGAAGGGCTGGTCAAAGTAAATCGGCTATTTGGTGAGATCCTGGAGAAGGAAGGGCTGAGTAGCATCGAAGAGACCGGGGTTCCGCTGGACATCAATCTTCATATGGCGGTATTCCAGGAAGAGCGGGAAGATATCGAGGATCATACGGTCCTTGAGATTTTTGAAAAAGGTTATAGCTTGAGAGGTAAAGTTCTTCGTCCAGCTAAAGTTAAGGTATCTCATAAAATTGAAATAGATTCACCGGAGTCAACGGAACCTGGTTCCACTTCGGGGAATTCCGAATCAGAAACAAACGAATAGAAGGGGAATATCATGGGAAAATGCATTGGAATCGACCTGGGTACTACGAATTCCTGCGTAGCGGTTTTGGAAGGTGGAGAGCCCACAGTAATTACGAATAAAGAAGGGGCACGGACCACGCCGTCCATCGTGGCCTTTTCCAAGGATGGAGAGCGCCTTGTAGGGGAAATCGCGAAACGCCAGGCGGTAACCAATTCCGTGAACACCGTTTTCTCTATTAAGAGGTTTATGGGGAATAAGTTTGCTTATATGGAAAAGACCGGAGAGCTTAGCCAGGTTCCTTATAAAGTAGTGAAGTCCTCCAATGGCGATGCCAGGGTAGATGTGAAGGGAAAGATCTACTCTCCCCCCGAACTATCAGCCATGATCCTGGGTAAACTCAAAGCGGATGCTGAAGATTACCTGGGTGAGTCTGTGAATGAAGCGGTCATTACGGTCCCGGCTTACTTCAATGATGACCAGCGAAAAGCAACCGTAGATGCTGGAAAGATTGCTGGATTGGAAGTAAAGAGGATCATCAACGAGCCCACCGCGGCTGCCCTTGCTTATGGGCTGGATAAGGAGCCTAAGGGCGATCAGACTGTACTTGTCTTCGACCTTGGTGGCGGTACCTTCGATGTTTCCATCCTGGAATTATCCGAAGGGCTTTTCGAAGTGAAGTCAACCAATGGTGATAATCACCTCGGAGGAGATGACTGGGATAAATGCCTCATTGATTACTTCGCTGATGAGTTTGAGAAAGGCAATGGAATTGACCTGCGCAAAGACCCAATGGCTCATCAGAGACTAAAGGAAGCTGCGGAAAAAGCTAAGAAGGAACTCTCTACCGTCTCCCAATCAAATGTAAACCTGCCCTATGTGACTGTAGGAAGTTCTGGTCCCCTGCACCTGGATATTGATGTAAGTCGGGCTAAATTTGAGGATTTAACCCGAAATCTTCTGGATCGCGTCAAGGGACCTGTTCGTCAATGTATTCAAGATGGCGGGGTTGATGCCAGTGAGATTTCCGAAGTCATCCTGGTAGGGGGCTCAACTCGAATGCCCGCGGTTCAGGAAATCGTAAAAGGGCTTATTGGGAAGGCTCCTCATAAGGGCGTAAATCCTGATGAAGTCGTAGCTCTAGGAGCAGCCATACAGGCTGGTGTTTTAAGCGGAGACGTGAAGGATGTACTCCTTTTAGATGTGACTCCACTTTCCCTGGGGATCGAAACCATGGGGGCGGTAGTTAGTAAAATCATCGACCGGAATACAACAATTCCCTGCAAGAAGTCTCAGGTCTATTCAACGGCTTCGGATAATCAGCCGGCCGTTTCCATCCATGTTCTTCAGGGCGAGCGCGAAATGTCACAGGACAACAAGAGCCTGGGAACCTTTGACTTGACTGGAATCCCTCCTGCTCCAAGAGGAGTTCCCCAGGTTGAGGTTACTTTTGATATTGATGCGAACGGTATTTTGAATGTGACCGCCAAAGACCTGGGAACCGGAAAGTCTCAATCCATTGTGATTCGAAACTCCTCGGGACTATCCAAGGATGAAGTTGGTCAAATGGTTAATGAGGCTGAACAGAACCGTGAGGAAGATCAGAAAAAGCGCGAGGCCGTAGATATTCGCAATAGTGCTGAGCAACTTCTGTTTACCACACGAAAGTCCTTCGATGAATACAAAGATAAGCTTTCTGAGGAAGAGGCTTCTGAGCTTGAGCAGGCGATGAAAGACTTTGAAGAAGTGGTTAACTCCGGGGATATAGATCGGATAAAGAGCGAGACTGAGACTTTTATGAAAAAAGCACAGAAGCTAGGAGAGATTCTCTATAAAGAACAACAGAGTACGGCAGCAGAGAGCCACTCTGAAGAACCTGCAGGTGAAGGGGCCGCGGAGGCTGCGTCTGAGGATGAGAATGTTGTAGATGCTCAGTTCGAGAAAGTTGATGATGAGAAATAGCTTTTAGCTAGCTGGATGATTTCATGAATGAAAAACAGGATTTATATACGGTCTTAAACGTTCCCAAAAACTGCGATCAGGCGGAGGTTAAGAAGGCGTTTAGGAAATTGGCTGTTAAATTTCACCCGGATAAGAACCCTGGAAATCAGGAAGCCGAGCAGCGCTTTAAGGAAGTCCAGCAGGCTTACGACGTTCTTTCTGACCCACAGAAGAGAAGTGCCTACGATCAGTTTGGTCATGCGGCTCTCAATGGTGGTATGGGAGGCGGATTCTCAGGTCAATCCTTTGATATGGGTGATCTTTTTGGCGAAATTTTTGGAGATAGTCCTTTCAAAGACTTCTTCGGAGGCTCTGGGGGAGGAGGGAAATCCGGTTCAAGACCGCGTCGCGGCGCTGATATTCAGTATCAACTGGACCTCAAGTTTGAAGATGCGATCTTCGGTACCAAGACAGAGATCTCGGTACCTCGAGCCGAAGAGTGTAATAAATGCGGGACCCGCGGTGCGGTAGATCACGATGATATCGTCACCTGTCCTGTTTGCCACGGTAAGGGGCAAATCCAACGGGTTCAGGGAGTCTTTAGTCTATCTACTACCTGTCATCAATGTACGGGTCGCGGAAAGGTGATAAAAAAGCCTTGCCCGGATTGTAGAGGCCAAGGTTTTGTAAAGAGGAGTTCAAAATTATCCGTGAGCGTACCCGCCGGTGTGGATGATGGTGTTCGCATCAAGCTCAGGAGAGAAGGCGAGCCAGGGAGAAACGGCGGACCTCATGGGGATCTCTATCTGCTCCTTCGTGTGCAAGAACATGAATTCTTTGAACGAGATGGAATTCATATCATCTTAAGGCAAAAGATCTCTTTCACTCAGGCAGCGCTTGGATGCTCAATGAAGATTCCTACCCTAAATGGAAGTGTGAAACTCTCTGTACCAGAGGCTACCCAAAGCGGTCAGATATTCAGAATCCGCGGTGAGGGGGTACCTGATGTTCATGGTGGGGGGAGAAAAGGGGATCAGATGGTGGAGATCATTGTGGAAACCCCCAAAAATCTAGATTCAAAGCAGAAAGAGCTCCTAAAGGAATTAGCGGATTTGAGAGGGGAAGAGCTTGTTGAGGCAGATTTCCTCGATAGAATGACCGAAAAAGTAAAAGATTTCTTTGGGTGAAGCGAGAACCGGTACTTAGGCATTGGCTTGAGTACCCATGAGCACCACCTGGCGGTCGTTTACTCCTAGAACGATGCGATGCATCGCCCGTCGTCGCAAACAACCGCCATGCGGCACCCCTGAGCACTCAATCCACTATCACGCACCGGGTCTCGACTCACACTAATGGTTGGAGAATATCGGTACAATTCGATGTGGGGGTTTCGAGAAGTAGTGGATTTTTGTGCTTCGTGTGGAAGAAGGTAGTTGCTCTACCTTCGACATGGGAAGTTCGA
>Ga0257123_1001760_pt1 | contig 12584 bp, 12 predicted proteins | sample SI106_135metaG_FD_190185 | JGI IMG/M metagenome (GOLD analysis project Ga0257123, IMG submission 190185) | Marine microbial communities from Saanich Inlet, British Columbia, Canada - SI106_135 | ecosystem: Environmental > Aquatic > Marine > Inlet | place: Canada: British Columbia | collected...
TTTATGTTGTATTACAATCATCAAAGGCCGCTCAAGTCATTAAAGTTTAAAACCCCTTGGGAATTAATACAACAATGTTATAATGAAAACCGTGAAAGATTTAGAGAAGACCCCAACCATAAGATTATGGGACTAAACAATTAGACGCTATATCGGTAGAAAAAATATTATCGAACGATCCCGCAAGATGATAAATTTGATCCGGCAAGATTTTTTCAATCATTCGATAAACGCTTTCTGAATCCCTCAGGTCACATGGATAAAAGTTATTACACTCATTGCTGCATGAAATTCCAGTGTAATATATTATCACGTTATTTCGGCTTTCTAATAAAACAGATAGCTTTCGACCTGTAAATCCCTGAGAACCTGTAATTAAAATCTTTTTGAGCGACTTGTCCATGTTTTTTATAAAGGGTATGTTTTTATTGCACTGTAAGCATCCCCCTAGTGCAACAGTAATATCTTTAAACCCTATCCAACATATAAATTAGACATCATAAAACTCTTTTTTAGTTGTTTCAGGGATTTTATGGTCTTGTAGAATACAAGATATTTTTTTTGCTGTAGAGCTTTGCTCATATGGATTAGACATTTTATGCAAAGATTTTTTAAATTGAATCGATAATACGGTGGTTAATGCTTCTCTAATGCTTTTTACATTCTGATCACAATTAATTACATTGTCTGCAATAACTCGCCCTTTTTCTCGATCACCAATATTCACTGTTGGAACCTTAAATGTTGGCGTCTCTATTATTCCACTTGACGAGTTTCCAGCTACAGCACTAACATAACGTAATGCATTGATATAGTGTAATTGCCCCATAGAAGTAAAAGAAATAGCATTATTCTGATTGTCATCTACATATTGATCAATTAATTTATTAATTACCCTTCCCTCTGTGTCAGCATTAGTTTTAGTAAAAACCACTCTAAGATTATCAAAACTCCTTATTGCCTCAAGAATTTGCATAAAGTTCTCTTCTGCTGTACCATTTTCAAGTGTAACAGGGTGGTAAGTAACCAATAATGATCTTTCTTCTAATGAAAAGCCAATTGCTTTTTCCAATTTTACTTTGGTAAGTATTCTAACTTTTTTCATTGCATCAACATTTATAGCTCCAAAGTTAAATACCCGATCAGGATGCTCTCCTAGCTGCACGACCCTGTCAAAATATTCATTGGTAGTTACAAAGTGCAAAAAACTCATTTTGGTTATCGAGTGCCTAATATATTCATCAAAAGCTCCTAGTGTTTTTTCACCGCCTTGTATATGTGCAATTGGGATCCTACATATTACTGCGGTAGTTGCAACAGCCATACTTTCAAATCTATCTCCCAATATAACCAGCAAATCTGGTTTAATTCTGGTTAACGCCTCAGAAAATCCAATCATACCCAAACCCATAGACTTACATACTGATATAGACGTATCAGAGCTTAAAATCATCTCAACTTTTTCGTCACATATGAAGCCGTCACGCTCAATTTCCTTATACGTTAATCCAAATTCTCTTGAAAGGTGTGTTCCGGACACTAAAATCTTTAGTTCTACATCAGAACAATCTTTAAGTTCATCTAACAGTGGCTTTAATAAACCATATTCAGCCCTTCCACCTGAAAAAACACAAATTCTACGAAACATATTTATACCATTAAAATCATTATTTATTAAAAATACTAGTCAACCGATCATTATAGCTCTATTGTCATCAAATCTCAAAATAAAGTTGATATTTCTCGATTTGCCTGTTTGTATTCTTCCATACGTCCAATATCAAGCCAATATTCATGAATAGGAAATGTATTTACTTGTTTATTCATCTTAATTTGGTCTGCTAATAAATTTGGCATGTCAATGTAGCTAGCACCATCTATACCTTTACAGATTGAAGGATTAAGTACATAAATCCCAGCGTTAATAAAAAACTTATGTATAGGCTTTTCAATAATACTAGTTATTTTTTGATCATTAGTTTGTATGACACCGTAAGGAACCTGAAAATCATACTTACGAACACACATAGTAGCAACTCCGCCTTGTGCAACATGAAAGTCAAGCAGCTGATTAAAATTTACCTTGGTAAGCAAATCACTATTCATCATCAATATGGGTAAATCAGGTAGCCCGTCCGGAAGCAATCCTAAAGATCCTGCAGTTCCCAATGGTGATTCTTCGTATACATACTCTATGTTTACACCCCAGTCACTACCATCTCCGAAGTACTTACGAACCAAATCAGCCTTATAATGCGTTGAAATAAAAAAATTATAAAACCCAAACTCTATAAACTGCTTAAGAATAGTTTCCATTATTGGCTGAAATCCTACATTCAGAAGTGGCTTGGGTATGTCATCTGTTAAAGGCTTTAATCGAGAACCAAACCCGCCTGCCATCAGAAAAACTGGATTATCGTATCTTTTCTTTTCTAAAAGACAATCAAGAGTTTCAATTCCAATTATCTTTCTATTAGAATCTATTATCGGTATCTGAAAGATGCTTTTATTCTTCATTATTGAAATAATATTCTTACGTTTGTCCTTAACAAAAGCTGTTACTGGGCTCTTATGCATAAAATCCATTAGTTTATCATCTACCCCATAATGATGAATTAAAGCACGTCGAATATCCCCATCTGTAACAGTCCCAACTAGCTTTCCATAATTATTTACCACCATTACAATTTTTGACTGCTCATCATTCAATATTTTTATAGCTGACTGCATGCTTTTGGATTCATTCAGAGTTATTTTCTTCCAGTCATGTCTATGCATATTTAGTTTTCCCATATAGTTGGATAAATATTTTATATATTATAAATATCTGATTTATAACGTTTGAGATTATTAGGCCTTACAATCCAGTCAATAGTCTTTTGTAAGCCTTCTTTAATACCTACCTTTGGATTAAACCCTGTTAATTTTTCTATTTTTGTGTTATCACACCAAAGACGAAATACTTCAGACTTTTCTGGTCGGATACGTTGCTCATCTATGACGAATTTGACATCACTATCCATCAGCTCTTTGATGAGGTTGAGTGTATCTCCCACACTAATCTCGAAATTCGAGCCTATATTGATAGTCTCGCCAATTGTCTGATCATTATCCATAATGGCAAGAAATCCTCTGCAGGTATCCTCGACATAATTAAAGTCTCTGGTTGGCGAGATATCTCCTAATTTAATTTCTTTCATACCACTAGCAATCTGGGTAATGATAGTGGGAATCACAGCACGTGCAGACTGCCTTGGTCCATAAGTATTAAATGGTCTTGCAATAGTTACAGGGAGATTAAAGGCATTATAAAAACTCATTGCCATTGCATCAGCAGCTATTTTCGTTGCACTATAGGGGGATTGTGGCTGCACGGGGTGATTTTCATCGATAGGTACGTATTGTGCTGTACCGTACACTTCACTAGTTGAAGTGTGAATCACTCGTATATTTCCATTTTCTTTAGCCGCCTGACATATGTTTAATGTCCCCTTTATATTGGTATCAACATAACTATCTGGGGCAATATAAGAATAGGGAATGGCAATTAAAGCAGCAAGATGAAAAACAATATCTACACCTTTAGTGATAAATTTGCAGTAATGAGGGTCTCTAATATCACCCGTTAGTATCTCAATTTTGTCTTTACAATCTACATCTTCAAGCCAACCCCAATTATTAAATGAATTATATTGAGACAAAGCTTTTACTTGGTAATTTCTAGAAACAAGTATTTCTGTTAAACGAGACCCGATAAAGCCATCTGCTCCTGTAATAAGCACGTTACCCTTAGTTTTCATAATAGTATGCTTCTTGAATATATATAGATCACTTATTCACTAGAGCGCCATACTGATATAAATATATTTGACACCCTGTGGCATATTCCTGGATTAGGGATTTCATCATTGTACCTTCTATTTGGCAAAACCTGATTCATGTCAAGCCGACCAGTTGTTAACTCCATAAAAAAAAATAAATCACTTGATCCGGATACCTTTAATCGTCCAGACCTAATAAGCAACTCAACCCAGCCTCTGTCCCATTGGTTATAATCATTTACCTTTTTAAAATACTCATAATCTTCTTGAATTGGAAAAACCACAACTGGACTAGGCATATTATGAGTCACTGAGTATAAATTTGACGAAATTTTTCTAAAAGATACTCCGTCAATCGTATTATTTTTATCTAAATCTTCATTTGCATACTTAAGTGCATCATGCGGATATTTCATACAAAGACTTACTAATTTTGAATTCTCAATCCCCTCAGATGGATATGGGGTAATATCATCTAATACATCAAGTGAAACTCGCCCATTGCCAAAGGCAAAACACTTGTTCTTTCCATAGGATGTAACTACACTATTGTACAAAGAGCTATTCCCAATAACTTGATCGGCACATGCTTGATAGAGCATAGCTTTTTCATTTATCCCTCTTTTCAATATGTCCAATATAGGGTAAACAGCTATTTTTCTTGTTTCAGTACTATTCCCTTTATTAAATACTATTAATTCAATATACTGGAAATTACTATTATTATTATATTTTTCCATTACTTTGTCTTTTTCATCTGTAGTATACAAAACATAATGAACGTCAAACCCGTCTTTAGCAAGGGCTCCAGTATTTGTTTTATTCATTAATGCCGGCAATACATACTTAAAATACCAGTCAAGATGCTCGCCCCATGCAAATGTAAAAATATAGACCTTTTTATTATATTTTATGCTTCTCATATTTATCAAATTTGAGAAGCAGTTATTTCCAATATAATAATAAATTCCTGTAATTTTATTGAAAATTTTCTTAAATGAAGGAATCATAAATTTACCTCTCCTTTTTCACATAGATCCCATGAACTAACAATAGTGTTTGCATAGTTGCAAAATGGCCTTACTCCATCATACTGATCATTGAATTTATTATCAGAGCGCAACTTCGGAATTTTATCGTTGTCATAAGTCAACTCTATCATAAATGCTATATTACTACTACCAACAACCTTTAGTCTTGACTGTCGCAATAGCATATTTGGCCATAGGTGGTCAATATCATTGAATGATATTCGTCTTTTAAAAAAAGACACATCGTCTTTTATAGGACTAAGCAAACAAACATTAGGTAAATTGTGTGTTACAGCTAAGCAATTATAGTTTAACTTTCTTGTAGAGATCCCATCGCTAGTTGAATTTTTATCCATTAGTTCGTCACTGAAAGAAAATGAAGAGTGCTTGCATTGACCAGCCATCTTAACTAGCATAGAGCTACTTATTCCACTCTTCAGTAAGTTTTTTATATTAATTTTTCCTTCTTCAATGCACTCATACGACACCCTAGGATGAGGGACAGCAACTGACACTCCCTTTCCATCAGAAAGCTTAAATAAATTACTAATAGAGCCATTAGAATATATGAAATCTGGAAGGGCGAGCAGCATTAATGCATTATTACTAACACACTTCTCTAACATGTGTATGAAAAAATTTAACATTAAGCCTCTACCTAAATCTTTAAAATAATAATCGTTATAGATTTTATATTCATACCCACAATTATAATTATTCATTTTTCTTTTAATTAGCTCCGCATCTATACTTTTTGTATAAAAGCATATAATAATTCTCTTATTATTACTTGATATATCTGGAAAGTTTTTAGATTGCATCAAAGATGGCATAGTATACTCAAAAAATAAATCTACATACTGGCTGCCCCACATAGGCACAAATACAAATAATATTTTTTTTCTATCTGTATTTCTTTTATCAGACACAAGAAATTTATTTATCACCTTCCAATAAGACTCTGAAAATTTTGAATAATACTTACGCTTTCTGTAACACAATGAGTCAATTATTCTTGTAATCATAAAAATACGCATCTAAGGTAAAAACAAACATATCATGGAATGAACCAATAATAGTCGCCAGTATAACCGACATCATTAAAAAACTCTTTCCATTGGTTAACATGCATTACTGTTTTTGCTGTTAAGTTCCATGCATCCATCCTTTCCTTTTCCTCTTCGTTCCTATATGCATCCAAGGTTATAAAGCTTCCTATTTTTGTTACTCGCTCAATTTCTAATAATGCTTTTATCAAATCACCTTCTTCCAAATTATGCAGAGTGGTTATTGAAATAGAAAAATCAATAGTGTTGTCACTAAACGGCAATTTTGTTGCATTTGACACTTGGCAATATCTTTTAACCTCCTCTTTGGCGTTATTAATGGCATATTCAGATATATCAACACCATAAACTTTCATTCCTGGTATGGACTGCTTCAAATCATACAACATAAATCCTTTTGCACAACCAATATCTAATAGAGAATTCTCACTATTAAGATTCCAATGTTTTTGAAATGAGGGAATAACTGGTTGCCAAAAATTAGGGTCATATGAAAAACCACCATACCCATGATTCCTTTCCCCGTCAAAAAAATCTTTTCCAAATTTTTGCGCTATCTGTTTATCTTTGTTAGTCTTTGAAATCAAACGACTCGACACATCTCTTTTTGATTGTGGGTAATTCTTTAAAAGATTGATTTCTTTTCCAAGTGCCATAATTAAATACTCTATTTAAGTAAAGGGCAAATGTTTAGTATCTATAGATAAGTACTCATTTATAATCACATTCTTGGAATGGGAAATGCAATGATGATTGCAACTTCTGGATGGATTCAATCCATACACTTTATCCAAGTTTTCTTTTGAAAACCAAAAGTCCTTAAAGTTAATATCCTTTATATTTCCAAGCTTTCCTGAATCAGTGTACGCCTTATCCTGGCAGGTATACACACAGCTATCTGCACCTATGACCGGTCTGTACAGTATATAAGGACAAGTCGAGTATCCCTTCTTAAATCTATCTCCCAAATCATGGTAATGATTTATAATTTTAAAATTATTATCCTCTATTTTTTTTGTTCTTTGTATTTGCTCACCAACCACCATTTTCAACTTACCATGGTACAAATTATTTTCTTCCGGGGAGTTCCCTATGACAGCTCCTGAAATTTTCACATGATCAACGCCAACTCCTTTTAATTTTCTACAAATATCATATATGTGCTTATGATTATCCTTGCCAACAATAAAAGAACAGCCAAGTACACAGCTTGTCCCTGATAACTTAAAAGTACGCATATTATCCATAAGCTTGGTAAATTCTCCAGACTTTACCCCTCTTGCTTTTGAATAGCTTTCATCATTGTAGCCATCTAAAGACACCCTAACCCAGGTTCCGTATTTTTGGAATGCTTCAGACATAGCGCCCTTTAAGTTGGCCCCATTTGTTAAAGTTGCAACCTTAACCCCTCCCTTATATAATTTTTCAATTATTTCTGGAAGTCTCTTGTACAATAAAGGTTCACCACCGCCAGAAAAGGTTACTGCGGATACGCCCATATCAACAATATCACTTGCAATTTCATTCAATTTATTAAATGGTATTACATCCCTATAGGTCATTTGATCTCCCAACTGAAGGCCGGAAGCATGGTATGCACAATACCAACAATCATGATTACAAATATTTGTTGGCTTTATTCTTATATGAATAGGTGCAGTAATTTTATTTTTTTTAAGTGCATCCAATGTTTTTGAAAAGCCCAAAAACTTCAAATCACTATACTTATTATCACTCATATTTCTTTAATCTCAACTTATATGCACAGGGCAACTTGGCAATGTTTGACGCACTGACCAAATATTTTCTATCCTATCAACATCTGTATTCTTAATAATTTTCAACCCCTCTAAGGCAAAGTGAATTTCCCCATGTTTTTCTAAAATATATTTGTAAATTTTCAATCTATATCTTTTACTTTCTGGCATTTGAAATAAGCTATAAGCAACAATTCCATGAATGTTAGGAATCTCATCAACAAGCAGTTGAAGGGTTAAATAAGAATCCTCAATAGAGTATTCTGTTCCACTTAATAGATATTTATAATTTATTTTTTCACAATAATCTCGAAGTACCAAATTTTGTGTACTTTGGTGACATTGTTCGCCCATAAACTTACGGCTAGATACATATCCTCTTAATGTTTTCACCTTGCTAATCCAACCTTGGCAACTTGTAATTCATGCCATTAATTGAAGCAGCTCTCAAAGTAACTGGTTCAAAAAATGAGCCTATTTTTTTATCCCAATAAGGAGAAAAAACCCCTTTAAAACGACAATTCATGGACCATCTGGTTTCATTTTCCAAATTAGTTCTGTTGCCATGTGGAAGTGCATTATTAAACAACATAACCTCCCCATAATCAATTTTTATCCATTCTACTTTTTCTTGAACTGCTTTGTACAAATCCTCAGAATGATTACCAGCTATTGCTTTAAAATTTTTATCTAATTTGATATTTTCTTCAGGAGGTAAAATGTACATAGACTTGGTTTTAAAGCAATTAACGAGTGGAATCCATACAACAACTTCAAACGGAGAGTCTCCTGACCAAGTATCTGCATGGATTGGAAGTAACGAACTAACGTCTTCCGGAAATTGAATTGAAAGATTTACCTTTACTTGCATTGCAATCTCATTCCCAACAATAACATCTAGATACTGTTTTGAGATTTGAAAATATTTTTGTCTGAAATTTGGCAGACTATTTATTTTTTGAATAATTCTAATACGAAAATTATTTAATTCTGATAAAGGAACTTTCTTATGTATCAGATCTAAAAAATGTTCATCTTCTTCGATACTACTCTTAATTTTTAATTCTTCTTTAACTATTTTTATAAAAGATTTTCGTATCCAATTAAGGTTTTTTTTATCTTCAATAGAGCCAATGAAATAACCTTTTTTAAGATATTTATCAGTTATATCAATATCTTTACTAGTTAAAAAACTATGCTTATTATTCAAAAAACCTCCATCTTGTTAAACATTTATATTTTAGTCTTTTCCAATCACTTGGTCATAACTACCATCTTGAATAATGGAGCCATTATCTAAACGATAAATACGGTCGCAATATTTTACTGTACTCAATCTATGAGCAATAACAATTATTGTCATTTGCCCCTTTATACTATGAATCTCATCCACAATCTCTTTCTCAGTTTTATTATCTAGGGCGCTAGTTGCCTCATCCATAACTAAAACACTTCTCTTAAAATAAAACGCACGAGCTAATGCAACACGCTGCCTCTGTCCTCCAGACAAACGTATGCCTGCTTCACCCACAACTGTCTTAATTCCATTTGGTAAATCATTAGCCCAATCCAACAGCTTAGACTTTCTTAAAGCTTGAATTATGCGTTTATTATCAACATGTTCTTCACCTAAAGCAATATTTTCACATAAAGTTCCATCAACTAAAAACACCTGCTGTGGTAAATATGCAACTTGAGAGAGCCAATTAGAAATTCCCTCGCTAAATGGAGTCCCATTATAACTAATTTTCCCACTATCTGGACTTAACAAGCCAAGCATAATGTTGATTAATGTTGTTTTTCCAGAGCCCGATTCTCCTATAATTCCTATTGCCTCATTAGGTTTAAGCTTTAATGATATATTTGAAATTGAAGACTTATTTGCTTCGTGATATCTAAACGATATGTCGCTTAAAATCAATTCATTGAATGGCTCGCAACTTACTTTTTCAGGCTTATTGATTTCACTTTTTTCATATTTAATATTTTTCAGGTCTTGATACAAGGATGATATAGAGTGACCATGGTGCCTTATAGAAGAAATTCCACTAGATGCACCACTAAATATTGGAATAAGTCTAACTGATGCCACACCGAACAAAATAATAGAAGATGTTACTCTGTCAACACCATGGTCTGAAAATAAAATCGCCAAAAAAACAACTGCAACAATAAAAACAAGCATTATTAATTCAACTATATACCTTGGCATTGTCGATATAAGTGACGCCTTGAGGCCTGATTCTGCATTCCTTACCGTATGCTCTTTAATTATATCATAAAAATACTTTTCATTCCCTAAGACTCTTATTTCCTTAAAACCCTCAAAACTTTCCTTTAATCTCCTTAATATTATTTCACTAGAATTATTAATAGTCTCTCCATATAAATAAAGCCTCTTTCTGAAGACACGATCATACGCCCAAACCACAGAAAAAAGAATCACTAAAAGCTCCATAAGCATTACTATGTCTACAATCATTAATAATATTAAAATACTGGAGCCTATTAACACATCGCTTATTAATTTTAATGCGTTTGCCAGTACAATAGATAAACTATTGGTCAAATTTATAATCACATTAATATAATCTGCTGAATTCTTTTTAATAAACTCAGAATATGGCATAGACTGGTAATTTACCATTAATTTATTTCTAACTGCTATCATATTGTCATTACCAAACCGCAATACTTTTTTGTTAATAACATAAATAAAAAAAGTTTTGAGCGTGAATGCTGCCACTAAAAGATAACCGAAAGTTATTAACTGGGATTCTTTACTACCGGCTATAGCAAAAAAATCATAGACAAACCCAAAGCTACTAGATGCAGCTTCAGTTGACCCGCTCAATATCGACAAATACGGGGCAACGAGACTAAGACCAACAATATCCAGCATTGACAATACTAAAAATAAAAACAATAAAAATGGGATGTGCTTTTTAAAGTCACCCATAATATAAAAAGTTTCTGTAATATTTTTCTTCATAAAAAATTACTTACGATTATTAAAGCTAAACTCACGTTTTTCAGGTGTAAACCAAACATATTTTTATCCATTTTCTTGAATATTACCAGTTTATTTTTAACTCGATCTCATTAATATGTGAATTACCTCTGGAAGATTCATCCTCTGGAATTCGGGAACAAATTACATACTTGTTTTTACTTTCATAATAGCACTAGGTTTCTGAACATGCTTAATACTTAAGTTAACATGGTCCATTTTTATTTAATCAAGATAGAGTTCTTTATTGTCTTCTAACCATTTTATAGATATTGGGGAGAACTTATTAGACCAGCTATTTTTTGAGCAAAAATTCTTATGATAATTATTTAATAATACTTTTTGTTTGGCGCTTAACAAAAATTTTTTTTCTACTTTTAATGTCATTTCAACAACAGCATCATAAATTTCTTCTGGTGTGTTATCAATATAACTCATAAGGTTTTCTTTAGACATTGCATTTCCATCAAACAAATGATACTCAGGCTTATTAATTATACCTTTGTAAGGAACAACTTGGTCGTACTGGTCTACTATTTTTTTTTGTATAAATAAATCACATCCACCAAGAGGACACTCCATAAATGGCGCATAATTAACTCCAAGAAATGGGGTATTAAATAAAACCGCTACATCGGTTGCACCTGACGTAGTCCCAATCAAGAAATCAGAGATATAAATAAGAAATAGATCCATAAACTCTGATTTAAATTCACTTAAGTTGTATTCAATGTAATTATTATCAGAAAATTCCAAACTCTTAGAAAACTCACTTCCAATCCTTATAACCACATACCCTTTGTCAATTAAGTATTGTATAGAGTGTATATATGTATTAATATCACAATCTCTATAATCGTGGTAGCTCCAATCCTCTTGAGGGGATTTTTCCCTTAAGTACAATGAATCTCTCGCAAAAATAGTAACTATTTTTTTGCACTCTGGAATATTCATGTTTTTTAATGTCTCTACCCCATCCATATACTGAAATTTATCAAAATATATGGTTTTAATACCTAATGAGAACTCAGCCTCTTTACTGTCCATTTCCATTCTATACAATAACCCATTATCATCAAGTACTTCCTTCATATAGTCTAACAAAATAAACAATGGGGTTATGCAAATAACAAAAACACCATTAATTTCTTTCGAATAAACTCTAAACATTGATAATAATTCAGAATTAGCAACTCTTTTATTATGTAAGTGTGGAGTGATTAAAAAATAATTTATCTCATCAAGCGCATGAATTTTATGTTTGATAAAAAATAATTGCGTATTAAGCGCGAGATGTCCGAATCGACCAACAGGGATAAATAATATTTTAAACCGCCAATACTTATTAATTAGCCTAAAAAAGGGGAGTAATATGTAACTAATGAATTTAAGTAAATATTCTAAAAACACTTGCATAATATAAAAATTTTAGATATTTTTCTGGATCAAGGTAACTTAAGAAACTTTTTTCTAAAAATTCCAAGCAAGGCTCTGTCTGTAAATACGCTTCTTACAATTATTGAATCTAAATTCACATTCTTTTTAAGTGCAAATTAAACATACTTTTATTCATTCCTTTAAATTTTACCTTGATAATTCTTTGTAGGACGGAACTCTTGCAATTTACCCCACTATCAGTGGCAGATTGAAGCGTAGATAATTCCAAAATTCTAAGCCTGATAGAAGTCAAGTACTTGTTAATTATTCACCTACTTAACTTTGTTAAATGAGAGGTTTTTACTTTCATAATAGCACTTTAATGGGTTTTTAAACATCTTGAATTCGCATAACAAGTGCAATTTTAATTGTAATTAAATAGCCAGTTGCAATAAACTTTGCTATTTTCTTACCACAGGAAATTGCAATGAGTTATCAACAACTGACTGATGATGAACGAT
>Ga0257123_1001764_pt1 | contig 12573 bp, 13 predicted proteins | sample SI106_135metaG_FD_190185 | JGI IMG/M metagenome (GOLD analysis project Ga0257123, IMG submission 190185) | Marine microbial communities from Saanich Inlet, British Columbia, Canada - SI106_135 | ecosystem: Environmental > Aquatic > Marine > Inlet | place: Canada: British Columbia | collected...
ACTGTAGGCATCGGCAGCAGTGTGGCGATATCGGTCATAGCGTAAATGCTAAAACCACTTGTAATCATAATTCAAATACTTGACTCCAGTAGCCATCGGTTGTTAAACCAGTCAACCCACTTCACGATGGCATATTCCACATCATCCACTGCCTTCCATTGCCCATGTTGTGGGTAGCGGATAATCTCAGTTTTAAATAATTCATTTATTGTTTCAGCCAACAAATTGTAATAAGAATCACCGGCACTGCCCACAGAAGACTCAATGCCTATACCCACTAAACGTTCAGTATGGGGATTGATAGATACTTGTACCCCGGTCACTGTAATTAATCTGGTGAACAGCTCTCTAACGCAACTCTGGGAATTATCTACTTATTTTACTCATTGGTCTGTCCTCTCAAGAAATAGATCCTACGAGAATCCAGAGGTGATTCACAGCTTATTTTGTATTTTCCTGTTAAGGATTGGAAGCTGGTAATTTTTTTGATCTAATCATGCGGCTTATCTCGTTGCTACTTATTGGTTTACTGAACAGGTATCCCTGGGCAATATCACAACCCTGTAACACTAGATGTGCCAACTGTTCCTCTGTCTCAACTCCCTCGGCAACCACATTTAAACCCAGGCTGTGTGCCATGGCAATTGCAGCATTTACTAGCTCTCTGTCGGCTGTATCGATCGTAATATCATTAATAAAGCTACGGTCGATCTTCAGGATACTAAAGGGATAACTACGCAGGTAACTCAGTGAAGAGTAACCCGTACCAAAATCATCCAGGGCTATACCAATACCCATTTTACTCAATGAAGATAGGGTTTCTGAAATATAGTTATAACCGCTCATCAATACACCTTCTGTAATTTCCAACTCAAGGCATTTACTGCTTACACCCGACTGTTGTAAGGCATCTGTAATCTGTTGTAAAAGCTCGGGTTCACGAAACTGACGGGGAGAAACATTTATAGCGATTTTGAAGTCAGGATTTATCAGCTGCCATTTTGCAGTCATCGCCAATGCTTCGTTAAGTACATACTGTCCGATTGATACTATCTGCCCGGTTTGCTCTGTAACCGGAATAAATTCATCTGGTGAGACATTGCCCAGAATTTCATTATTCCAGCGTAACAAGGCTTCGGCAGCCACTATTGTGTTACTGCGAACATCTACCAGGGGTTGGTAAAAAAGCTGGAACTCATTGCGATCTAACGCACCATATAGCTGTTCTTCTAGCTGCAGTCGTCGTGAGATCCCCTGGTTCATTGTATTTGTGAAGTAGTTATAAGTGTTCCGGCCTTCAGCTTTCGACTTGTACAAAGCAGTATCGGCATTTCGCAGAAGTTCAGCAGGAGTCTTGCCATCATCAGGGTAAATTGCAACTCCAATACTGACCGTCACGGTAAGCTCTCGATTATCCAGCAGAAAAGCAGCATTAAAACTTTCGAGCAATTTTTGTGCTACCGGATAAGTATCTTCCACAGTACTTATATTCCCCATCAGGACTATAAATTCATCACCTCCAAGACGGCTTACCGTATCACCGTCACGCACTGAATCACGTAAACGCCTGGCCGCTTGTACCAATAGTTTATCGCCTACTTCATGGCTCATTGTGTCATTGATTTTTTTAAAGTCGTCAAGATCCAGGAACAATAAAGCAGCATGTTTTTTGTCGCGTTGAGCATCTTTTATGAGTTGTGACAGACGGTCCTGAGCTAGAAAGCGATTTGGTAGATCGGTGAGGCTATCGTAGTTGGCTTGATGGATAATTTTATCTTCCTGCTGTTTTTGCAGGGTAATATCCTCTTTGACGGCTAAAAAGTGAGTCATTTTTCCACTTTTATCAATTATCGGGGCGATCGAAGCATGTTCTAAAAAAACTTCACCATTCTTTCTACGATTTTGTAGTTCACCCTGCCACAATTGACCTGAGTTGATAGTTTTCCACAGTTCCTGATAATGAGATTTTGGTGTATTACCTGATTTCAACAACCCAGGGTTCTTACCATTAACTTCCTCAGCGCTATAACCGGTGGATCTTTCGAAGGCACTATTGACGTATTCAATATTTCCATTGATATCCGTCAGTATGACCGATACGGGGCTTTGTTCAACAGCCTGGGAAAGGGTGTGAATTTTTTTTTCGGCCTGTTTACGTTGGCTAATGTCGTGAAAATTTACCACTGCTCCAACAATTTCACCGTTTCGCTTTATAGCAGTACTGGAATACTCTACGGGAAAAGATTCGCCATTTTTACGCCAGAACATTTCGTCATCTACTGCCTGCAAGGTTCCGCCCTGTAAAACTTTGAGTATGCGGCATTTTGTGGCAGGGTAAGCAGTCCCATTACTGTGGGTATGATGAATCAAAGTATGATTCTCTCTGCCGATGAGTTCCTCAGCTGTGTAACCAAGCATTTTTGAAGCGGCAGGATTAACGAAAGTTGTCACTCCTTTGAGGTCAACCCCGTAGATACCTTCTACAGTTGTATCCAGTAACATTTGCAGGCTTTCTTCGGCTTGTTTGCGTTCCTGTATGGCCTTTTTTATACGCAAAAGTGTGATAAAAATAGAATAGGTAGAAAGAAATAGAGCCAGGCCAACTAAAGGTAGTCTGAAGTTGTTATGATTCTTTTCAGCCTGATCGATTTGTAGGGATAAGGATTTCATCTTTTGCTGACTGTCAAACAGAATTCCCGCGGCATTCTCCTGTGAACGAAGTAGAATAGTGTCTATTGCCTTCAACAGATTTTGTATATGCGTATTCGTGTTTTTCCACTGTTGCTCATCCTGTTCCATGCGTAATCCGGCCAGTTCGATCAACAGCTGTGCTTGCAATTCTAAATTAAAGATAGCAGATCCTAATTCCAGTACTTCAAGCACATAACCTTCCTGTTGCGGTTTTTTGTAGTTCGCCTGCAATTGCAAAGCATCTTTACCTGGAATGTTTGTCTCTATTTTATGCTCGAAAGTCCCTCCTTTTTGTAATACATCGAGTCCATTTTTAACTATTTGCAGGTTTGCATCTATTCGCTTTTTGATTATTATCAACTCACGGGGATGATCCATAAGATTGAGTTTATATATCAAAACTTCGGTGGCGGATAGTTGTTGATAAATTGCAATGCCGATATCCTGTCTTGCAACCTGATTATCCAATTGTTCTTTATATCGTTTTTTGTTTTCAGCAAAGCTGGAGTGCACAATAAAAAGCACCGACAAAATACCGATCAGGGACAGTATAAGTATTATTATTTGGCGTTGGATCGGTTTTTCGCTAAAAGATGGCATAAAGATTGATCATTTTTCAATACTAAACAGTCCATATTTATCAAATATTCTTTGACCCTTTTGTGATGCAGCATAGGCCATAAATTTTCTGGCGATTTCCGGGTATCTGGAACTGCTCAGTAATCCAAGAACAAGTCGCTTTTTTTGTGCAAATTTATCATCGATACTCAGTGTATCGATAAATTCACTATTTTGATCCCAAACCGAGGTTGCGTACCAGTTTATAACCAGATCTGCTTCTTCATTTTTCAATACTTCGACCAGGCGTTTTGAGTCTGTCGTCATTTCATGAATGTTTTTAAGTACATCATTATAAATTCCAGCGGAAGCCAGTATTTTTTTAGTCTCCTTGCCGATACTGCCGCTATCAGGGTTACCTATTACAACGTAATAGTTTTTATCTTTTAGTTCATTTAAATCCTTTTTAATCGCCAGTGGATTACCTTTTTGCACCATCATGGCCGCTTTATTAAAACCTACATGCACCGATTCAGTGATCAATCCCTCCGCTTTAGCCTGCTTAATATAAGATGCTGATCCAGGCAGATAAAGATCACCGACCTTATTGAACTTGATTGAATTAAGCAGGTTTCCAGAACCACCTTTAATCAATGATATCTTTACATTCTCCTGACTTTCTATGATAGCGGCTATTTCAGACATAGGTTGAATCATGGTAATGCCACAAAAAACAAGAAGCTCTTTTTTTTGTTCCACAACTGTTTTGCTTAAAGTAGGCATTTGTAGAAAATATATGCCTACCAGCAATAGGGCAATGAGACTAATGATGATGGATGTTGTTTTTTTCATGCTACCTTTAGCATCAGGAGGATGTTCCTAAACAGACATAAAACAGTGATATACATTGTCATATAGAGAGCCAGGTTCTTTTTTATCTCAATTTCATTGGTTATCGTTTTCGTGCTGGCGTTATTTTTTTCAGGCAGTGAAGCACACTATGAAAAGTATAGTAGAGATTTTTTCTATTGCTCTATTTACGATGAATATGTTGAAAAAAACCGTCCTTAAACATTGGTATAACAAAAATATTACTTTATTTTTTACTGTAGGAAACCTTCATTAAAATCCCCAATGCATTCCTGAAATCATTTAACTTCAAAATTACTTAACGTCCCCTTTGTCCATAAACCGGTAGTTCACAGAGACAACCATCAACGACTCCTCATGGCACAGAAAAGACATTGGAATAAAATAAGACATTGGACTTTAATAGTATAAACAAATGTTGATACACGCTTCATCCTGTTGTAGTATATACAAATGTTTACACTTAGAGATTGTTATGCAATTACACGGTAAAATTCAAAAATGGGGCAATAGCTCCGCCATTCGTTTATCCACTAAAGCCCTGGCTGCTGCTGGAATCTCAGTTGAAAGTGAAGTGGATATTCAGGCTGGCAATGGTCGCTTAGTTATTCAGTTACCAGAGCGCACGAAGGAGCAATTTTTTGACAAATTACTTTCCGAAGTTCCAGATGCAGAAGAAGTGTTAGCAATGGTTAGTAATAGTTTAAAAAATGCAATCTCAATGACAGATGAAACAACCAGGAATGTCAATGAGTTGTGTGACAAGCTGGAGCAAGAATAATGGGGCTAGGCTCTGAATTTTTAAATATTTTGAAGGATACTGTGAAGCTTACTGATTCAGTCGAGCGATTAAATTCTGCAAATATGAAGCTGCAAGATAAGGTAGATAATATGAACGGCCGTTTAATCCGTGTTGAAACACGTTTGGATACCTATGTTGAAATTGCCAAAAATCAGAAGCAGATCGAAAATAAATGACATTCACGCCCCCCGCTAGTCCAACAAGACTAAAAACATCAAAATTTTCCTCTGGTTGCTTTAATGTGTTTTTATATTAGAGGTTTTAACCTCGGCGTTTCAACTGTATCGGTTTGCCCCCCCCTCGTTAAGTTTTCACCCTTTATCAAAGTAGGGTGGCTGAGCAGGTACACATAAAAATTTCACACAAGTAACGACCGTTCCTGGCACAATGGAGATCATCACTGCACCAAAAAACGGTTAGCTTGAACGGCCGCTATCCATTGGGCATCTTTATAGTCGTTCATGGTTGTCTATGCGACAGGCAAGTCTGTTGATAAAGCAGCCGTTCCTGTAAATTGAAATTAGGTCTCAGTTGTGCCACTTCCTGCCCTTCTGCATATTAGTTCTTGAATGACCGCTTCATCTGATCACCGGCTGTCAGCTCAGGTCTGGACAGATGCTAACAGGAACGCAGTGAAATTCTCTTAAAGTATACTTTTTGAGATATTTTGTTAGGCGACAATTAACCTGTCCGGTCAGACGACAATTATCTTGACCGGTTGAGTGTATACGAAGATAAGTAATTATTTATCCTTTAGGAGGTAGTTACTTGTCAGGTAAGCACATCACTCAACAGCAGGAAGATATCTATATGAAACATCGACAAAGTACTACACAAGAACTATCAGCTGCCAAAGCAGGTATCAGCATTCGCACAGGAAGACGGATTGAAAAAGGAGAAAAGCCTGACTCTGTAAAGCGGTATTGGAAAACACGTAAAGACCCATTTGAAGCTGTTTGGTCAAGTGTACTGGAACCTTTATTGGAACAAGATTCTGAGCTGACGGGTATGACATTATGGGAGCACCTGGATGACTTATATCCTGATCAATATTCAGAGAAGTTATTGAGGACGTTGCAACGAAGAGTAAAGCATTGGCGTGCAACTCAAGGCCCTGATAAAGCGGTCATTTTTCGACAGTCCGTACCGGCGGGCCATCAAGGGTTATCTGATTTTACTCATCCCAATACGGATATAACGATTGCCGGGAACCTGTTTGTACATTTACTGTATCAGTTCCGATTAGCGCACTGTGGTTGGCGTTATGTCCATATCATTCGTGGTGGTGAAAGCTACAGCGCCTTAGCCGATGGATTGCAAAGTGCATTACATATCCTGGGTGGGGCACCCAAAGAGCATCGCACGGACAGCTTAAGTGCAGCCTATATCAATACCGCTCAGAAGCAGAAATTAACCGAGTCTTATCAAGCGTTGTGTCAGCACTATGGCATGACAGCCACAGTCAATAATCTCGGAGTCAGCCATGAAAATGGTGCGATTGAAACGGCCAATGGCACACTCAAACATCGTATAGCACAAGGCATCAAGTTAAGAGGCAGCCATGACTTTGCAACCTTACGCGCTTATCGTGAGTTCCTTGAAGGCATTGTTAAAAAACTCAATAATCGTTGCAAAGGTCGCTTAGCCGAAGAGCAGCAAACACTGAGACCTTTGCCTAATTATCGCTTTATGGACTACACCGAACTGAGCGCCAAAGTGACGACCAGTAGCACCATCAGCGTCAAACGTGGTTTATATACCGTGCCCTCACGACTCATTGGCGAGACCCTGAAAGTACACCTGTATCATGACAGGTTGGAATGTTATGTGGGGCAAACAAAATGTATTGTGTTAGACCGAGTTTATCCCAACGACCCAACCGGGCGAGCACGCCGTATTAATTATCACCATATCATTCATTCGCTTGCGGCTAAACCACAGGCCTTTCGCTTCTCACAGTTCAGGGATGATATTTTACCCAATGCTGACTATCAGCAACTATGGTCTCTAGCTGAACAACAGTTTATGCCAAAGGATGCCTGTAAATGGATGGTTGCTGTGCTTCGCTTTGCGTATGACTATGACTGCGAGAGTGAACTGGGCAGATCCTTATTAGCAGAAGCCAGAGTAAAACAGCTACCAGACTTAAAGGTATTGCAATCACGTTATCTCAAGCACGATTCACCACCGGCTATTCCAGTACGGCAACACTCGATTGAAGGTTACGATGCACTACTCAAGGGACAGTGGAAAAACATGGAGGTGGCCAGTGTCTAATACCTTGCCCGTTATGTTAAAAGCACTCAGACTGCCGACCATTAACCAGCACTATGATAGCTATCAGCAACAAGCCATCGAAAAGGCATGGAGTCACAGTGAATACTTGTCAAAACTCTGTGAACAGGAAGTGGCCAAACGCTACCAAACCCGGATCATTAACTGGACACGTGAAGCCAAGTTAAGCAAAGGTAAAAGCTTCTCAACGTTACAAATACAAGAGTTACCCAAATCCATACAACAAACGGTTATCGGTCTTAAAGACAATACGCAGTGGGCTCTACAGGCAGATAATGTCTTACTCATTGGCCCATCTGGAGTCGGTAAATCACATATTGCCGCCGCTTTAGGTCACCACTTAATAGAACAGGGAATACGCGTTAAATGGTTGGCTGCAACCGATTTAGTACAACAGTTACAACAAGCTAAAAAAGATCTGGATCTAATGACCTTTATGACTCGCCTGGATAAATATCGTGTGCTGATTATTGATGACATTGGCTACGTTAAAAAGACAGACTCAGAGACCCAGGTACTGTTTGAGTTTATCGCACACCGTTATGAAAGCGGCAGCTTAATTATTACTTCTAACCAGCCCTTTAGCCACTGGGATCAAATCTTTCCAGACACTTTAATGACCGTGGCGGCTATCGATAGAATTATCCATCATGCCACTATAGTAGAAATTGATGGCGACAGTTACAGGAAAAAACATCAAGGTAACAACTGATTTTTAAAGCTACTCAACCGGCCATCCTAATTGTCGTCAAACCGGACAAAGTAATTGACGCGAGACAATATTTATTAGCGTGGCGGATTTAATTTTACAAAACAATTTAAGATGTGAACTATTTTATCATCGCCTATTAAAGTATTGTGATATATTATGGTATATACTAATACTGTTAATTGGAGAACTATTCAATGAATACAGCAAAATTATTTATGAATGGCCGCAGCCAGGCTGTACGACTTCCTGCGAATTACCGCTTTGATTGTGACGAGGTTTATATCCGGAAAGATCCAGAAACAGGCGATGTGATTATTTCCAGAAAACCGGAGTCCTGGGATGACTACTTCAAGTTAATGGATGCCATCGATGTGCCGGATGATTTCATGGATGAAAGAGATAATGACCAGGAACAAGAGCGGGATATGTTTTAAATGGCCAGATCATTTTTTATGCTAGATACCAATACCGCTAGCTATATCATTAAGGGTATTCCAGCCGTTGTTAGAGAACGCTTAAAGGCGGTTCCCATGTCGAGCATTTGTATCTCTGCTATTACGGAAGCTGAGTTATTACGTGGAGTGGCCAAGAAGCCAGAGGCTAAACACTTGCCCTTAGCGGTGAAAGAATTTTTGATTCGAGTGGATGTATTGTCATGGGATTCAGAGGTGGCCAAGTCTTATGCTCAATTACGAACGGCCTGTGAAAATGAAGGAAAGTCTTTGGGGGCTATGGATATGCTTATTGCTGCTCACTCTGTTGCTGTAGATGCAGTATTAGTAACCAATGATAAGGCGTTCTACAATGTAGAGCACCATTTGTCCTTGCAGGATTGGACAAAATTTATAGAGTGATCCAGGTGATGAAAAGATGCATGCGAAGTTTTATTTTAGTTCTGAGAGAGGTCTATTTATAACGCGTTATGATTGAGTTCTAACCCATCTTAGTGATAAAGAATGGTTGGTGTAATAATCATACCTGGAGTTGCTTCCACATATCTATGGGGTAGACGCAGGATTCGGAAATTATCGTACGCTAAGCCCCAAATCCTGCATCTACCCTTTCTTGGCGTCACATAATCTCAAATTGTGCGTTGTGTGGTAACCACTCATCGGAACTTGTTGACGAATCCGTCAACAAGTTCTAATATTAAAAGGCAATCATATGAACGGAGCTGCGTAAGCAGTGTGATTGTACCGCCTGGCAACAGGTTTCCAGCGGGTCTGGAGATAGCCAAGAGTCCCGGAAAGCCCACCTTGAGTGGGCTTTTTTTTGATTACGATTCACCGAGGCCGTTTAATCGGTTTTCTCAACTGCGTATTATAAGCGACCACATCAAGTCGGATCCTACGTTTCCTCGGCTGCGTGGTTTTATAGTCCTCTGTGCGCACGTAGGCAGTCTGAACGATCAAGTTTAGCCATCCTTTTCTAGAAGCCCTTGTTACATCGAAATAAACTTCGTACTCGATCACCTCACCTTCCTGTGTAACCAGTTCGATGGTGAAATAATTGCCGTGGTGAGTATGCCAGCAGACTCTGTCTCCCAGGCTCTTGATCATATCTGGAAGTTGGTAAGATAATGTATGACGATAAAAACAAAATAGCCGATTTTCATTTGGTCCTTGGTACCACAAATTAGAATCAATCTCCTCGTTAGGGAGGGGTCTCGAGTAAAGCAGTGCATGGAAAATGTGACATGAAATTTATAGGTGCGATCTGGCCGCTTATCGGCTGCCTCTGCTGTAAAGTGCCACTCAAAGGGGTGGAGATGCGCTAATTCATAGACCTCTTCTTTGTGAAAAAAATTATTCCATTTCATGATCTATTCCACATGCCCGCGCCGCTTTCGACTATCAGCATCATTCTGTAGCTTCCGCTCTTTCAATGTCTTCTTTGCAAGTATCTGTAATTTATCGATCAGGCTGGTAGGTATATCGAGCATTAATTATGTACACTAAAGGATCATAAACGGTACACAATATGTACATCTTATGTACCTTTTTTAGCTTTCCCCATCCATGCTGATCGAACATAACTGATTAGCGAAAGGTTTGCATTATCAGCTGCTCGTTTTAGTAGTCGATACTCATATTCGTTAAATGCTAGGCGGATACTTTTGAAATCACGCTTGGCTTTGTTATCTAGCTCTGCGAGGGTTCCTGCTCCGTCTACAGTTGCTCCTTCAATAAAGTCACTAGCAGCAATACTTGTTCTTTTTTTCGCTAAACCTGAAAAATCACCTTTACTCATCGTAAACCCTCCAGAAATTCAGAAAATACGCACTCAGCATCTTCTCCTGCTTTTTGGTCTTCTTTATGCTCTAGCACTGAGGACCCCTCCTCCTCTGCATCATCCCAGCTATTCAAATTTCTAGTGATGTGAGTTAGTGGTGATAGGCCGAGTGAATTTAATAGAGATTTTGCACTAATAATTCTCTTGCCCTGGCTTGGGAGGGTGGGAGCTTGAGTAATTACTGAGCGCACTTGTATTTTGGGGTTAAGAGCTTGGACCGTTTCTACAATGTCTGTCATTTTAATAGCTGTACGCAAGTCTCTGCGTTTGGGTCTAAATGGTAAGAGGGCTGCATCAGATACACTCAGGGCTGAACGCATTGCTTTTGAATCTGCCCCGCCACAATCAATTATTACCCATTTATAACGAGTATTAAGATCTTTTAAGTCAGCCGCTATATTTCCTGTTTTTTCGACGCATGGAATAGAGGGTAAATCACTTTCTGCTCGTTCTTCGGCCCATTCACCTGTCGTCCGTTGTGGGTCAGCATCTACAAGCAAAACATCCGCATTTTTTTTAATTTTTAGGTAAACGGCAAGTGCCTGAGAGAGCGAGCTTTTTCCAGCCCCCCCTTTCTCACAACAAATAGTAATTATCATTTCATGTACCTTTTAGGATCACTTTATGTACATATAAGGTACATAAAGTGTACACTATATCAGTTCGAAACTAAATAATCTATCTAACGACAATTCTAGATTTTTTTAATCGAGAAATGCACTGTTCCCAGCTTTCACCAGATCGTGCTAACCCTTCTTTTTCAACATCATTACGACTGACGTAACGGATTTTTCCGTGCTCTTCTTTATGCCCCCCTGATTTTAGCTTGAACGCAAACTGTAGAGTTACCACTCTACGATGTGCACGACGGTAGCCTACTTTGACTAAATATTGACTGTGCTCATTTATGTCTTTAATTGCGGGGTCTATGACACGTGTTCTGAAGTTTGAAAATCTAGGGTATTTGTCGTCATCAATACCCATCATCCATCGGAAATCATCTATGGCTAATTCTTTTGTTCCTAGGTCTCCCCATCGAGCGATGAGGTCATGTAATCGGTATGCATAAGCACTATCCATGTGCAATAAATCACCTGATAAACTATATTGAGTAAATGAGTTTTTTAACCCTGATAGATAAGGGATCGCATCTTCATTAAAGCGAACTCCTAGTTCCCCATTGCCATATTCAAAGGATTGAATAATGGAGCATTCCAATGTTTTTTCACGATTGGACCCGTCAGGATAAGTTTTTATAACCATTGTTGATGTACGCAAGGTTCTTGCAGCAGAAACACTTCTTTTGTAAAAGGTTCCTGATGCTTCTTGTCCTGCAAGATCAGCCATTACTGATAACGGTATTTGATAAAAAACATCTGATTTTAACTCTGTGCCTTTTGGTATTTGAGTTAACGCTGTATGAATTATTCTTTGCTGCATGGCAGAGAATTTCATACGCGCTTTTTCAATTAGAGCGTTTGATTTGGTAACTAGGTGTAAGTCCGAGTTATATTTGATCTTTTCTAAGCTATCATCCATTTGACTACATTAACATCTACATATGATTTGTAAAGTAGTAATACATGTGCAATCTGTAGTCATTACTATGTGCAATCTGTAGTCATTACATGTGCAATCTGTAGTCATTACATGTGCAATCTGTAGTCATTACATTGAAATTTAGCTTAAAATTCAATAACTTACAGAGGCTCCAATATATACAATATATACAATAAACAATACGCGCGCGGTAAATTCATTTATTGGCAACAATTATTTTAAAAATTTCGGCCTCGATGGGCTCAGATCGGTTCCCTACCGATCTGGCCTTGACGGGCATCCATGCCCTTTCAGAAGGAATCCTGCGGATGTTTATTGATGGATTGCTATTCGATCGTTCCTTCTGTTTTCGGTTCCTACACAGCTATTTTTACGACTGGTTGCTTAGCAAGCGCAAGAACTATGGTTACTTGCTGAAAGGCCTACTCTGCGATTCATAATTCTTCCTGGCTGAACGATCGGCCCTTTTAGTATCGACAGTACAAATTCCCTGTACTACGTGCTAACCCGTTCGGACAGCTCACAGCATCCCTGCTGTTCGGCCTACGGCTAGATTTATCGATAGAAAGGGAAATGGCGGGACATTTAGAAAAGTCGCTTAAAACGCCAATAACGGGGTTTGGGCTTCATTCTCTACTCATTCGTTTTACGGGCAATTTCAACCAAATCTTTTTGCAGGGACTTATTATCGTTGCGGGCCTCTTTGAGGTCTGCTTTCAAGCCTTTGATTTGGTCATCTCGATCATCCAGGCGAGTGGCTAAGGCGGCGTTTTCGGTGACTAGCGTGATGTTT
>Ga0257123_1001788_pt1 | contig 12460 bp, 11 predicted proteins | sample SI106_135metaG_FD_190185 | JGI IMG/M metagenome (GOLD analysis project Ga0257123, IMG submission 190185) | Marine microbial communities from Saanich Inlet, British Columbia, Canada - SI106_135 | ecosystem: Environmental > Aquatic > Marine > Inlet | place: Canada: British Columbia | collected...
GAGCGCTTCTGGCGAAGCGCCAAAGTTGAGAGAATCTATTTGAATGAATATCAAAATATCAGTGAGTTAACTACTGATGTGGATGACTATATTGATTTTTATAACCATCGTAGATTCCATGAAACACTAGACTACAAAAAACCAATGGATGTGTATCAAGAGAGTATAAAATTGAACCAGATTAAGAAGAAGGCTTCTTAGGATGTTCTATATAAGAAATTTTAAAAAGTTGTCAGAGGTTTTGGGGTGATAAAATGCTGTATATTATGACAACAATAACTATATTATTTTTAAACTCCCTACTCGTTCAAATTTTAAACAAAATAGAAGCATCATGCAAACTGAAAAAAGAGCCAATATAAGCGTTTTTTTACCTTTCTTAGGAATATACTTTATATTTTTCACTATTTTTTATGTTGAAGGGTTCAGGGGTGACGAGGGTCGTTATTATCAATTAGCACAAAACTTATTGGAAGGGTTTTATTCACCTAGTGATGATGTATATTTACCAAACGGACCAGGATATCCAATTTTTTTAATGCCATTTTTGACTTTTGATGTTCCAGTGTTTTATATTCGTTTAACAAACATATTTCTTCATTTTCTCTCTATAGTATTTTTATTTCTTGCATTAAATAGATCAGTAAATCGAAAGTTGGCGTACGTGCTGTCTTTTTTTTGGGGTGCGTACTACATTGCATACCAAGAAATTGCACAGATTCTCAGTGAGCCTTTAACTCTATTTCTAGTCTCATTGCTAGTATATTATCTGAGCAATACTCGTAAATATCAGACCAAAAAAAATATACTTATTTGTGGCTTTTTGCTTGGATATCTAGTTCTGACAAAAGTTATTTTTGGATATGTTTTGATTATACTTTTTGTATATTCAATTATCTCGTATATTATATCCCGTCACGTTTACAATAAAACTAACGTCTTTATTTCTTTGATTGCTTTTCTTGTGATTTCTCCTTATTTGATGTACACACATTCTATAACTGATAAAATATTTTTCTTATCAACTGCTGGAGGCTCATCATTATATTGGATGTCAAATCCTAATGAAAATGAATACGGAGATTGGAATAACTACAAATTTACTGCAAATTGTGTGCATACATCTATTAATGAATGTAATAGTTATTATTTTGAAAAAAATCACGGGGAATTTTTTAATAAAATTTCAAAATTAAGCATTTTAGATCGTGATAACGAGTTAAAAAGAACAGCAATTGAAAATATAGTAAATCACCCAAAAAAATATTTATTAAATTGGGTCGATAATGTTAGTCGTCTTTTTTTAGGGGTGCCTAATAGTTATTTTTTACAAGGCAATAAGACATTTTATCGCTTTGTTCCGAATGCAATTATTTTTGTTATTTTGCTATACTCTATGTTTATTAGTATTATTAGTTGGAAGAAATTGCCGGTAAATATGAAATATTTAATCGTCCTATTATTGAGTTATCTTTCTCTTACATCTCTCCTTTCAGCTTATCCACGTCAACTCTACGTTATTGTTCCTATTATATTGTTTTGGTTTGGATGTGTCTTTAATAGTACGATTAAAATTAATCGATACACCAATTAATATCAAGAAAATATTTCTTAATGAAAAGCCGTGATTATTAGACTCTTATTTATTAATATTAAAAACTGTGTTTAAAGTTATTTACTTTCTATTTATCAAAAGTCAGAAAAAAGCAATACTTTTTCTTATAATGTTGATGTTTATTGCTGTGATATTGGAAGTGTTAGGCATAGGGATGATTGTCCCTATATTAGCATTTATGGCCGATCCAGATATTATGGAGAAGAATGTTGCCCTATCTTCTTTTTTGATTAGTATTGGCAGCCCAAGTAGAATGCAAATAATTGTTACAACTATGCTAGTGTTGTCTTTTATTTACTTGATTAAGGTGTTATTTTTAGTATATTTGTCTTGGAAGAAAGCTAATTTTGTTTATCGAACCCAGGAAAAGTTGTCATATAAATTGTATTCTACTTATCTTCATCAGCCATACACTTTTCATCTGCAACATAATTCCGGACAATTGGTTAATACGGTGCACTCTGAAGTTGCTGAAGCATCCTTCTCTCTGCTTCATTTGATTAATTTAATGATAGAAAGTTTTGTAGTAATAGGCATTCTAATACTATTAATCTTTCTCGAACCTTTGGGAGCATTTTCGATGCTGGCTATTTTTGGTTTAGCTGGCTATTTATTTTATTCATATATTAAAACTAGACTTGAGTATTGGGGTGGGGAGAGATATTTTCACTCTGGAATGTGCGTACAACATTTACAACAAGGTTTGGGTGGAATTAAGGATGTTAAATTACTAGGATTAGAGCAAGGTTTTCTTGCTCAATTTTTACCACATAATAAGGGAAAAGTTGAGATGTCAATGCGTCAAAATATTGTAGAGTCTCTACCTCGTTTATGGTTTGAGCTTCTTGCAGTTATTGGATTGAGTGTACTGGTTGGAGTTATGGCTTGGCAGAATAAAGTCGCCTCGGAAATGATTCCTATAATCGGGGTCTTTGCAGCAGCAGCATTCCGTTTAATACCTTCCTCTACTCAGATATTGAATAATCTACAAAGTATTAAATTTTCCAGAGTCGTAGTTAAAAGAATAAATTCAGAATTGAAACTTGATCTATCTCATGATAGAGGAACTATTGCAAGCTTTCCATTTAAACACTCTATAGAATTGTCTCAAGTTTATTACTCTTACTCTAGTAGTAATGAGCATGCTCTGCGAGATATAAATTTGTCAATTCAAAAAAATACTACCGTAGGTTTTATAGGTACTAGTGGGTCTGGGAAGACAACATTAATTGATATAATTTTGGGTTTACTCAGTCCTCAATCAGGGGGAATTAAGATTGATGGCAGAAATATACAAACTAATTTGCGTGGGTGGCAAAATAAAATTGGTTATGTGCCACAAAGTATATTTTTGATTGATGCAAGTTTACGTCAAAATATAGCCTTTGGTATTGACAGTGAAAAAATTAACGAGGCGCAGGTCCAGTCAGCTGCTAAATTTGCACAGCTTGATGAGTTTGTTGAAAAACTTCCTGATGGCCTAGATACTATAGTTGGGGAACGTGGAGTACGGCTATCAGGCGGGCAGAAACAACGTATTGGAATAGCTAGAGCACTTTATCATAATCCCGAAATAATAGTTTTGGATGAAGCTACCAGTGCCATAGATAACGCAACCGAAAGAGATGTAATGCGGCCAATAAATCAATTGAAAAACAAAACAATTTTAATTATTGCGCATCGTCTTGATTCATTAAGAAATTGTGATACTGTATTTCGTCTTGAGAATGGAGTAATTGTAGAACAAGTAGACCCAATAGACCTTTAATTATACTAGTGTGAGTCTAGGCAACTTTAGAGGCATAAAAACATGAAAATATTGAATTCGTGAGAGGAAACTCCCACATTAATGGAATTGAGTCATTCTGGGGTTATGTCAAAATAAGGCTGGTAAAGTTTAAAGGTATGGATAAAAAAGATGTTTAATTTACATCTAAAAGAATGTGAATTTAGGTTTAGTCATAGAGGTGAGGATGTGTATCAAATTTTGCTTAAATTATTTAGAGATGAGTCTCTAAAGTTATCTTAACCCTAAATTAATGTTAAGTCTTCCAAACTATAAACCCGTCTCTGTTAGAAATGAAGTTGATAGATATGGTTTTTCAACATTGCTAGCAAATACCCTTTCTTTGAATCATGCACCAAGGTCGTTTTGCAATTGGTTACATGGATGGGTTTGGTGGGACCCAGAAATTGCAGATGAATTGGGCTGTTCTAACTTGCCTTTTAATGTCCCAATTGTAGTATCAAAACACAGTGAACAGTTATTGCTGAACTCTTTGGGTTATAAAAATGTACATAGTGGCGGATTGCCATTTTTATATACTGAGTTCTCAGGAGTTAATCGTAAAAAAAATTCATTATTGGCATTTATACCGCATTCATCAGAATCTGTATCTGTTAGCAATGTTTATGATGAAAACTATCTCAATTATCTTGAGTCAATAAAAAAGTCCTTTAGTGAAGTTTGTGTTTGTGTACATTGGTTTGATTCTTCTAACAAAGTACTACTTGAGAATATGAACTCAAGAGGACTTAGTTATGTTTTTGGGGCTAGAGCAGATGATGGAAATTCTTTATTGAGAATGAGAATGCTATTAGATTATTTCGATTTCATTACCACACCAATATTTGGATCTCATATTTTGTATGCGGCTTACGCTGGTTGCAAGGTATCAATGTGTGGCCCGCTTCTTGAGTATAAGAGTAGTGACTTTAAGCAAGAAGAGGGTATATCTTTAAAACATATTGAAAAACTGATTAAGTCCGGAAGTGTAGAATGGCTAAAGGTTAAATTTCCATTTATATTTGTAGACCATCCAACTGACGCGTCTACGAATTTAGCATGGGCTAAAGCTGAAATTGGAAGTGAGAATAAATTATCCTCTAAGGAGTTAATTAATATACTTGGATGGAGTGTAGAGGGGCAGATAAAGGGATATATTAGTGGACTTAGTCGCAGAATTGTTAGGTATAAAAGAAGTTAAATTTAAGTTCTTTTATACCTGTAAAATGCGTTTATTGATTTATATTTAAGATAGTCAATACTCTGAATGTCAAGAAAATTTGATGCAAATATAGGTGTGTAACATGTTTAAAAATTCTTCAATATTGATAACAGGCGGTACCGGATCTTTTGGTCATGCATTTGTTGCTATGACGCTCGCCAAATATAATCCAGATCGGCTGGTTATCTACTCTCGAGATGAGATGAAACAGTGGGAAATGTCTAAGCTCTTTGAAGGTGATTCACGTGTACGTTTTTTTATTGGAGATGTGCGTGATAAGGATAGACTTTATCGGGCATTAAATGGAATTGATTACGTTGTCCATGCTGCCGCTACAAAAATTGTACCAACAGCTGAGTACAATCCCTTTGAGTGCGTAAAGACTAATGTTTTTGGTGCAATGAACCTTATTGATGCTTGTATTGACCAAGGAGTTAAACGCGTTGTCGCGCTTTCTACAGACAAAGCTAGCAGTCCAGCAAACCTTTACGGAGCAACTAAACTCACTTCAGATCGACTATTTGTGTCTGGAAATTCTTATAGTGGTAAACATAACACATCTTTTTCGGTTGTGAGATATGGAAATGTCATGGGGTCACGTGGCTCAGTTATACCATTTTTCATGTCGGTGTCAAAAGACGGAATTTTGCCAATTACAGATAATCGCATGACTCGTTTTATGATTTCATTAGAAGAGGGTGTCAAGTTGGTTTGGCATACATTTGAAGATATGAAAGGTGGTGAGATTTATGTTAAAAAAATTCCATCAATGAAGGTAATAGATGTTGCCACTGCTGTGGATGAAAAATGCAAACAAGAAGAGGTTGGTATACGTCCAGGGGAGAAACTACATGAGCAGATGATTGGCCCAGAAGATGCGTTTTATACTTATGAATATCAAAGCCATTACAAAATATTACCCTCTATTAATGAATGGGCTAATGATCCAGAAAGAATCGGAAACGGTATCAAAGTAGATTCAGATTTTATATACTCCTCTGATAATAATAAAGAGTGGATGGAGATTTCTGAACTTCAAGGATGGATAGAAGAAAATCGAAATAAAATTGGCAATATATAGTCAATGAAGCTTGCTTTAGGAACTGCTCAGTTTGGCTTGGATTATGGCTTATCTAATACATCTGGACAAGTCAAGCTTCCAGAAGTTAAAAGCATTTTAGAAGAAGCAAAAAAATACAATATTGATACACTTGATACAGCAATTGCGTATGGAAATAGTGAAAGTGTTTTAGGTGAGGCCGGTGTCGATCAATTTAATATTGTAACAAAATTACCTCCAATTCCTAAAGACGTAGGTAATATTGATTTATGGGTAAGTAGTCAGGTCGAATCATCATTAAGAAAGATGTGCGTGAGCAGCGTTTCAGGGTTGTTGTTGCACAGAGCTTCTGATCTAACTGAAGATGCTTTCAGAAGCCAATTATTTAATAGTTTATGCAAACTAAAAGACAAAGGCATTATTAATAAGATTGGCGTATCTATTTATAATCCAGAGGAGCTTGATGCTTTAGAAGAATATGGTATAAAAATAGATATTGTTCAAGCGCCTTTTAACATTCTAGATAGAAGACTTGAAACAACTGGTTGGCTTAATAAATTAAAGAAAGAAAGGGTAGAATTGCACTCTAGATCGGTTTTTTTGCAAGGATTATTACTGCAAGAGAAAAACCAAAGAAATGCATACTTTAAGAAATGGAACGCTTACTTTAATAAGCTTGATGAATGGATTAAAGATACAAAACAAACGCCATTAAGTGCATCCTTAAATTTCTCACATTCCTATAAAGGTATTAATAAAATAATAGTAGGAGTGCAAAACAAAGCGCAATTAACTGAGATATTGACATCCCTTTCTCAAGATTCTCAGTTTTCAGTGCCAAGTGAATTGGAAATAGATGATCTTATGTTAATTAACCCGTCGAATTGGAATTTTAGGAGAATATAATGGATAGTAAAATTTGGACTAAAGAGAGCGATAGATATACGTCAAGAGCAATTAAATATCATGAGGGTGAATTGTATTTAGAAGACAATAGTTTTGTTGAAAAAATCTCAAATTGTATCTCCTTATATGCAAATAATCCAAAAACAATACTTGATATTGGTTGCGCTTATGGAAGGGTTGCCTTTCATCTAAAGGATCAATTTAAAGGTGCGTGTTTTTATGGTATCGATCCAGGTGTAGAGTCCATCAAAATTGCAAATAATAACCTGGGTAGTGATAGGGTTCGATTTAAACACGGGTATAGTCATGATCTGACGTATTCAGATAATATGTTTGATGTTGTGATTTTTTCTATGGTTTTACAATGGCTACCAAGGAATAAATTAATTAAAACAATATCTGAAGTAGATAGAGTTTTACGCACGGGGGGTGGTGGTGTTTATTCAAGATTTTTTACCCAACAGACCAATAGTTTCTAAATCTAGGCATGATAATGAAATCTATATTTTCAAGGATGATTATGCAAAATTTTTTACTTTATTTCCGTGGTTTAAAGAAGTTTATCGCGAAGTAAGTTTGGTAAATGATGGTGAAGATCAGCAAAGAAATATTAGTATTATAAAAAAATACAATATAGATGATGTATATCTTTTGAAAGATGGGGCTGTAGAAAAGTGAATATCGTGGCAATTGTTCAAGCTAGAATGGGCTCAACTCGTTTACCTGGCAAGGTGATGATGAAAATAAATAACACACCTATGATTGGTTTATTATTTGAGCGCCTTTCTAAATCAAAAAAAATTACAAAAATAGTCTTGGCAACTTCAATTAATGTAAATAACAACCCTCTAGAGCGATACGTAAATAGCCTCAACTACACTGTATATAGAGGTGATGAGTCAAATGTATTGGACAGATATTATCAAGCTGCAAAACAAGAAAATGCTGATGTGGTAGTTAGAATAACTGGAGATTGCCCTTTGATAGATGGGGGTCTCATTGATGAAGTAATAACTGGCTTCATTAATAGTGATGCAGATTATGCTAGTAATCGTGAGCCCCCCACTTACCCCGATGGATTAGATGTGGAAGTTATTTCAATTAAGGCGCTAGAGGAGGCGCATAAAAAGGCAAAAGAAAGATTTCAAAGGGAGCATGTAACACCTTATATTATCAATTCTAATACTTATAAGAAATTTTATTTAAAGAATTCTAAGGATTTATCTGCAGAAAGATGGACGGTTGATGAACCTGAAGATTTTATTATAGTGAAATATATTTTTAATTATTTTCACCCTAAAATAAATTTTTCATGGAGAAAAATAATAGAGTTAAAAGAAAATAATCCGAAATTATTTACTGCAAATGAACATCTAATTCGTAACGAAGGGGCTAGCATGGGTAAAGGGCAAAAATTATGGAAAAGAGCTAAGCGTGTTATTCCAGGGGGCAATATGCTCTTGTCAAAACAAAGTGAAATGTTTTTACCAAATCAATGGCCATCTTATTTTCAGAAAGCCAAAGGCTGTAAAGTATGGGATTTAGATGGTAGAGAGTACACTGATATGTCAATTATGGGAATTGGTACCAATGTATTGGGCTATGGAAATGATGAAGTAGATGCTGCAGTTATGGATGTTGTTAAAAAAGGAAATATGTCTACCTTTAATTGTCCTGAAGAGGTATATTTGGCAGAGAAGTTAATTGAGCTGCATCCTTGGGCTGACATGGTTAGATTGGCTAGAACTGGGGGTGAGGCCAATGCAATAGCGATTAGAATAGCGAGAGCTGCATCTGGTAAAGACAAAGTGGCTATTTGTGGCTATCATGGTTGGCATGATTGGTATTTGTCTGCAAATCTAGGGGACGATAATAATCTTACAGAGCATCTCTTGCCAGGTTTGAATCCTAAAGGTGTTCCTAAAGATCTCAAGGGTAGTGTTATTCCGTTTAACTATAATCACATAGATGAATTAGAGGTCATTATAAAAAACCACGATATTGGCGTTATAAAAATGGAGGTTTCTCGCAATAAGGAGCCCCAAGATGATTTCCTGGTTAAAGTAAGAAAGGTGGCAAATGACAATAATATTGTCTTAATCTTTGATGAGTGCACTTCTGGCTTTAGGCAAAGCAATGGCGGACTTCATAAAATATATGGTGTTGAGCCAGATATGGCTGTTTTTGGCAAGGCTTTAGGTAATGGATATGCTATTACTGCCGTAATTGGAAAAAAAGAAATAATGGATGTTGCGCAAAGCACCTTTATCAGTTCTACTTTTTGGACTGAAAGGATTGGACCCACGGCTGCACTTAAAACTTTAGAGGTAATGGAAAAAACTAAGTCTTGGGAGTTGATAACAAGTATAGGTAAGAGCATTGGGCAGAGATGGAAAGATTTGGGCGATACATATCAATTGTCAATAAAAGTTAATGGCTTACCATCTATGATTGGTTTTTCTATTCAATCTGATGATTGGTTGAAGTACAAAACTTACATCACTCAAGAGATGCTCAAAAATGGAATTCTTGCCTCAAATGTAATCTATGTTTGTACAGAGCATGGACAGCAAGAGATTGACAGCTATTTTCAAGTATTAGATCCAATCTTTAAAACAATATCAGCTTGCGAAAATGGTGATTTACCAATGGATTCTTTATTAGATGGACCAATTTGTCATAGTGGATTCAAAAGGTTGAATTAATGAAAATAGGGGTTACAGGTGCAAGTGGAATGTTAGGTACAGCACTTGTGATCCATTTATCAAAATCGTATGAAGTGTACGCAACTTCAAGAAGCAAAGGTATAGAAGGTAAAAAGATTGAATGGGATTGTTTTGATTTAACAGATATTCCACTGCTTAATAAGTGGCTAAACAAAGTTAAGCCAGATGTGGTGATACATTGTGCGGCAATCGTCAATGTTGATCTATGTGAAGAGAATGTTGATTTGGCAACGAAACTTCATTTTGAGACAACTAAAGTGATGGCGAATTATTTAGATTCTAATAGTGGTAGGTTAATTTATATTTCAACTGATTCAATATTTGATGGGGAAAATCAGAATGCTTATAGTGAGTCTGATTTGGTAGAGCCACTTAATATTTATGCAAAAACTAAACTTATGGGCGAATTACCAGTATCGTCAATGGATAGCGGTCTAGTTCTAAGGATTAATATTATTGGTTGGACGCAAAACAATGAAGCCTCATTTGCCGAATGGGTGCTTAAAAGTTTGATTGATAAAACCCCATTAAATTTATTTCATGATGTGCATTTCTCTCCGTTACATGTTGATGATTTGTCATCAATTATTGAGAGAATAATTAATAGGCCTATTTTCGGCCTGTATCACTGTGCGAGTAGTAGTAGTATTTCAAAATATGATTTTGGAAAAAAAATGGCTGAAATATTCCAACTTTCTGATTTAAATATCAATAGAGTTGGTATTGCTAGTATGAAATTTAAGGCGAATAGGCCTAAAAATATGGCTTTAGATGTTAAGAAAATTAGCTTGGCTTTAGAATGTAATTTACCTAGCGTTGTAGATGCAATAGAATTAATGAGACATCAATACGATAAAAACAACAATTTATTGAATTAGGAAAATAGAATGAGAGAAATTCAAATAGAAAATAAAATGATAGGCATAAACCATCCCACCTATTTTATTGCTGATGTAGCTGCAAATCATGATGGGGATATAGAGCGCGCCAAAGACTTGATTTACCTTTGTGCAGAGGCTGGTGCAGATGCTGCAAAATTCCAACATTTTACTGCCAATACTATTGTAAGCGCTCAAGGCTTTAAGTCTCTTGGTGGGCAGCAATCACACCAGTCTAAATGGAAGAAAAGTGTCTTTGATGTGTATAAAGATGCGTCAATAGATCAAGATTGGACGCCTATATTGAAAGAAACTTGTGATAAAGCGGGAATCACATTCCTTACTTCTCCATATTCTTATGAATTAGTAGATAAAGTGGATGATTTTTTAAGTGCGTATAAAGTTGGTTCTGGTGATATTACTTGGCTGGGTATTATTGATTATATCGCATCTAAAGGAAAGCCGGTTTTATTGGCATCAGGCGCTTCAACTCAGGATGAAGTGGATGCTGCTATGGCTATATTGTTAAATCGTACTGATGATATAGTGCTAATGCAATGTAATACAAACTATACTGCATCATTAGAAAATTTTAAATATATCAATTTAAATGTGCTTAAGGATTATAGTAGAAGGTATCCAAACACCATTTTAGGATTGTCTGACCATACTCCTGGGCACGCTACAGTATTAGGAGCGGTAACATTAGGCGCCCGTGTTATAGAGAAACATTTTACAAATGATATAACTAGATGTGGTCCAGATCATAAGTTTTCAATGGATTTTGATGCTTGGCAAAATATGGTTGATAGAACTAGAGAATTAGAAAATTCATTAGGGTTAGAAATTAAAAAAGTAGAAGATAACGAAAAGGAAACAGTAGTTCTTCAGAGGAGAGCTATTCGTGTTAAAAAATCATTAACAGTTGGCGATATAATTTGTGAGGATGATTTGGAATTTCTTAGACCTTGTCCTAAGGATGCATTGCCACCTTATGATTTAGGAAAAATTATTAACAAAGAAATAGTAAGAAGTATTGAATCTGGTGACTATATAAAATGGAAAAATATCAAGTAGCTATTGTTATTCCAGCATTTAATGAGGAAAATACAATCTTTGGCGTAGTGCAATCAGTCAAGAGGTATGGAGCGGTTATTGTTGTTAATGATGCATCGACTGACAGAACGCAAGAAATGGCAGAAAAAGCTGGTGCAATAACAATAATGCATGAAAATAACAAAGGTTATGATGGTGCGCTAAATAGTGGATTTTCTAAGGTAGAGGAATTAAACTGCCGCATGGTAGTTACTTTTGATGCTGATGGGCAACATAATGCGAACTTATTAGAAGAATATATTCGATTGATAGATAGTGGCTTTCAGGTGGTAATCGGAAAGAGGGACAAGCTTCAAAGAGTGGGTGAATATATTTTTTCTTGGGTGGCTCAGATAAAATGGGGAATTGTAGATCCATTATGCGGAATGAAAGCTTACCATATTGACATATATAAAAATATGGGGTATTTTGATTCATATAATTCTATTGGGACTGAGATGTCAATTTTTGCATCTAAGAACTCGACCAGTATTGCACAATTACCTATTATGATAAATAAAAGAGTTGATAAACCACGCTTTGGAAATAGAATATCTTCAAATATTAGAATTCTTAAAGCAATTTTTTACGGTTTAAAGTTGTGAAAATAGTCGCAACAATAGAAGCTAGAATGACATCGTCTCGATTGCCAGGAAAGGTTATGATGCCTGTACTAGGGAAGCCTATGCTGTATTATTTAGTTGAAAGACTTAAGAGAGTACCGTCTATTGATGAAATTGTTTTAGCTACAACTATAAATAAAACTGATGACAAGTTAATAGAATTTGCAATAAGTGAAAATATCAGATATTTTCGAGGAAGTGAAGACGATGTAATGCTCCGAGTTGTTGAGGCTGCCGATTCTGCAGGTGCAGATATAGTTGTTGAAATTACAGGGGATTGCCCAATTATCGATCCTCAAATTGTAGAGCAAACAATCCTTATGTATAGGGCAAATAATGCTGATTATGTTAGTAACGGACATGTTAGAAGCTTCCCCGATGGTATGGATACGCAAGTATTTACACTTGACGTACTTAAAAAGTCTCTATCAATGACAAATGAATTGCTAGATCATGAGCATGTAACCTTGCATATTCGCGATAATCCACAGTTATTTACGAAAATTAATTTTGTTGCCCCGCCTGAATTAGACTGGCCAGAGTTAGGGC
>Ga0257123_1001799_pt1 | contig 12417 bp, 13 predicted proteins | sample SI106_135metaG_FD_190185 | JGI IMG/M metagenome (GOLD analysis project Ga0257123, IMG submission 190185) | Marine microbial communities from Saanich Inlet, British Columbia, Canada - SI106_135 | ecosystem: Environmental > Aquatic > Marine > Inlet | place: Canada: British Columbia | collected...
AAAAAAAATAGAATTTGTTTAATTGGCCTTGGGTATGTAGGCCTTCCTTTGGCAGTTGATTATGCTGAAGAGAGTAAGTGGTATAAACATGGCATTATTGAAAACCCATTAGAATCAGATAAAAAGTATGACGCTATTATTGTTGCCGTTGAGCATAAACAGTTTAAAAAATATACTACTAATGATTACAAGAGATTGTCTCAAGGTACACAGGTAGTGATGGATATTAAAAATATTGTTCCTCAGCTAACTTGGAGGTTGTAATTTAATTTCAAATGAAATATATATATAATGGAAAAAATAGGACAAGGTGGACTATATTTAGCCGAGTTAAAAATTAGTGTTAGATAGTAAAATATTTAAAACAATTGTGGATTCTGTACCTTTAATTTCTATTGATTTTTTTTTAAAAAATGACAATAAGTTTTTATTGGGGAAAAGAATTAACAGGCCAGCACAAGGTTATTTTTTTTCAATTGGTGGAAGGATTTTTAAGAATGAGACTATTAATGATGCAATGATACGTATAGCTAAAAATGAACTTAATATTAAGTTAAAATCTATACCTGTATTTATCGGTGTATTTGAGCATTTTTATAAAGATGGAATTTATGAAAATACATCAACTCATTATGTTAATTTAGCATATGAGGTAGAGGTGTATGAACGCCCCGATTTGCCAGACGAGCAGCATATTGATTATAAGTGGTTTTCTGTTGATGAATTGTTAAAGAGCAAGCAAGTTCATAAATATACAAAGGATTGTTTTAAGGATTAAATATGGCAAATAAAAAAGTAGCATTAATCACAGGAATAACTGGACAAGACGGCTCTTATCTGGCTGAATTTTTATTAGAAAAAGGCTATGAAGTTCATGGTATCAAACGTAGGGCCTCATCTTTTAATACGCAGCGTATTGATCACATTTATCAAGATGTGCACAGTAAGAGTCCAAGTTTATATCTGCATTATGGTGATTTAACAGACAGTTCTAATTTAACAAGGATTTTAAAAGAAGTGCAACCAGATGAGGTGTATAATTTAGCGGCACAGTCGCATGTTGCAGTAAGTTTCGAGTCTCCAGAATACACAGCAGATGTTGTAGCAATTGGCACACTAAGACTATTGGAGGCTATTAGGTTTTTAGGCCTAGAAAAGAAAACACGCTTTTATCAAGCATCAACTTCTGAACTTTTTGGAAAAGTTCAAGAGACGCCTCAAACTGAAAACACACCATTTTATCCAAGGTCACCTTATGCGGTAGCAAAGATGTATGCTTATTGGATTACAGTTAACTATAGAGAGTCTTATAATATGTATGCCTGTAATGGTATTTTATTTAATCACGAGTCTCCTAGGCGCGGTGAAACGTTTGTCACTAGAAAGATTACAAGAGGGCTTGCAAATATTGCTCAAGGTTTAGATGGCTGCTTATATCTAGGAAATATTAATGCTTTACGTGATTGGGGCCATGCTAAAGACTATGTACGAATGCAATGGATGATGTTGCAGCAAGATACTCCAGATGATTTTTGTATTGCTACAGGTGTGCAGTATTCTGTACGTCAATTTATTGAATGGTCTGCACTGGAATTAGGTATCTCTATTCGTTTTGAAGGGGAGGGGTTAGATGAAGTAGGTATTGTAGAATCTATAAAAGGAGATGATGCGCCTGCATTACAAGTTGGAGATATTATTTTTAGAGTAGAAGAGCGTTACTTTAGACCAGCAGAAGTTGAATCACTTCTCGGTAACCCGAAGAAAGCAAAGAATGATTTAGGGTGGGTGCCAGAGATTACTGTGCAGGAAATGTGTACAGAAATGATTTGTGAAGATCTTAAGAATGCCAAGCGTAATATACTTTTAAAAGAGCATGGGCATGAGATTCCTGTTGTAATAGAGTAAATATGAAATTTGATATACAAGAGTCTACTGAAATTTCTGGTGTTTATATCTTAACACCATCAGTATCTAAAGATGTTCGTGGCAATATCTGGACTTCTTTTTTAAAAGACAAGGTTGAAAAGTTGCTACCAAGTAACCTTTATTTTAAGCACGATAAATTCTCTACTTCTAAACACAATGTTTTAAGAGGTATTCATGGAGATACACAGTCTTGGAAGTTGGTTACTTGTGTTTATGGTGAAATACAACAAGTGGTAGTAGATTTACGAAAGGGCTCGCCAACTTATCAAAAATGGCAAGATTTTATTATTAATAAAGACAATCAGCAATTAATATTGATACCACCTAATATGGGTAACGCCTATTATGTTAGTAGTCCAGAAGTTGTCTACCATTATAAATATGCCTATAATGGCGATTATATTGATGTAGGTGAGCAGTTTTCTGTTAATTGGGATGATGATAGAATCGGCATTAAATGGCTTTCAAATTCCCCAATATTATCAAACAGAGACAAGTAAATTTTGAATAATTACCCATTAGCCACAAACACTTGGGACGACAAAGAGTTGAAGGCAATACAATCCGTTATAGATAAAGATATTTATAGCATGAGTGATAGTGTCAAGCAGTTTGAAACGGACTTTGCTAAGTTTATTGGTAGAAAATACTGTGTTATGGTTAGTTCTGGCTCTGCCGCTAACTTAATCGCAACTGCTGCACTTTTTTATACTAAGAATCCAATGCTTAAAAGAGGTGACGAAGTGATTGTGCCGGCAGTGTCCTGGTCAACTACTTATTTTCCTTTACAGCAATATGGATTAAAGTTAAAGTTTGTTGATATTGATCTAAACACATTGAATTATGATTTGCGTGCTTTAGAGTCAGCTATATCAGATGAAACTAAGATGATTATGGTGGTAAACCTACTTGGCAATCCTAATGATTTTGATGTTGTTAATAATCTCATTAAGGGTAAAGATATTTTTATCTTTGAGGACAATTGTGAATCAATGGGTGCTGAATACAAAGGCAAGCAAACGGGAACCTTTGGTCTTATGGGAACATTCTCAACCTTCTTCTCCCATCATATGGCGACAATGGAAGGTGGGTTTGTAACAACTGACGACGAAGAGCTTTATCATGTGCTGCTCTCATTAAGAGCGCACGGCTGGACTCGCAACCTTCCACAACAAAATCATGTGTCTAATAAAAGTGATGATTGGTTTGAGGAATCGTTTAGATTTGTATTGCCAGGATATAACGTAAGGCCTGTTGAAATGAGTGGTGCTATTGGTATAGAACAGCTTAAGAAGTTACCGTCATTTTTAAAACAAAGACGAGAAAATGCAAAGTTGTTTGTTGAGCTGTTTAAGAATCATCCAGATTTTATTATTCAAAAAGATATTGATAATAGCTCCTGGTTTGGATTCTCTTTGATTATTAAGCCAGGATCAAACCTCAAAAGAAAAGATGTAATTAATAAGTTACAAGATAATAAAATAGATTGCAGGCCGATTGTTGCCGGAAACTTTACTAAAAATGAAGTTATGAAATATTTTGATTATGAAATTCATAAAAAGCTAGTTAATGCTGATTATTTGCATGAGAATGGTTTTTTTGTTGGTAATAGCCAGGTCGGCTTGGATAGTGAGATTAATTTTTTGCAAAAGGTATTGAAAACGCAAGGTGGTAAATAATGTGTGATAAAGCTTTAAAAGAAATTAATGCAATAAAAAGGGATATTGTAAGAACCTCTTATTATTCGAAAGAAGGGCACTTGGGAAGCTCTTTCTCAATTCTAGATATATTATATGTTCTGTATAGAAGAATAATGAAATTTTCAGCTAAAAATGTCGATGATGTGGATAGAGATTATATGATATTAAGCAAAGGGCATGCATCTCTTGGTCATGCGGCTATCCTCAATTCAATAGGGGTGATAAGTGATGAACAATTAACAAAATATTGTTCTTACGAAAGTATTCTAGGTGGTCATCTGAATAGATTAAAAGTTCCTGGTGTGGAGGCTTCTACAGGCTCTCTCGGTCATGGAATTTCAATATCTATTGGAATAGCCTTAGCAATGAAAATTAAAAAACAAACAAACAAGGTTTTTGTAATAGTTGGAGATGGTGAGATTAACGAGGGGACGTTCTGGGAGTCGATGCTATTAGGTGCGCACCATAATCTAAATAATTTGTGTTGTATTATTGACTATAACAGGTCAAATGATCGAGCACTAAAACTTGACCCTCTTGAAGATAAAATCAAAGCTTTTGGCTGGGATGTTACTGTAATAGACGGGCATTCACACGATTCAATTTTTAATGCATTAAGTAAATATTCACCAAATAGGCCAAAAATGATTATTGCTAATACTGTTAAAGGTAAAGGTGTAAAGCAGATAGAAAACAATCATGCATGGCATAAAAGATCTCCTACAGAAGAAGAATTAGAGAGAATGATTAAGGAGTTATCATAAATATGAGAATGCAATTTGTTAAAACAGTTAGCGATATTTTTAAAAAAGATAACAGGGTTGTTCTACTCTTAGGGGATATTGGTGTTTTCGGATTTAGAGATTTATTGTCAGATCATTCTGATAGGGCATACAATATTGGAATTTTAGAGCAAAGTACAATCAGTATGTCTTCAGGTTTGGCGCTTGCTGGTTTAATACCAATTGTTCATACAATAGCCCCATTTTTAGTCGAAAGATCACTAGAGCAAATAAAAGTTGATTTGTGCTATCAAGAACTTGGTGCAAACTTAGTCTCTATTGGAGGGTCTTATGATTATGCAGCCTTAGGTTGCACACATCATTGTCCAGCAGATATTCCTACCTTGAATGAAATACCAAATATTGAGATCATTATTCCAGGGCACCCTAAAGAATTTGATAAGCTTTTTAGGCAATGTTATGATAATAGCTCTCCTACTTACTATAAGTTAAGTGCAACTAACAACACACAAGATTACGATGTTGATTTTGGTAAAAATTTAATAATCCAAGAGAAGGGTGATATTGTAATAATTGCAGTTGGTGAAATGTTGAATACTGTACTGGAGGCTACTTATGACTTAGATGTAACAATTATATACTGCACAACAGTCAAGCCTTTTGATGTGAATTCTATACAGAAATTTTTGAATAAAAAAATAGTTATAGTCGAGCCTTATTATAGCGGTTCAGTTTTAACCAATATTATTAGGGAGTGCAATGGCTTTTCTGGAGATGTAACAAACATAGGAATTACAAATGAATTTATCAATAAATACGGAAAAAAATGCGAAATTGATTCTATGATAGGTGTTGATACGCATTCTGTAAGAAAAAAAATCATGGAGAGAATAAATGAAAATTGAAGTTTTACTGGAATTACTAGAGGATGATGCGACTTATGTAAATAATGCTCTGGACTTGAGCTGTATGGAAGGTACTGAGGTTACAGTAACGGGGGCAACCGGATTAGTTGGTTTAAATATTATCACTGCATTATTGCATTACAATAAATTTCTTGCAATAAAACCTATTAGTATTAATGCTTTATCATATAGTTATACAGATGAATTGTTTGAGTGTATATTTAAAAGTGACAATATTAAATTTATCACTGGTAACTTGTCAGATTGCGCTTTTGTTAAAAACCTTCCAATGTCTGATTATATTATTCACAGTGCTGGATACGGACAACCCGGGAAATTTCTAGATAATAAAATCCAAACAATATCTATCAATACTACAGCAACAATCGGTTTGTCAAAAAAATTAAAAAATGGCGGGAGTTTTATATATTTGAGCAGCTCAGAAATATATAGTGGCTCTGATACTGAGCCAAATACTGAGGATGATATTGGGGCAACTACTCCAGGTCACCCTAGAGCAAGCTATATAGAGAGTAAGAGGTGTGGTGAAGCAATTATAAACTCACTTAGAGAAGGAGGTATAAATGCAAGTTCTGCTCGTTTAGCGTTAGCATATGGGCCAGGGGTTAGACCAGGGGACAAGAGGGTATTAAATCAATTTATAGAAAAAGGCCTTAATGGGTCAATCAGTTTACTTGATAGTGGGGATGCAATCAGGACTTATGGTTATATATCAGATGTTGTAATTATGCTTTTAAATATTCTTACTAAGGGAAAAAGACCTGTGTACAACGTAGGTGGAAAATCCATAGTAAGCATTAAAGAACTTGCGGAAAATATTGGAAGAGAGATGAATGCATATGTAGAAATACCCATACAAAAAGAAGCTTTCATGGATGAAGCACCTAAAAAAGTTGGCTTAGATTTATCGAAAGTGGAAAAGGACTTCTCTCAAAGTAAATATATTGAGCTAAATCAAGGTTTGAAAAATACCATTAAATGGATAACAAATTATAAATAATCAGCTAAGACAGAATGATTGTATAAACTTAACCCTAAAAATAGACTAATAAAAAATATGTTTAAATATTTTAGTAAGATACTATACTTGCTAGGGAGTGAACAACGCTCTAAACTTCCAAAAATTATCTTATTATTTTTAGGATTGTCACTATTGGAGTTGGCAGGGATTGGTTTGATTGCTCCATATATTTCATTGGTTATGGATACGAATGAAATAGACGGAGCCTTGGCAGGAATGGTTGATATTATTGGAATATCTCGTGAAAAAGAATCTGTTCTTATCTTTTTTGGATGGTCTTTAATAGGAATTTTCTTTGTAAAAACTATTACAGCAATTTGGATAAATCGAATAATTATTCTCTTTGGTCAAAAGCAGCAAATGCGGTTACGCTTTATATTGATGAAGACCTATCAATCCTTGCCTTATACTGAATATCTTAGTCGCAATAGTTCTGAATATATTTATAGTATTCAAGAACTTACAGGTAAGGTGCAAACGGTTACACTACTACTACTACGCATAATCAGTGATGGTATAGTTGCCTTATTACTTATAACCATGCTTGCATTTCAAAATGGGTTAGCATTGATACTTCTTGTTGGCTTGCTTGGCTCCACAGTAGTTATTTATGATAAATTATTTAGGCACAAGATGCAAGATTATGGGGAGAAATCTAACCTGTCGGCCACTACTATGGTGCAAGGTATTCACGAAGGAATTGAAGGTCTTAAAGAGATACGAATTCTTGGGAGGGAGGGATATTTCCATCAATTAGTGTATAAAGCTACAGGAAAACTGGCTTATTATCAAACACAGGAGCAGGTAATTCAGACTGCACCACGTTTTCTGATGGAATTATTGATGATAATATTTATCGTGCTGCTTGTTGTTGGTACGTTACTTCTAGAGCAAAGTCTACAAATATTAGTGCCCACTTTAGCAATGTTTGGAGTTGCTGCCCTTCGATTACTTCCAATTGCTAACATGCTATCTGGAAGTCTTACAAAAATTCGTTTTGAGCGTAATGCTGTTTTACGTCTTTATAATGAGTTATCAAGATCTGAACAAATGGCTATTAATGATCTAGAGTTAGCTTCTCAGTCAATTCAAGAGCCTTTTCACGACCTTACTCTTAATGAAGTTAGCTTCCGTTATCCTGATACAACTCAAGATGTATTAAAGAAGGTTTCTTTGAAAATTTGCGCAGGTGAATCGATAGGTTTAATTGGAGCCTCCGGATCAGGAAAAACAACACTTGTGGACTTATTACTTGGTTTAGTTGAGCCGTATGAAGGGAGGATATCTTACAATGGAAGGCAGATGAATAAATCACTAAAGGAATGGCAATCTCATGTGGCCTATTTACCACAACAAGTTTTTCTTATTGACAGTACATTGCGGCAGAATATTGCCCTTGGATATAACAAGAATGAAATAGATGACTTGAAAATTTATGAGGCTATAAGAAAAGCCCGGTTATTAGATTTTGTAAATCAATTGCCAAAAGGGATAGACACTCTTCTTGGTGAAAGAGGTATGCGCCTTTCGGGAGGTCAGCGTCAGCGTGTTGCTTTGGCCCGTGCATTCTATCATGAGCGTGATATTATTGTTATGGATGAGTCTACTAGTGCTCTTGATCAAGAGACAGAAAACGAGATTACTAATGAAATTCGAAAGTTAAAAGGTAAAAAAACAATGATAGTAATTGCACATCGCTTGTCTACAGTTCAAGATTGTGACAGAATTTATCGTCTTGATCAAGGTGAGATTATTGAACAAGGGACTCCAGATGAAATAATAGGCCACAAAGCTATCTGAAGAAGGTAAATGAAATGCAAATTTTTTTATAATAAACAAAAAAAGTTATACAACCAATATAAATTATCATGAATTATTTATCAAACCAAATGTATATAATGTCAGGCAAGGATGATCTTACTCAATTTTGGGCGGACAGTTACGGGTTGAGTGCCAAGCACTATAAAACAGTCTACGCTAGCAACATTATAAGAGAGCATGGAATTTCTTTTCTGCATAAAAAAATAGAGAATGATGTTGTCAAATATAAAATATCATTATTATTGATTGATATTTCAGTAACCCAATGCAATCCTTTTATTATTTTTGACTTGAAGCAAAAGTACGGATTAATGGTGGTTCTTTTAGCAATAGATGATGAAATGAAATTTGACTGGATAAGTTCATCGTATGGTAGTATTGCCGACTTAGTCATAACAACAGATTATGTCTCTGTTGATCGCTATCGCCAATCAGGCGTAAATGCTTATTTCTTGCCGCTACCTGTGCACATTCAAGAAAAAACAACACCAAGTAAGTTTATATATGATGTCTCATTTGTTGGTAGAGTGGATAAAGGTAAGCCTATACGAGAAAAGTACATAAATTTTTTGAAAAATGAAATGAGTGTTTCAATTTTTGGTAGTAGTGGACCGAGTGATCCTCAATTTTTATCAGTAGACAAAATGTATTCAATTTTTCGTAATTCTACTGTCAATCTTAATTTTACTGGAATTACAACATATGTACCCAGTGAAAATCCACTGTTCGAGCGTATTAGAGGGATGAAATTGAGACCTTTTGAGATTGCCGCAGCTGGCGGTATGTGCATTAGTGAGTTTTCGATTTCACTTGCTAAATCATTTAAGGATGGCGTTGAAATTGTATTTTTTACTAATGAGTATGATATGGTTGAAAAAATAAAATATTATCTTGAGCATCAAGACGAAGCAAGAAAAATTGCGATTTCTGGACAAGATAAGGTAATGAAAAAATATTCTAATGAAGCTATAGCAATGCAATTTAAAAGTCTAACTAAGAAATCACAAGCATGTTTAGGTGTTGATTTATATGGCACCCCACAAAGAGTTAAAATTTCACGATGGTTTGCATATAGCTTGATTGAATATACATCTGTTAATATTGTTACTTTATTAGTTAAAGGAAGGTTCCGCTTATTTTTTTGTGATATTGGCTACTTAATTAGATTTATCAAGCGCCTTTCTATTAATATAGGTACTATATTCACATTTCAAGCGATTTTTATTGGCCTATATAGACTAATAAAAACAATACTTTTCAAGGTTAAATTTTAAGGTGTTATTATGAGAGACAGTATTAGACAATTATTTAAAGAGTCAATTAATGTAAAGAGAGAAATATTGGAGTCGGATACATTAATTGTTCTTGCAAAAATAGGCGATGAAATAATAAATTTAATAATGGATAATAATAAAATTATGCTGTGTGGCAATGGAGGTTCAGCTGCTGATGCACAACATCTTGCTGCAGAAATGCTGGTACGTCTTAGGCCAATGAATAATAGGGAGGGTATACCTGCTATAGCGCTTACACAGGATACATCTACGATTACAGCTTGCGGCAATGACTTTGGATATGAAAAAATTTTTGAAAGAATGGTAACTTCTCTTGGAAGGAAAGGGGATTGTTTGATTGGAATTACTACATCAGGAAACTCAGAGAATGTAATATTGGCAATGCAGTCAGCAAAAGAGATGGGTATTAAAGTATTTGGTTTTTTAGGGTCGGGTGGCGGAAAGGCGCTTGAATATTGCGATGAAGCATTTATAGTTCCGAGTAATAATACGGGAAGAATTCAGGAGGCTCATATTACTGCAGGACATGCATTAATGGAGTATATTGAAGATAGCCTACTTGAGTCAGACTACATACATTTACAGGATTAAAGCATGAAAAATCAACCGATTTCATTAGATGAAATTGATGTATTTATTTTTGATTTTGATGGTGTATTGACAGACAACCTTGTGCATTTAGATCAAGATGGTAAAGAATGGGTTAGTTGTAGTCGTGCAGACGGATTGGCATTTGATGTATTGCGTAAACTAGAAAAACCGTCATATATATTGTCAACAGAAAATAATCCAGTTGTTTCAGCGCGTGCAAAAAAATTAAAAATTCAAGCATTACAAGGAGTTAAGAATAAGGCTGATACACTTTTAACTCTATCAGAAAGCAAGGGATATGATCTTAGTCGGATTTTGTATGTAGGTAATGACTTGAATGATTTTCATGTTATGAAAATTTGTGGTTATTCTGCTTGCCCAATAGATAGCCATATAAAGATAAAAGAGTTGTCTAATATTGTATTAAATACACGCGGCGGAGAAGGTGTGGTGAGAGAGTTGTTAGAAGATGTCCTTTATCTGGATTTTATTAAAATTTTATATTAATTATTTAAGGAGAATAAATGTCAATTAAAATTATTGCTGAGATTGGAATAAATCATAATGGTGATATGGGTATTTGCAAGAAACTCATTGATGTTGTTGCAGATTCTGGAGCAAATTGTGTTAAATTTCAAAAAAGAGATATAGATCAAGTTTACACCCAGGATTTTTTAGACTCCTCTAGAGAGAGTCCGTGGGGAACAACTCAAAGAGAGCAGAAAACTGGTTTAGAATTTAGTGCAGAACAATATCAAGAGATTGAGGATTACTGTAAATCTAAGGGCCTTGAATGGTTTGCAAGTGCTTGGGATATTAATTCACAGAAATTCTTACGCCAATTTAATTCAAAATACAATAAAGTTGCCTCAGCAATGATAGTGCATACAGATTTGTTAAAAGAGATTGCCAGTGAAGGTAAGCATACTTTTATTTCAACAGGTATGACTACTTATGATGATATTCAAACTGCAGTAGATATTTTTCGTAAAGCAGACTGTTCATTTGAGCTAATGCATACAGTTTCAACTTACCCAATGAAAGATGAAGATGCAAATCTTAATATGATTAAAACTCTAAGGGATAAATTTGACTGTAATGTTGGTTATAGTGGACACGAGGTGGGTTTAGCAGTTTCTTATGCGGCATCAGCTTTGGGGATTAGCTCACTTGAAAGACATATTTCATTGGACAGGGCAATGTATGGATCAGATCAATCTGCATCAGTTGAGCCAGCAGGTTTTAAACAATTGATCGGCGCGGTGAGAAAAATTGAATTAGCAATGGGTGATGGTGTAAAGAAAACGATTGAAGCAGAGGCGCCTATCGCTGAAAACCTTCGCCAGCATCTTGATTGGAAATAAATAACATGAATAATAAAATTGGTGTAATGCAAGGGCGACTAGTTCCTAAGTATCAAGGTAGATATCAAGCTTTCCCTATCGGAATGTGGCAAGAGGAATTTAAGGTTGCTAAAGAGTGTGATTTAGACTTAATTGAGTTTATCTTAGACTTTAATGATGCGGAGGAAAATCCGTTACTAAAGTCAGGAGGTGTTAATGAAATAGTTAAAGTTAGTAAAGATACTGGAGTGTCAGTAAAAACTATTTGTGCTGATTATTTTATGGAAGCACCTTTGCATTCAAGTGATGATAAAGTTGCAAAAGAAAGTTTTAAAATATTAGAAAGACTACTAGAAATATCTAAAGTATTGAAAATAACAGATATTGTTATCCCTTGTGTTGATCAATCTAGTTTGGAAACTAAAGAAGCAGTTGCCAGGTTTACTCAACAGATAATTAAAATTATCCCCGCCATTGAAAAAGAGAATATTAACTTATCTTTAGAAACTGATTTGGCGCCGAAACCATTTTTTGAGTTATTAGATAGACTAAACTCAAAAAATATTACAGTTAATTACGATATTGGCAATAGCGCCGCACTAGGCTTCGATTCTGATGAAGAGTTGGCAGTTTATGGTAATAGAATTACAGATATTCACATTAAAGATAGAATGTTGGGTGGTGGGCCAGTAACCTTGGGTGAAGGTAATGCTGACTTTGCAAAGTTCTTTGATAAGTTAGAGGAGTATGATTATCAAGGGGCTTTTATTATGCAGGCTTATCGTGATGATGAAGGTGTTAAGATATTTAGAAAACAATTAGACTGGATTAAGAAATATTTAAATGTCTAATGTAGTTGCTATTATCCCTGCTCGTGGTGGATCTAAAGGCATCCCTAATAAGAACACCATAGATTTTTGTGGCAAGCCTTTAATTGCTTGGACTATTGAACAGTGCCTATCTTCAAAACATATTTCAGAGGTTTGGGTAAGTTCTGATAGTCAAGAAATATTAGAGGTGGTTAAAGAATATGGCGCAAAAACAATTAAAC
>Ga0257123_1001813_pt1 | contig 12357 bp, 9 predicted proteins | sample SI106_135metaG_FD_190185 | JGI IMG/M metagenome (GOLD analysis project Ga0257123, IMG submission 190185) | Marine microbial communities from Saanich Inlet, British Columbia, Canada - SI106_135 | ecosystem: Environmental > Aquatic > Marine > Inlet | place: Canada: British Columbia | collected...
GAAACCTGTAGCCGCGATCAATGCTTGTGTCAATCAGCGTCTTCGCGTTAATCAGATCTTCCGTGTCCATGAGATGTGGTCAGGTTATACAACCTCGAAACGAGCCGGATGGTTGTTGGAACACTTACCTCGTTTGTCCCCCCTGCTGATCCTCTTCACAGCACCACGCATCACCGCCGCCTTATCCTGGGGAGAGCTTGTGCCTGCCCAATCGAATTTGATTCTAGTACCTGGGTCCAACTTGTCTACATACTTGTGCAGCGTGGTGATAGTTGAGCCTGCGCCATGTTGATTGACGAATTCGATGATTTCTTCAACAGTGAAGGAGTCTGCCTGGTTATTCAAGATCTGGCCGGAGGGTTGTGAGATCGGTTTTTTGGCTGGTTTTCTGGTTTCGTGGGGTACTGTCCCCCGGCTTTGTGTGACCGCGGCGGGCCTTGGTTGAATTCGCACGGGTGTATTACCTTCAATGGCCATACGAAGTTCGCTCGCGTTCTGGTAGCGTAGATCTGGTTCATCATCGAGACATTTCAGTAGAATCTCTTTGTATTTAACAGGTAGGGCAGACGGGCGGAGTAATCTTGGCGGTGGTTTTCCCCTCGTAGCGCAAAAATAGATGAGCCCTCCCATGGAGAAAATGTCTGAGCGGGCATCCGCCATAGAGGAATCAATTTCTTGCTCTGGTGCCATGTATCCGGGTGTTCCGAGAAAATGTCCGCTCATTGAGACCATCGGACCGCCGGATTTTACAAGTCCGAAATCGATGAGCTTGATCTCCTCACTAGCGCTGATCAGTACATTACTTGGTTTTAAATCCCGATGTACCAATCCTCTTTTATGAATTGCGTCTAAGGCATCCAGGATCTTGAGAAAAATAGGAGTAAAATCATAGGGGCTACCGTCTTGAATTGATTTGACAAACTCCAAAAGAGATTCGGACTTGAAGTACTCCATCACAATATAGCAGCGGTTTCCTTCACGGAAGAAATCGTAGATCTGGATGACTGACGGATGGTTAAGCCTGGCAATGGCTTTGGCTTCTTTTTCAAAACGCTTCTCGAAGGATTCAGATTCTACGAGATCAGGATTCATTCCCTTGATGGATACGATTCGATCAAGGTTTCTATCTATGGCGCGATAGACCACACCCATCGCTCCCTGGCCCAGAACCTCCACAATAGTGTATTGCCCATCTTTCAGGGTTTTTGGGTCATCCGCGATAGTCACCGCGGCTAAAAGGCTTGGCGCCGGGTCGCTCACAAGGGTGAGGTTGCCTGAGGTGCTTGAAAGTTTCTCGCCGCATTCTTCACAAATCCAGCCTTTACGGCCTTTGATCATCTCTGATCTGCATTTTGGACAAAACATTCAGCGATTATATCAATTGAGACCCCAAACCTGTACCGGGGGGAGTTGGATTTGAGGCACGAGCCTGAAACTCGTGCCTCAAAACCCTTCAATGAATCAGTTTCTTGACCTGTTCAAAGACTTGAGGGGCATCCCATTTCCACTTGTTCCACTCGGGTAGCCCGAGAGATCGAATGAAAATCAGCTTTGTTTGAAAGTGACCCTCAAGCCCTGGGTGCAATTTCTCGACATCAAACGTCACCAGCGCGCACTCGGGTTCTGAACTGATCATCGCCCTTTTGACCATCGCTCTCTTCAATGCGGATTGAAATGTGCTCTGAGCTTTTGCTCCGAACACCACAACAAACTTTGGTTGAGAAAATCCCAGGACCGCTTTAAAGATCTCGATTCCCCTCTCTTTGCCGCCCTTGTGCTCGGGAAGCGAGAGGTGTTTAGCCCGTTTTGTGGAATAGCACACTACATTGGTTTCGAGTACCTGTTTTTCGAGAGTACCTGTCAATGCCTCAATATTCATCCGGGTTTCAGAAGCTGAGGGTCTTAGCATTGAATATAGCTCATAGGTCGTACTCCCATTTCCGAAATGAGCGTCAAGAAACTGGGAGTGCGAGATCACATCGGTTGTGATCGCCGTAGCCTGGTTCATACCAACTATGAGCCCCTCGGCCTTGAGTGGATCCACCATAGATGTTGTCCAGGGCCTGGGATACTGCCCGTTGATTGGTTGTGTTAAATCCTCAATAACTTTGAAAAACTGACTTTCTGTTTTCATATCTTCTCCTGTTGCAATTATAGGCCGTTACCAGGCTGCCACGTTCATAGACCACTGTGACTCCTCCCTTATCCTTGATCTTGACAAGCTCTTTGCGCAGCCGATCGAGTTTTTCGATCACTGACTGCGCTCCCTTGCGATCTAGAATGAACTTATCTTGATTGACCCGTCCAAACTCCATAGCGAGGTCTGTCTGCCTCATGCTGAGGCCTCTTTGTGAGAGTCTTTGTAAAAAATGACACGTTATAACCATCTCAATCCTCCTTCCTTTCAGCAGAAGTAAAGGCAAAGATCGTGCCAAATAGTAAATCCGCTAATGACGGGACTTGCCGGAAATTTGGAATTGGGAAGCTATAGAAAACTATGGAAGATTATAGAACTGAGCTGTAATCGCTGACGGGAATTTTACGGGCCAAAGACCCTGACCAGCCTGAATCCTGTGCTCATATCACGCAGGTTTGCTCTTCCAAAGGAACGTAGTGCACTGCGAGTAGCCCAGGGTTGATCCATAAATGCTCCACCCCTGATCGAATTGAGTAAAGTAAAATCCAGATTAACCGTATCCGTCTTAGGACTGCGGGAATAATAGTCAGCCGCATAAGCGTCAACAACCCATTCAGCCAGGTTACCCAACATATCGTAAAGCCCAAACTGGTTGGGCTGATAATTCCCTACCACGCTGTAAACAGGGGAACGGTCATAGCACTGGTGAACAAATGATTCGAAAGAAAGATTCTTCCCAAATGACAGGTCGCCTACATTAGCGAATTTGCATGCCTGGTGGGCACCTTCTCCCCAAAAGCGGGAAGTTTGCGTACCTGCCCTGGCCGCGTATTCCCACTCAGCCTCTGTGGGTAGTCGATAGCATCCAGGCGGAACCTGTTGTAGTCCTTTTTCACGGATGAAGGCTTCCACATTGCCTACCGGGCAGCCTTCCTTATAGTTCAACCTTTGGATAAATTCCCAAATGTCACTGTAGTTTATAAAAGATACGGCAAATAAATCGTTTGTTTGGACAGGTACCTGGGAGGCTTTGTATTCTTTGGAAACTTTCCACGTATCACTTCCCATAACACCGCGCCACTCTTTTTGTGTGACTTCAAAAATCCCCAGGTAAAAAGGTCGAGATATAGCTGCTTCGTGCTGAACCTCGGGATCCATCGAGATGCGGCAGTTTTGCTCTTTATTACCACTCTTTTTGCACTCTTCAATGGCCTGGTTTTGTTCCCGTTTGCTCGAACCCATAGAAAAGCTGCCTGCTGGAATTAGAACAAATTTCGTCCCAATACTATTGGTAAAGGATTTTTGATTCGGCATTTGATTAGTGACGGGCCGCTGGACTCCAGGGTGCTTCTTTACTGATTTGCTTTGAGAACCTGCTGATGTGATAGTTGAAACGCTATCCATTTTGGCGATCCTGGCTAACCTGAAGCCTAATTTATCACTGCGTTTCTTAATTCGGTTCCAGGTCCGAAAGGCAGAACGAACAGCCCACTGGGAATCAGCCCAGGATCCGCCCCTGACTACGAACCCATTCACCCGGGAAACATTGATTGGATCAATCACCTTCTCCCCAACAATAAACTCACTTTGATACGAGTCCAGAGTCCACTCCGCGACATTTCCAAGCATATCGTAGAGTCCGAAAGTGTTTGGCTCGTAGCGAGCTACGGGTCCCAACCTGGGGATACCATCGTCACAATTATGGGGTGTATTCCACTTCCAGTCCGTCAGTTTGAGCGGGGCGAGAGAAGCAACATTAGCATATTCACATGCGCGGTCAGGGTCATCACCCCAATACCTGGCTGTGTGTGTCCCTGCCCTTGCCGCGTATTCCCATTCAGCCTCGGTAGGGAGGCGGTAGCAGCCCGGCATCAACCTGCCCTTACCGTTAACGAATCTTAGTTCACATTTTTGCAAACGATTTAGCCGTTTTATGAAACCGTGAACATCTTTCCAGGAAACAAAGATCACAGGGTGGTCAGGGCTGGTGTCTTGCGCTTCCCTTCTCGCCCTTGCGTTTTGCTTTATTTTTGGATCGGGGTGTTTGGCACTGAACCAATGCGCTTCCTCCGTATATTTCCAGGTTTCTGAACCCATGACGGCCTTCCACTGGGCTTGTGTAATCTCTGTTTTACTAAGATAAATTGGCTGGGTGATTTTGGCGTGATGCAGATTCTCGTTTTTACAAAAGTTACGACAGGTTTTTGAATCCATACCCTTGATTTCGCACAGTTGAATGACACGCTCTTTTTCAGCCTCCGTGGAACCCATCTTGAATTCTCCCGGAGGAATCAATACAAACTCTATACCCGTACTATTCGTAACTTGTGTCGGCAGTTTTCCAGCTACTCGGGGAGCTGCAGGCACAGTCGGGCGAGGCTTTGCATATACGGTCCTATAAGCCTGCTGAATTTGTTTGGTCAATTGGTCCAAGATCAAGGGATCTGCATTGGGGAGCAATTTCAGACCCTCGAAGAGCATCGATGCTTTCATGACATCGATTTCTCTGCCTTTCGCAAGTAACCCTCGGATTTCAGAACCCTTTGCATAAAAGGTCAGAGAAGGAGTTTGTTTTGTTTTTTCCAAGGACTCTTCTTTCGATAACTTAAAGACAAAATCACCCTTGTCGAGATCAGGGTGAATAATGGTTCCGAACTGTGGTGTTTGGGTTCCTTTGGAATAATTGATCATTTTGTTGCTCAGGAATTTGCCTAGCTCGGTACCTGTAACATAGCCATCTTTGTAGAGGTCTGCTTCTCCGCCAATGCCTACCAGAAATTGTTCCCTGAAGAGGCCGTTATCTGCAACTCTCTCATCGGCAGAGCCTGACGTGAGAAACTGTCTTACCGGGAGGGCCGTTTTCTTAGCGATGTGGATATCTTCTCCTTTGGAGAGAGAGAAGAGCGAACCAGAGAAACAGCTGTCGAAAACGAAGAGGGCGTGTTTTGATCGGATTCTCAAAGCGTATTCTTCTATACGCTTTAGACTCAAAGATCTCGCGTCTAGCTTTGTCAGGTCGGTGGCGGCTGTAGGAGCATCTACTCCTACCAAATAGCCAAGTGCTCTTTTTTTACCCCAGGGTTGTTGAATCGTTGCGCCATGGGAAGCTACATAAAAAAGAAGTCGATTTGAATCTCCTCTTCCATATTTCTGGATAAAGTCATCAAAGGCCCGGTCCAAACCCTCTTTGGTTAAATTTTCTCTGAGAACAACTTGAAATCCCTGGGCAATCAAGCCCTTCCGGATGGCCTCAATATCCTTTTTCACTCCCGGTAGATCCCACCACCCGTTGGTGTAGTCACTGTTGCCGATTACCAGGGCGTAGGAGCCGGAATAAGAAAGTACCTCGGTGCCCTTCGAGTCTTTGATCCTGACCAGGGAGGCCGCTGAAATTACAGAAGTGAGCACAAGGAGGCTTAGCAAAAAAGGTTTCTTCATGGGTCTACATCCTATCAAACCAATCTAGAAATCTGCAGATGGGGGATGTTTGGATGAAAAGGCTCGATCACACAAGTGGGACGAAGAGTCCAGCCTCTGCTTTGGGTGGGTTTTAAGAGTGCGGCTACAGAGGCTGGCTCACTTTTATCATCGGGTGTCATATTTTTCCGGGTTACAAAATTACTACCTAAAAAAAAGCCGATTGAAGTCGGCTTTTCATATAGTATTAAATTGTATTTCAGGCTACTTCTTCCGCTAACCTCCAGGAAACCACTTGTTCATTCTTGAGTTCGCGGATTCCTTCCCGGTCCAGACCCCGGTCTTTCAGCAACTTTTCAAGATCAGACATCTTCTGAAGCCGTTTCTCAAAGAGCTCTTTTCGGGAGATACCTAACTCCTTAGCTTTCGTGACGAGAGCTTTCTCGATCCAGGAGCTCCGGCGGGTGGGCTTGAGGAATACCCCTTCCAGCACCTCGGAGTTTTCCTGAAGCTGCTGAACGAGTAGACCTTCGAGTTCCTTCTCCAGCTGTTGCCTGGATTTGTTCTTGAGCTTGAGATCCTTCAAGGCTTCCCACTGTTTCTGTGGTTCGTCCATGAAGACCTCTGCCGTGGCTTCCGGCTCAAGGGCTGGGCACGAGCTGAAGTTTGAGCAATATCTGCAAGAACTTCTTGTCGCGTTTAACCCTATGTTCTTTTGCCTTTGCACTTCGTCCTGTATCTTCAGAATCTCATCCTGAAGTTCAGGTCCTTTCCAGGTGTATGGTCCCTTGAGAGATCCCATGTCCACCATTCCGAAATAACCTCCTACTCCGTTTTTCACCAATTTCGTCCAAACCTCTTCATCGAAATGCTCAAAGCTGACCTCACCGTGTTGGATGAGGTGGAACAGCATTGCTGCATACGATTTGAGCTGATCTGCCTTAAGGTATTCTGGATGAAAACCTGATTTCCAATCCACAATGATGAGCGGATGCTCCTCACTGGAAAGAAGTAAATCCGGCTTTCCAGAAAACCACACTCCCGGCTGGGTTTCGAAAGCGAAGCATGCCTGGTCCTTTTTGTGGGGAAGAATGCTCCGGTAATTCCCGGAGCCCTTCCCCTCAACATCAAGCACCTGGTAGGAACCAATGGCTTCATCAAGCAGGGACTTACTTAAAAACCCAAGCTCGGATCCACCTGGTTCCCCAAAGATCATCATGAAGGACCAGAACTGCTCCAGCTCTTTGTGGATCTGAGTCCCACGAATTGCTTCCGCGCTGGTTTCCGCAGGGCGGTACCCTCCGCAATACAATCGAGTAAATCGATCTGACACAGAAAACTCATGCAGCATCTTGCACCTCCTTGAGCTTGGATTCGAACTCCGTGATCACTTCTTCGGGCCAGGAAAGAAGATCCTTTCCGTAATCCCGCAGTAGTTCATCAAAGAGATCGTGCTTCCCGTCAAACTTCGACTCTTTGAAAAGATTCCGAAGTTCATTGAGTTTTCCAGACCCTGGCCTCTCAGCACCCTTCCCACCCTCCAAAACCTTGAGCATTTCCTCACGGCTTGGACGGGACTGACCTTTGATGAAATTCATATTCGCCAGGGCCCTCCCGATTGCTGAAGTCTCGCAATTCTCCACATGAGAAGTCCGATTCACCGGGTTGGATCCTTCCCGCTCAAAGGCAAAACCTGTGGCAAGGGGAAGGTTGCCTTCTTGCTCACTGGCGTTTTTGAAAATTGCCGCCCGGAAAAAGACGGTTTTTGCATCCTCCGCAATCCGAACCATCTCAGTGATAATTCGACCATCGGTGAACGCTTTGTAAAACCGTTTGATCCGGTCCTTCACTTCCTCGTAATTGTTTAGATCAGGACGACCCATCTCAACCCTCCATTCCGCCAAAGAGTAGAAAACACCCACAAACCACAAGAACTACACCAGCGACTTTTTTCGCATCCTCTTGCTCCTTCCTCTTCCTGGGGCACTCCACCACTTCACCAAGTGCTTTCGCCGCTGAAATAAGGACAACAGCCTTCTTCAAATCTTGATCTGCAATCATAAAAACCCTCCTTTTGATCACAGCGTCTTATATGTCATTATTTGCCTGAAATTACGCCTACCCCTCCGTTAAACCGGGGATGAAAAGTCATATAAGAAGGCAGAACTCTGGAGCCTGGTAAACCGCCGGGCTTCTTTTGATAAAGGAGGATGTTATGAGTAATGTTTTTGAAATTGTGACTGAGAAAATTCTTGGTCTACTAGATAGGTGTACTGTCCCCTGGAGGATGCCGTGGAAGGCCGGAAATGATCAGCCGAGAAACCTGATTTCTGGACACACTTACCGGGGAATCAATCCTTGGCTCTTAAATGCTACGGCCCTGGAGCGCGGATTTGAATCCTGTCAGTGGCTTACGGCAAAGCAGATCTTTTCTCAGAAGGGTAGTTTCAAGTCTGGGGAGTCTAAGAAATATTCCCTCGTAGTCTTCTGGAAGATGTTTGAAAAGCTCGAACATGAAACGGACTCGGAAGATGGTAGGAAACAGAAGGTACCGGTCCTTCGGTATTACCGTGTCTACAACACAGAACAAGCGGAGGGGATTGAGTATGAGGTCCCTGGGATTGTTGGTGATAAACCTTTTCACTCCATCCCCGCCTGTGAAGAAATTGTGGAGGAATTCCGAGATCGACCTGAGATTTGCCTGGGCGGAGGGAGGGCCTACTATCAACCTGCATCCGATCGGATCCAGATCCCTCCACCAAATCGCTTCAATTCACCGGAAGAATATTATTCGACTCTTTTTCATGAACTGACTCATGCCACAGGTCATCAATCTCGGTTGGGCCGCAAGGGAGTATCGGGAGGATTTCATTTCTTCGGGGATGAGATCTATTCCCGAGAAGAGTTGGTTGCCGAGTTCGGATCCAGTTTCTTATGTGCAAAAGCTGGTATCGAGCCAACCGTTATAGAGAATCAAGCGGCCTACATCCATGGATGGAAGAAGAGGCTCAAGGAAGATCCAAGGGCATTGGTAGTGGCAGCGGGCCAAGCCCAAAGGGCAGTAGAGTACATCTTGAACTAACTGTTAAAGTTAGCGGTCAACTCAGACAGTTTGTCACTGATTTAGTGAGATCAGCATTGTAACAGTCTTGGAGGGCTGGCTGGATGATGACTTCCAGCTGACTCTCCAAGACTTTTCTTAAGTAAAGACAAGCTATCTAGATCAGTCCTTGGGGTTCGTTTCTTAAAAACGATTGTCACCCCTCCCCCTACTGTATCAAGGGAGTTGTTAAAGTAATAGCAAGGAGGTATTGATATGCCAGAAGTTCAGACTAAAGTTCCGACTGTAGGTAGTAAACAAGAAGAAGCTAAACAGCACCTCGTAAGAAAATTTATATCAAGAACAGCCCATTGTCCGAAGATGCCTGTGTTTGAATTGCACGCTGGGGGAAGGAAGTTCTTCAACTTCCAGGATCTAACTCCAGCCGAAGTCAACGCCCTTTTCATGAAAGCTACCGGGACCGTACATCCTTCCGCTCAAAGGCATCTCATTACCCAGGCTACAGCTGCCCTCCCCAACAACGCAGGCGATTCGGTCATTCCACACAACAGTTTGATGGAGAATCTCTCGTCCATGAGTCCAAAAACTGAGTTGGAGGCTATGTTATCGGTCCAGCTGATCACCGTTCACAACTTTGCGATGGATTTCTTCTCCCGCTTGACGGAACCCACCGGCTTTGAGGAAGTTACCGACCGTCAACTAAACCGTATAACGAAGCTCCTTACTGTTTTTCAGAAAGGCGTTTCCGCTCTGGAGAAACTTCGACAACGAGAGCAAGTGATCAAAGTTCAGCATGTCCACATTAACCAGGGTGGGCAGGCGGTGATAGGGAACGTACACGCTGACAAACAGAAAAGGAAGTGAGAACAAAGTCGGAATATCTTAAGAAAGCTGTCTAAGGATCTTCATCACTTCTTCGCATAGTTCTTCTACCTCAGTATTACTCTCCCTTTCCTTTTTAGAATACATTCCATGTTTGCTGGCATTTTGGGAGGACTTCATCTTCCCTTCCTCTGTCCTCGGCCCTGTAGACTTTCCACCGTGAAATCGGCATCTTCCATTTTTTGATGGGGGTATGGAGCAGGGAGTTCCCTGACGGTTTTTGGCGTTACATTTCTTCATCTTATCTCCCGGGTAAAGGTGAGGTGTCTCCCAGTTATGGGTCATGAAAGCGTGAAGAAGTGAATGTGATTTGGAAACACTTCTATATTCCGTTCTATTTCTATCTTCTTTTCTCCTTATAGGAATAATTTTTAAAAGAGCTTTCACCTCTTTCACTTTGTAGTATTCAAAGGGTTTTGAGATGGTGAAAGCTATGATTCTTGTGAAAGGTCTCTTTCACTTTTTCAGAAATTTAGGAATTAGAAGGCAGATCTTGCATTTTGTTAAGTCATCACAGGTTGTGTTTGTGCCCATGATTGATCAATAAAACGATCTTCATTGGAAGAATTCTTGGGAGAAGTCTCCATTTCCTCCGCAACCTCTGGTTTCAATTTGAAGCTGTACCATTTCTTTCGTGCGCTTCCTTCTTTTGTAGACAGTTCAAATAGATTTTCAAGGCTCGTCCACTGGTTAGTGAGGAAGGTAGACAATGTAAAAGCACTCTTGAACGCTCGATTGTTATTTCCAGCCGGGTCAGCGAGCTCTGTGACAAGCTCAGCAGCAGTAACCAGTCTCCCGGAGTTTTCCTCAATGCCTGCCCAATGCACTAATCGATCCACGACAGGGTGGCCAGCCAAAGCAGTGTCACCCTGAGTTTTTCCATGCTTTTCAAATAGTTCTTCTGGATTTGTATGCGGAGAAATCACTTTGCTAGTCTTCAGAGCAAAGGAATAGAAATCAGCCATTCGCACCTTTCCTTCACATTTGAGCTCCCTTCCATCTTTCAGGGCTCCACAAACATCACAAAGAAGAAAGACCAATTGTCGCAGGAGCTCGGGCCTTTTCTGCTCAAGCAAGCTATCTAGTTCTGTTTCAGGGACGAAGCTTTCGCGCTTATCCAGATGGAGGATGGAGAGACGATCGACCACATCATCTCTCCTAAATTTCAACTGCCTGGTTGTAAACGCAATGAAGCAAGAATAGTCACTCTCGATTATTTCATCGTTTGTGTACAATTTTCTGCGCTTGGTTTTACCCCCAGTAGCAACGCTACAGAGTTTGTCTGATATCCAACTGTTATAGGTGTCTACGTTATCAAAAAGGCAGAGGTGGCTATTCGTGGCAATAACATCAAATTCTTTAGGGTCATCAGGTAATGGAACAACATTGAACTTATTACCAAATAGTAATCTCCCAAAGTTTTTTAAACATTGAGACTTTCCAGATTGTTTGGGACCAATTAAGCTAGGGATCACTTTGGTGGGCATAATTTCGGGGAAAAAGGTAGAAATTAACCACAGCTTATACAGAGCTGTCTGCTGTGAAATTGAAAGGTCTGTAACACTGAAGTTTATATTGCAAAGCACCTCATCGAGCAGAGCATAATCTGTGGAGGGATCGCCAAAATCAGGGCACATAACTAAGATTTGGTCTCCAACAAACAAAACTCCATCTGTACCGTTTGACTCGACTCTGGGACCTTCGGCGCTACAGACAATTACTCTACCGCTTTCTACCGAAATATATAGTTGAGAAGTTTCCTTGTCATAGTGAACGAATTTGTAAACCTTTGATTGACGCGCCATCTCACTTACATTCACCTCAAGAAATTCCATTGTTTCCTTACCGAAGGCACTTTTAGAATTAACGCCCATCCGGAGCAGATGAGACCTCAATTTTTTTCCAGATGGTACAGCACACAAAATTCCAGACTTCCTATCGTGATAGTACCCTTGGGGACCCGACCTATAAAAAGTCCCACGCAATCGTAGTTCAACCTGTACTCTTTCTTGAGCCTTTTGCTCTCTCTCTAGCCCGGTGTCAGCACCACGTGCCCGAATCTGATTCACCTCCTCTCTCACACTATCCCAGGCTCGGTACGTCCAGGCTGGATTCTGAATAGCTTTCAAGATGGCTATCTTTGCTTCGGGCTTAGATGAAAAAGAGGAAATCCAGTCGTCTATATCATTAAATTCCTTGGGTATGAGAACTTGACGTACATTTACATCTTTACCCATGGTTTCGATCATTTTCTTGCCAGCGTCATCATTGTCTGCGAAGACAAAGGGTGCGAGCGATAACTTTGTGATAGTCTCAACATCTACAGAAGTTGCCGAACCGCAGGTAGTCAGTATGAATGTGTCATTGATCTTTCCTCCTAGGCTAAAAAAGCTTAGTAGGTCCATTTCACCTTCAAATAGAAACACTTTCTTCGACTTAGCTGGAGAAATTTGATGATTCAACCACAAACAACCATGCTGCTCGTAAAACCATTGACTTGTGAAGGCTTTATCCTTTGGTTCATAGGGTTTTCTAAGCCTGAATCCGGTAAAGCCTGATAAATTTGAGTAAAGGAATAGGAGGGAACCCGACTGGTTTTTCAACAAGTCGAGTTTTTTTCGAATATTTTTCAGTTTCTCCAGTTCTTGCTCATCTTGATTTGATTGGGCGAACTTCTTTTCCAAAGGAGAAAAATGTGTCTTCAGGAGCTCTTTAATCATGGATTTATGGGGAACTATTGCTACTGGCCAGTTTTCTAGGACATCCTCATTGATTCCACGCTCACGGAAATACTCTATTGCAGACTTTTTCTTGGTCTCTAGACTGCCTATTGGCTCCGCATACAGTTGTCTTCGAAATG
>Ga0257123_1001831_pt1 | contig 12289 bp, 9 predicted proteins | sample SI106_135metaG_FD_190185 | JGI IMG/M metagenome (GOLD analysis project Ga0257123, IMG submission 190185) | Marine microbial communities from Saanich Inlet, British Columbia, Canada - SI106_135 | ecosystem: Environmental > Aquatic > Marine > Inlet | place: Canada: British Columbia | collected...
TTGTTTCAATTTTTCTTTTTCTGCTTCTGAAATTTTTCCAGCATTATCAGAATGTGTTAAATATTTAGAAATAGTTAAACTATCAGCCTTAGAAGAACCCATTTCTTTAATAAAATTACCTAACCAGTTACCAATGGCTGGTGCTTCTGTTTTGTTATTAATTGTAATCTTTTGAGAAGTTATTTTTTCCTCATTGTCCAATAAATCTCTTAGTAAATTATCTTGAAAATTATCAGAACCCCATAATAAAGAAATAATTTTTGCGTTTAATCTTTTTAGTTGCTTATCAGTATACAAATCAATAATTTCAAATAAATTTTCTTTAAACACTAATCTTATTTTTTTTATTTCTTTATCTTTATCAAGATCGTTTTCATATAAATAATCTAAAATCGGTTCAAAAATATATTTTTCTAAATCATTTTTGATATTCAACGCTTCCTGGTTATTTTTATTATATTTATCTACAAAGTAATCTTGCAAATCATCCAATAATAAATCTTTAACAACTATCATGAAAATAATTGATAAAAAATCAAGATCATACTTTTCTTCAAGCTTTTTAATTTCTTCTTTAGTCTCATTATTATCTATAACGCTTTTTATCTCCCATGGCAATTTTTTAAATTGTTGATAGTAATATTGATTCATATAAAATTATAAATTTATTTTTCTAAATCATTATCATTACTTTCTGAATTCTTATCTTCAACTGACTTATCTTTAATGACTTCTTTAACTATTTTTTCTATCTCTGTTTTTGTTTCTATGTTTATAGTGTTTCCTTCTTTTTCTTTTTCTTTTTGCGGTTGTTTTTCTTGTGTGGTGTTGGTTTCTTCGTGAGGTTTTTTTACAGCCCTATCTAAATCTGTTTTCTTTTGCGCATCTTGTAGCCTTTTAGCGGCTCCTTCTTCTTTTAATTGTTTTGCATAATCAAAATTTTTGCCAGATTTTCCAACCTTACCCACACTATCACTTATTTGCTTTCCTGTTTTTTCAAAACTTTCTCCTATTTTTTCTACTACTCTTTCTAAACTACTAGTATCAAGCTCTTGAGTGCCAGTTTGTTTCTCATAGCTATCAGCCCTTGGTTTTTCGATAATTGTCGCTGGACCCGACCTAGAAATTTGTCCTTTTGTATCTTTAATAGTGAATCCTTTGTCCTTGCCTTCTTTATATTCACGCTCTTCTCTTTTCTCTTGAATTACTGATGCGCTTTCAGGGGTTATCTCTTTTAAACTTCCCGGACGCAAACCAATGTCTTGCAATTCGTTTTTAGTTTTATCATCTAATTGATGCCCGTCTTCTCTTGCCCAAGTTTTCTTGGTATTTGCCATTGAATCGGCAAAATATTCATGCATAACATCAGCTTCTGACATAGAATCTCCATTATGCCAAGTGCTTCTTATCTCGCTATTAATAGATTTTCTTTTATCTTCATCAATTCCATTCCAGACTCTTCTTAACTCTCCTTGATTAACATTCTCCAGTTGATCATGCATGGCTTCATGAGCAATTACAGACCTTCCACTCCGTCCTTTCCTATTTTTATTTATCAACTGCAAACTTCCGGAAGAATCCATTTTTTCCATTATTGTTTTTAATTCATTTTCATCATATCCTTGACTTTTGAGCAAACCTGATAATTTTTTCGTCATTTCTTTTTTATCTTTTCCTCTCATACTTGCTCCAGCCCCCTTCAAGTCAATTTGATCGAAATCAACAGCCAGTCGAACATTATCTCCTTCTGCTCCTCGTAATAATTTATTAACTCCTGTAATTTTATTGTCTTTTGATGTTTTTCCTTTTGTTCCGGGATCAGTATCGGCCATAAGACGGGTATAAGCGGTAGCGTTATCATCATAAATAGCAGCATTATCAGCTGAAGTCCATAATGTCTGTCCATTACCGGCCACATTGCCTGATCCTCTCTCTGCTACAGAAAGGTCTGTGATATTATTATTAGGACCTACAACACCATAATGCTCTCGAAGACCCTCTAATATCGACCCTCTATTTGCCCTCGCAGTTTCACTATTAGTAGATAAAACACCTCTAACCCTTGAATTTACAGTATTATTATTAGGATCTAAATCTTGCTGGTTAAATACACCGTTACTTGACATTCTGTACCATGCATCAGGGCTCAGATTATTAAGTTGTTGTCTGCTTAAATCATTAAGGTTGTTTAATGCATCTTGTCTCATTTGAACTGTTGCTGTTCCTGGTCCCCTGTCTCTCTCTGTTTCAAAAATTTCACTATCCGGCATCATTTCTTGTGCAACTCTTTTTACCATATTTGCCCGCGCTCCAACTGCAGATCCATTTGCTAATCTTGCCATAGTATGAGGGTTCTCAGAGAATCTTGAAGCATACCTTCTTGCCTGTTCTTCTTCTGCTCTTTCGCTATATCTCAAAGAACCAAGTCCTGCCCTTGCCGTAGCTCCAATTCCTGAAAATCTAATAAACCGATTACTACTACCAGATATACGATCTAAACTATTTCGTACCCCCTCACTTCTTGCCAAGCTACTAAGAGCTGCATCAGGAATTGCTCTTGCTGCTCTTCCGGCCGTCCTTAACCCTAAATTTGCTGTCCCTCTAACCATTCTATCTCCTCTACTAGTAATCATATTATATGCCCCACCAGCAACACGTGATGCCATTCCGCCTAGTTGTTGGGCGACGACGAGGGAGGCCATAAGCATAATAGATCCCAAAAGAAAAGCACCCATAACCGCAGGCGTTCCAATGGCGGCGAGACCAGCTGCAGGGTCTTCAGTAGTAACTCCGTCAAAAACATTAGTTAAAGTGCTTTTCATTGTAGCGAGTGAAAGCCAGATAAAAAACATCATTACCGGGCCGGTTGTTACCCATTGAGTAAATTTTTGCCACCACTGGCTGGCGTACTTATGTCCGGCAGGAGAAGCGGAAAAAAGAAATCCACAAAGCCACAATTCTAATTATTAAAACAATGGTAATAGCTGTCACAACAACTAAGGCTATAAGAGCAACAACAAGTGCTAAAATGATAGTACCGGCGATCCCCATTGCATTAATTTCATTACCGTCACCAGCTGCTTGCATCTTAACAAATGCATCACTAAAGTCACTTCCAAAATTTAAATATTGATTAACACTAAGAATATCTAAAATATTCCCTTCCCCAATTGTAGAAATTCCGCTAACAAAAGTAAGCATTACAATCTGTGAAGCATCGATTAGTACTCCAGCGATCATTTTAGAAAAATTTATCAAGATTGCCATTATAACTAACTTTGGCAACCATGTCCGATAGCTATAACTTTCTATCCGCAGGATTGAAGCAATAGCAATTATTAAAAGAACAATTACAAAGCCCATATTGCATAAATCGCGAATAATCTCCCAACCAACTGTGACTGGCTCAGAATTTATAAAGCCATTATAATTAGCCACATCTTTCATTATACTTACAACTACACCTATTAATTTTCCAACAATAGCTACAACTGTATAAATAAAAGTTGCTAAAATGTCTAATGCTTGACCCTGAAACCAAGCTTGAGCATTTGCTGAAAAACCAAATAAAAAAGAAAATAAAAATACAACCACTATTAAATAGCTACTTCTTTTATCTCTATATATTTTTTTGACAAAATTCATTTTTTAATATATAATTTATATATAAACTGCACAATACAATACAAATTTAAACTCCAAGGGAGGCATAAAATGAACAAAACTATTTTAGTCTTACTAACTATTTTTTTATTTATTTTCAGTGCACCGGTTATGGCGACTAAAACAGACCAATGTTTGCCTGTAACTGACAGTTTTAAAAAACAAGTAAAGAATCAAGTTGGCCATAAATGGGGCAGTATAAGCGGAAGTATAGTAAGAATAGTTCATTATAGTAAAAAGACTATTTGCTATAAACCTGGGATTGCGATTTATCGGATAAAAGTATATTGGGAAATTCCACAAATGAAATCAGTACGAATAATCCCAATGATTATCGTTGTAAGATACAACACACAAAAAAAGCAAATAGTATACCTGGGAAACGAAAGAAATGCCTACAAGAAATATCCCAACCTCGAAGATAAAATCTGGGCTACAAATTATTTTAGCCCCTAACCACCAACCTCCTCCTCTCCACCCTAGCCCCAACGAAACTGGATAACAGTTATCTGCGGGGCTTCTTTTTTTTCTTTTTTTTGTATTTAATGAGCTGACCTTTTTATCAAATTTATTTGTTAAATACGATTTTATAATACCATAAAAATAAAAAATCAACAAATTTTAAGAACTCTTTACTTTTAAATCCTTTTTTGATAATATAAAGCCATTGGGTCTGGTGGCCAAGTGGTAAGGCAAGGGTCTGCAAAACCCTTATTCGGGGGTTCGAATCCCCCCCAGACCTCCAATCAATACCTTATTTACCTTATGAACAATGAAAATATTGAACTTTATCCGCAGGATAAAATTTTGGAAAAAACAATTTTGCGGTTAATTCCAAAAAAAGTAACTCCAAACCATGTTACTATTTTGCGGTTTTTGCTTACTCCTTTGGTTGTTTGGGCTATAATAGAAGAAAAAAACTTTTTTGGTTTTTTTCTTTTTTTGTTTACTGCCTCAACCGATGCTATCGATGGAGCTATGGCCAGAACCAGAAAACAAATCACTGAGTGGGGTAAAATTTACGATCCGGTGGCAGACAAACTTTTGATTGGCTCAGCAGCGTTTTTACTTATTAGCAAATACTTGAATTTTTATTTAGCGCTTGCGATAATCTCCATTGAGATACTGCTGATAGTTAATGGTGGTCGACAAAAAATTAACGGCGGCATTGTTGAAGCTAACAACTGGGGGAAGACTAAAATGATTCTTCAGGTTGCTGGCGTTGGATTTATATTTATTTTTCTTTTAACTAAGCTGCCTTTCCTTATTATCCTAAGCTGGGTAATATTAGTGGCGGCCATTATCACTGGGCTAATTAGCTTATTTACTTATAGCATTTAAAAAAAACATAACGCTTGACAATATTATTGTAATGCGTTATTATATAGATAATTATGATAAAAAGTTTTTCCTGCAAAGAAACTAAAAAAATCTTTAACTGCGAATTTTCCAAAAAAATACCACATTCAATACAACGAGTGGCTATGCGAAAATTACTCATGATCGATGCGTCTACACAAATACAAGACCTGCGTATCCCACCATCAAATAATTTAAAAATATTACATGGTGCCGGAAAAAAATATAGCGTTCGGATCAATAAACAATGGCGAGTGTGCTTTGACTGGAAAAATAACGATGCTTATAATATCGAAATAATAGATTATCATTAATAATATGACTAATAAAAAAATACAACTTATTCATCCAGGGGAGATTCTTATGGAAGAATTTTTAAAACCCCTTGAAATAAGCCAGTATCGCTTGGCGAAAGATATTTCTGTTGCCCCGAGACGCATAAATGAAATAGTTCATGGTACTAGATCCATTACCGCTGATACTGCTCTTCGTTTTGGAAAATATTTTAATATCTCGCCTCAATTTTGGCTTAATCTGCAATCGCAATACGAACTTAAAAAACAATCTTTACACTTGTCACTTGAGCTTAAAACAAAAGTAAAAACTTTTCATTATTCACCTGCTTAACTATTAATTAGGAGGGACTACTACTATGAAATATTTCTCTTCTAAGCTTGCTTTTCTTATTTTATTAAGTTTGGCTTTTTTTATTTTAGGGCAAAATTGCTTGGCAGCTGGTTCGCTTGATATAACGATAATTGAAATTGGGGCGTATAAAAAGAGCGGGTACGAGTATGTTAAAATTTATAACAATACCGGAGAAGATATAAATTTGGAGGACTGGAAATTTGTAGAGGGTTTTTCTGATTCTAAACCTGATGGGACTAAACATTCTTTAAAAGAATATAATAATGGTTTTATCTTGCCTTCTCAAAATGAAGCTGTAATTTGCCAGGGTCCAATCAAATTTTTGGAGGAAGAAAGTTTTAGCGGACTAATTTTAGACAGCTCTTGGGGATCTCTTCATGAGTCCGGGGAAAAACTACGGCTACTAGACAGTGACGGAGATATTGTTGAAGATTTTACTTATCTTCCTTGCGGTGAGGGTGCTTTAAAGAGAATTAATTTTTCTTTAGCTGATTATACCTCTGCAAATTGGCAAGAAAATAGTGAAGCTAGTCAAGATGATAATTCTACATCAAGCTCAGATGAATCATCTGACAATCAAACAGATGATTCATCCTCTACTGATGTTAGTACAGAAAATTTTATTATTATCAATGAAATTCTACCTAATCCTGAAGGGGCTGACAATGAAAAAGAATTTATTGAACTAAAAAATATCGGTAAGACAACTATCAATTTAGAGAACTGGAAATTAAACGACAATAGCGCGAGGACTTATATTATTAAAGAAAAATATTTTACCCAAACTTTTATTCGTCCTAATCAGTTTTTTGTTATTTATCGAAATAAAAGTAAAATTGCTTTAAATAATTCCGGAGGAGATGAAGTTAAGTTATACAATAAAGCAGGTAAATTAATAGATAAGCTATCTTATAATGAAAAAGCCGGGGAAGAAAAAAGTTATGCGCGCGATGAAAATAACAATTGGTCTTGGTCACCGACCCCTACTCCGGGGAAAGAAAATATAATTCTGGAGAAAAACGAAAATCCAGTCGGAGTTATCGACTCTGCTCCAGAGGCTAAAGTTAATGAAAAAATTTACTTTGATGGGTCTGACTCTTACGACCCGGACGGTGATGAGTTATTTTTCATTTGGAATTTTGGTGATAATAACTCCAGCACACTTATAAACCCGGTTCACTATTACGAAGCCCCAGGAGAATACGAAATCTCTCTTCTTATTTTTGATAGTCGCAACGCCTCCAGTACTGCTTATTTTTCTATAAATATTTTAGGAGATATGACTACAGCTACCCACCTAGAAACCAAATTTCCAAGTATTTTAATTACAGAAGTTTTTGCGAACGAAGCCGGACGTGATGAAAATGAATTTATTGAAATTTTTAATCCAAATAATGAGGGAGTAAATCTTAGCAATTGGGAGATAGAAGATAACACTAAAAAAGCATGGAAAATTCCAAGTAACACTATAATAGAAGCTAAAAGTTATTTAGTATTTTATAAAGAAGAAACAAAATTAACTCTAAACAATAACTACGACTCTTTAAAACTGATAGATCCTGTTGGTAAAATCATTTCTCAAGTTTCCTATGAAAATGCGGAAGAAGAAATAAGTTATTCTTTGGATATTGATAAAAATGAATGGAGTTGGAGCTATGAAATAACTCCGGAAGAGGAAAATCAAATTACAGAGTTTTATAAATTTGACTCTTATGCTTCGCCGGACTTTTCCAGCTTTGAAAACTTCCCTTTAAATATTAGCCTAGAAGAAATTGATAATCTGCCTTTGGGTGAAACAGTGGAAATAACCGGGGTTGTGATAGTAGAACCGGGAATTTTGGGAAAACAAATTTTTTATTTAAACGGAATACAAATTTATATGTATAAAAAAGATTTTCCTGAACTTGAGACAGGTGATCAAATAAAAGTGATCGGCGAACTCGGCGAATCAAGAGGAGAAAAAAGAATAAAAATAAAAAACAAAGAAGATATTATGGTTTTGGAAAAAAATACAAACCTTGAAATTCCGGAGATAAATATCAACGAAGCAAGCGAAGAATTTGAGGGGTGTCTTGTAACAATAAACGGAGAAATTGTAGAGCAGAAAAGTAACATCTTATGGCTAGACGACGGCAGTAACGAACTTAATGTTTATGTTCATAAATATACCGATATAAAATTAGATAAAGTTAGTGAAGGTCAATTTGCCAAAATTACCGGGATAATAAAAAGGACAGAAAACGGTTTTCGTCTCTTTCCTCGCTATGCAAGTGACATAAAGTTAGGGAAAATCTTAGGAGCAACAGCCCAAGCTAGTGAAAAAAATAAACACCCCCCTTCTGTAAAAGAAGAAGGGTATTCCAAGTATTTGTATATAACTATTTTAGGAATAATAATAATCCTTGGCAACTTAATTTGGAAACGTAGGCAGAAAATTACTTAACTCTTTTCAAATATTTTTTATAGTCATTTGATTTTCTCCAGCTTGGAGCTACAATACTTGGATGGACTGCCTGAGGACCACTTGTTATTGTATCGGCGATCTCAGCTGGCGAGTATTCTCCATAAATATAGGAGTTAACTAAAATATGCCAATGCTGTTTTGGAACTCCAATTCTACCTCTTCCTAAAATTGCTTCCAACTCTTGCTTTAAAATTATTGCTTGCCTTTGCTCTTCAACTAGACTGCCAAGCCTTTTCTTGCCATAGATAAATTGGATAACAGGTGATTTTTGTTTCTGAGGACTTAAAAATTTATAAGAAAATTTTTCAACATTTCTGGTAACAACAAATTCACTGGTTTTATTTTCTAAAATTTCTATATTAAAGTTTGTATCTTTACCAACTGCAATAACATATCTTCCGTAAGGCAAATTAAAACTTTGAGATCTATTGGTATTTATTTTAAAATTAACTAATTTTTTGTAAGCAAACGGATTACCTAACTCGTCAAGCTTTTGCTGATAGATTGAGCCTTTGACTGTGTTTGATTTTTTGTTTCCACTTTTATTGTAAAAATTAACTTTAAGAGAACTTAATTTATAGTCAATTGTTCTATATCCGGATGTTGTTAACTCTTGGTCGTATAAATCATAGACTTGTTTTCCATCTCCAAAAAACCTAACGATATAAACCCCACCTGGTAAAAGAACATTTTTTGTCCCGGTTGTGCCAGTGTCATAAGAACCGATTTTCTTACCAAAAATTACATTGTTATCGATATCGTAAGACTGCTTATAAATTTCAAATTTTGCTTTTGGTAAAAGTTTATTGTTGTAATTTCTTATAGAAACTTGAAGGCTACTGATTTTATAATCAAGATTTGTTCTTTTGTTTGGAAAAATATGAAATTCTCTTTTAGATATTAATCCCCTTCCAATTGGAACCTCTAAAATATAATCACCCTCCGGCAAGAACAACTCTTTGCATCCCTTTGATAAAGTTGAAGAATGAATAATTTTTTTCTGAGCACAGTGGCACTCTGTATCTATATACTGAATAAAAAGACTAAACTTAGTATTTTCTAAAATATTGCTGCCGGAGCTGTTAAGCGTAACCTTTACAGAACTTAAACGGAATGTTTTAGTGGGATGAGTGTTGTTTGTTATAACATAATCCCAAAAGTAAAACGGCTTGTTTTTACTTTCTTTAGTATAAATTCTAAAAACAAAACGATCCCCCTCGCCTCTTTCTATGAAAGATTTTACATTAACTTTAATAACTTTTTTTCCTAAATTACCCGTATTTCCACTGGCTACTTTTTTGCCAATCATTTTTTTACCATCAGCATCTTTAACCTGATGATAAACAATGAAGCTAACATCTTTCAAAAGATTACCGCTATGATCTCTTACTCTAACATCAATCTCCGCCGGATTACTAAAAGGATCGCTAGCCAAAACAGGCAAACTGAAAATAAGCAAACCAAGAGAAAATAAAGCTATTTTAATATATTTTTCCATAAAAATTAGTGTTATTTTTTAATATATTAATATAGCATAAAACAGCCTTTTTGTCAATGGCTACAAGGTATTGACTTTTATATTTATTTTGATACAATACAATCATCAAGGCTAAAGGCCTCTGTTTTTTTGTTATAAATTTATATAATATGCGCTCATAACTCAGTTGGTAGAGTAGCTGCCTTTTAAGCAGAATGTCGCAGGTTCGAATCCTGCTGGGCGCACATGAATTCGTTGGTTGGCGAATTAAAATTAAAATGACTACCTGCCGGGGTAGCTCAGTGGTAGAGCAAAGGACTGAAAATCCTTGTGTCGAGAGTTCGATTCTCTCCCCCGGCACCAACAACACAGTCTAAAGTCCATAAAGTCAAAAGCCTATAAAATCACGGTATTACAACTTTCGACTTTATGGACTTTATAGACTTTCGACTAACCATCGGGGTGTGGCCTAGCTGGCTAAGGCGCACGGTTTGGGACCGTGAGATCCCGGGTTCGAATCCCGGCACCCCGACATAAGAGCATAATAAAATCAGGCTTAAAAGCCTGATTTTATTATTTACTCATCATATTGTCATGCATAGAAAGGTATGATATTATTAAAATAATAAATAATTTTATGAAGAAAAAAATATTAAAATTTTCTGTTTTTTTACTGTTACTCCCTTTCTCTGCCAAGGCTATCCCGCCACCGGAAATTATTAATAATTTTGCTCCAATTTTAGTTCAAGGAGTGGCTTTTTTTCTTTCCTTTATTCTTATTGGCTGGGTTCTTTTGAAAAAATTCTTTAAAAAAATATTTAAATGGAAATTTTATATTTTTATATCCATTATATTTTCAACATCTTTATTCAGTATTTTTTTAAATTTTAATATTACCAAAGAAGAAATAATTAAAGCGCAGGAAGTATTAACTAAACTTCCCGACCCTAATTACTATCCTGTAAACAAAAAATATGGTATTACCTTAAAAGATTTTGAAAATATATTAATACATAATGAAAAAATAAAAATATATGATGTAAGGCTTATAGAAGAATACAATGCGGGACATATAACAGGTGCTGTTTTTTTAAAAAGCTATAATTTAGAAAAACTAGATCAAATTATAGAAGAAAATAAAAATTATGACAAAATTATTTTATATTGTTATGATGGGCAAAGAAGCGGTTATTTAACAAATATATTAAGAGAAAAAGGTGTTAATGCTTTTTACGTTAATGAACTGACGATGAACCTAGAAAGCTTTTGGGAGGGGGATTATTTTAACTTCACACAAGTGAAGCTGCTAACAACAAAAGAAGCAAAAAAACACATAAAAAATGGGGCTATTCTCCTAGACCCTAGAAATCCTAAAAAGTATCAACAAGGGCACTTAATATCATCATTAAACGCTCCGTTCCTTGAACTAGGAAATGAAAAAATTATTGATTTTCTAAATAGTTTTGCCAATGAAACTAATTTTATAGGGATATGCTATGACAATCTTAGTTGTTTTGAAGTAACTGTACTAGCCTATAGAATTAACTTGTTATATGATAGACTATATATTGATAAAAAACATACTTTTTTGGGTATTTATGCTACACCGGAAAAACTGTCAGACTATTTAACGGATACGATAAACACAGATTAAGATTAAACACAATCATCAACTTTTACAAAAGAATAAATAGATTATCGCCCCCCTCCTGACTGCAGTTATTGCAGCGTTACATTGGACACAGAGACGGCTCGGCAGAGATTGATTTATCTTCCTGTCTTGATACAGAACAAAATAAAACCAGGCTTAAAGGCCTGGTTTTATTTTGCTGTAAAATCCCTCTTTATACGAGTGGAAAATACTAATTACTATATTGATTTACAACCACGTAACCATTATATTCTTCGGCTTCATCGCAATCGTTTCTGCTCGTACCTAAGCTACACCAACCCCAGTTATCTTTTATCTTAACTCCTATTGAGGTAACGCAACACGCTGAACCTTGGCATGTAACATTACTGTTTGGCAAGAGCTCTCCGTCGCTGCCACATTCTATAGAGTTGCTTTCATAATCTTTTCGAAGCATATCCCAGTAGCCATAAAGATGATAGAAAGAGTGCGGATTGTTTTCGTTAGGTTTATTATTGATACTGATTCCGCTACCTAAAACAATGTTTGGATTACTTGGTGTTCCGTCACCCCAGTTAACAACATACATTACCAGTGGGGATTGATTAATATCAACGATGCTATTAAAGGTAAAATTAACTGTTCCGCTATTATTTATCACATAATTACCACTTGATTGATTATTTAATTTCACATTCTCAATCACAGGCGGAACCCCACACCAATCACAATGTGATCCTGTTGGACTGCTATTACAGCCGCTGAAACAATCACCACCGTTACATGACATTAAAGTAGGGTTATACTCCGGTCTATTCGGAGGATTTCCATTACAAATATTGTCAGGGGGATCCCAGCTATTACCGCTAGTTTCTTCAAAAGTTAAACCGTTCCATCCCCAATGACCATAACTTTGGGCAAAAATACGAGAAAGATGGCTGTTATCTCCGGCCATTCCAGCCCAACTCTTACCGAGTAAAAAATCATTACCAGTCAGAGCAAGATCGATATAACTAAGGCTCCATTGTTCAGGATCGTTATCAGGAAA
>Ga0257123_1001845_pt1 | contig 12247 bp, 10 predicted proteins | sample SI106_135metaG_FD_190185 | JGI IMG/M metagenome (GOLD analysis project Ga0257123, IMG submission 190185) | Marine microbial communities from Saanich Inlet, British Columbia, Canada - SI106_135 | ecosystem: Environmental > Aquatic > Marine > Inlet | place: Canada: British Columbia | collected...
AACTTTATAATTCATCTTGCCGTTTGGAGTTGTGAATGTAAATGATTCGGCTTTTTTCTTTCCCATCATTGCCTCACCAAGTGGAGATAGGTGAGAGATTTTTCTTTCTTGCATATTAGCTTCCTCACTTCCAACAATAGTATAGCTTCTTGTTTCTTTCTCACCCTCTTTCTGTATTTCAACCTCAGTACCAAGTGACACAGTGTCACCGCTTTTTTGTGCAACGATTTTTGCTGACTTAAGGATAGACTCAAGTTTACTTATCCTGTCTTCTGTAGCAGCTTGAAGATCTCTAGCTTCATGATATTCTGCATTCTCTGAGATGTCACCTAGTGAGCGAGCATACTCTAGGTTCTCTGCAATCTCTTTTCTGCGAGTTGTCTTAAGAAAATCAAGCTCCTCTTGAAGCTCGTCAAATTTCTCTTTAGTTAAGAATTCATTTTCTATTGTCATGTTGCATATATTTTATATCATCTAAAATAAGAGTCAAGCTTGATATTTATTTTAAATACTCAGGAGTATTTATTGCCATCCATTCAAACAGTTGTCGCATTATATATAGTGCGCCGATTGTATTACTTTGCTTTCCTTTTTCCATTATAACAGCAAAAGCATACTTTGGATTATCATACGGGAAGAAACCTACCACGAGAGAGTTCACATATGTCTTAGTAGTACCGAGCTGTGCTGTACCTGTCTTTGCAGCAATCTTTACCTGAGGGATATACAGACCTTTTGCTGTACCATCAGTCACAGCTTGGCGCATACCTTCCCTTACTGTAGGATAATGTTTCTTACGCACCGACGCTCTATCTGACTGCCCTCCGCCGTCTAACAGTAAGGTCGGCTTATAAAGTTTACCTCCATTTGCTATAGCTGCCACTGCACGTGAAAGCTGAAGCGCTGTCACTTGGAAACCATATTGCCCAATAGCAGTATGGTATGTGTCGCCAACTCGCCACTCCTCTCCATCAAAGTTTTCTTCTTTCCACTCTGGGTTTGGAATAACTCCAATTTTTTCTTCTAAAACTTCATCATATATATCTGTCTTCTCCCCAAAGCCAAACATCCGCATATACTTTTCAATATTCTTAATACCTAATCCTTTTTGGCCCTCAAACCCACCACCAACTTCATAAAAATAAACATTAGAAGAAACGGCAATGGCATCTCTCATGTCTACATACCCATGTGCTTTCCAGTCTACAAACACAGACTCTTTATCAGGGAAATACGGATTCGGTATAGATATTGAACCAGTACTCAAGATTTGTTTTTCTGGTGTAATAAGCTTTTCATTAAGAGCACCTAAAGATACAAAAAGTTTTACAGTAGAGCCTGGAGTATATAGACCTGACGTTGTTCTGTTGAGGTATGGATTATTTTTGTCTTGTGCGTATTGCGTTATTTTTTCTTTTGGTTCACCATCTGAGAGTACTTGTGAACTATACTCAGGAAAACTTGCCATAGACAAAACCTCTCCATTGTTTATGTCTACAATCACGCCCGCACCTCCATCAAACCCAACCTCACCTGCTAAACTTTCTATAAATTCATACATTTTGTTTTGTACTTTTGCATCAATAGACAAAATAATATTTCCTCCATCTTTTGATGGAAACGTAGTGCTTTCTGACTGCACCTCCATAAGTGCATCAGTTTCTATTATCTTAAGGCCAGAAGTACCATTTAATGTTTCATTATATAATTTCTCAATACCAGCTTTAGGAATAAATTCTTCTTGATAATACACACCCGAATCATCTTTAAGAGGGTAGCTCACATACCCAAGTGTATGTGAAAGTCCGTTGAGCTCAATATATTTCCTACGAGAGAAATCATCCTCTTCACTCTTTGCATTCCATATTAGTTCAGTGTTGTTTCTGTCATATACAACACCACGATCTGCAAAAATAATAGAGTTATCTAATCTATTCCTTTCACTAATAGATGCGAAGTTTTTACCTTGATCTATCTGCAAGTCCCAAATCTTCCACCCAAACACGACGATTATAATAAAAAAGACTATTACAACAACAGAAAGCGAGAATCTTGATATCGGCCGCTCTATTCTTCCTTCAAACTGATCTGTATTGAATTCGGGTAAGTTTGTAGAATCAATAAAAATCTCATCGGGCTCTATCTCCCTATTCTTTATAGAATTTCTTCTAGATATTTTTCTTATCTGTCTAAATATCATAGAACATTAATTTCTTTTTAAGAAAATACGAAAGAATAAAAAATACTATAGCCCCTATAGTGAACAAGAATTCTATATTATAAAAACTTGGCACTGATGCACCATATAGTACATCTGCAAAGATTCCCCAAAGTATTATCTCGTAAGCTCTAAACTTAAACAAAAAACCTATAGCAACAATTGCCGTAACCCACCACGACAAAAACAATATACTTCCCAACATTAGAATGTTAAAAATGACTCTCAAAACCATAATAAGAGTATTGTACCATAACCCCTAAATACCTCATTTCAGTATGAAATGAGGTATTTAGGGTGTTTTTACCACCTGTACCCATTTTATGTCATTCATATTGACTGGGTTTTTGAAGAGGATTGTAGTAAACGGACTAGAAGGATTTGCTTCTATCTCCTCCACTACTGCAAAGAGTTTAGTGTCTATACCCGGCATCGTTACTACATCCCCTTTCTCTACTTCAGTCCCGCGCGGAAGTTCTACTATAAAATTCCCTCCTCCTCGTCCCTTAGCATTTGCGGAAATATTTTGTAGACCTATAGAGACTTGAGTTATCTCACCTGGAGATGAAAACAAAACAGCAGTAGATGTATTTTTATTTACTTCACTTATCTTACCTATAAATACATCTCCCTGCACAAAGACACTGTCGCCTTTTTGTATACCAGAATTTTTACCTATGTCTATAATAAAAGTATCATAAGGTGATACATTTGGTCGTGCTAATACAGCACCTAATACCGCGTCATCTTTGTCAAAAGTTTTTCTACCCAACAATTCTTTTAGAGAGTCATTTTCTTGACTTAGAAAGTTAAACTCTAAAAGTTTAAACTCTGTTTCTTCTATCTTTGTTTTTAGATTATCATTTTCAAATATAAGTGAGCGCTTTGAACGAAGTAATTGTGATGAATTTACCACACCCTCTACAGAAGAGTTTTTAGCCTTCCAGAACGGCGAGCTAACAGACTGCAGTGAGCTCGTAAAAGTATTTGGGAAAAGTATTCGTATCACTACTATAATTACAACAACTAATAAAACCACTACAAAAGCTTTTGTGAATAATCCTTCTTTCTTTTCTTTATGATGTAGGAGATAATTGCTCATCGTCTGATGCTATAAGTACTTCTTCATACGCCTCTATATCCTCTAGTATTACCCCTGTACCGCGTACCACGGCTGTCAGAGGATCGTCTGACACATATACAGGAAACTGCAGCATTTCGCTCAAAAGCTCTGGTATGCCGTTTATGAGAGCTCCTCCACCGACTATAAAAGCTCCTCTCTGCATTACGTCTGAGAGTACTTCAGGTGGTGTCGTCTCTAACACTTCCCTCGCTGCGTCAATAATATGATCTACTGAGTTTGAAATAGCTTCGCGAATGTCAGAGTCAGTAATAACCACCTCACGAGGAAGCCCTGTCACTAAGTCTCGCCCTCTCACCGTAGACTCAATAGGCTCATGTCCTTCTATCACAGAACACGCTGCTATCTTAAGGTCTTCCGCTGTCTTCTCCCCTATCAAAATCTTAAACTCATTTCGTATATAAAATATAATGTCAGAGTTAAATTTATCCCCTGCTATACGCACATTCTTTGATCGCACAATACCGTTGAGTGAAACCACTGCAATATCAGAAGTTCCTCCACCAATATCAATAATCATATTACCTATCGGTTCACGCACTGGAAGTCGTATGCCAATAGTCGCAGCCATTGGTTCTTCTACTATATGTACTTCACGTGCTCCAGCATTACGAGCTGCATCACGCACCGCCCTTGTCTCCACTGAAGTAATACCAGAAGGTACACCTATAACAACGCGCGGGCGCAAAAACTTCTTCAAATGAGTTTGTGCTTTGTTTATCAAGTAAGAAAGCATTTCTTCCGTCACTTCAAAGTCTGAGATCACTCCGTCTACAAGTGGACGTACAGCTACAATATGCCCTGGAGTTCTCCCGAGCATTTCTTTTGCTTGTGTACCCACAGCGACAACACGCCCTGTCTTTTGGTTGACGGCAACTACTGATGGTTCGTTTATAACAATCCCCCTCCCTCTTAAATATACAAGTGTGTTTGCTGTTCCTAAATCAATCCCTATATCGTTTGAGAAAAGTCTGTAAAATTTATCAAAATATTTTCTTATTTTACTTCGCATAATTTAAATAGTTCGTCTTGCGTCATATCTTTAGTCGCCCCAGTCGCCCTGTCTGTAAATTCAAATTTACCACTATCCTTATTTCTATCTGATACAACAATCCTATATGGTATACCAAACAGGTCACTATCTGCAAACTTTTGCCCAGCCTGTGCATCCCTATCGTCATATAAGACCTCAATACCAGTATCTACTAGGCTTTTATAAAGCTCGGTTGCATCCGTCAAACCTACTAAATGCACCTTAAATGGCGCTATAGATTCTGGCCAGATTATACCCTTCTCATCGGAAAGCGCTTCAACCACAGTACCCATTATACGTCCAAGCCCTATACCGTAGCTTCCCATTACTGGCGTACTATTCTTCCCTTCTTCATTTTTATATACAAGACTTTCTGCCTCTGCAAAGCGAGTTCCAAGTGAAAAAATATTTCCTACTTCAATAGACTTTTTCTCTACAAGCTTATCTTTCTCTAGACCTACTTCGTTCAATACTTCATCTGTAAACACTTCTTTGTTTACAGCAATCTTTTTTTCTTCATCTACATATATTGTATCTTCACCTGCATCTGAAAGTGTCTGAAATTCATCACTAAATTTAGAAAATGATCCACCACTAGCAAATGTTCTATATGTTATATCTCCAAGCCCTACTCTCTCAAATACTTTTCCATAAGCTTCCGCTGCTTTCTCATAAAACTCTTTATGTTCCTTGTCACTCCTAGAAAAAGAATACATATCTTTCATTAGAAATTCTCGTCCACGCATAATACCACTTTTGGCACGAAGCTCGTTTCTAAACTTAGTCTGTATCTGATATGGATATATCGGTAAATCTTTATATGAATTGATATGATTTGTAAGAAGTTTTGCAAGAGGTTCTTCATGAGTATTTGCAATACCTATTTCATTTCCACTTTTTAATTCTGTTTTAAACCAATTATCAACCACTTTATCATCCCATCTTTCGCTTGCTTTCCAGATTGCAGGATCTTGAAGTGTTGTAAGCAGCATCTCCTGCCCGCCGATTGCATTCATTTCTTTTCTTATGATATTTCCTATTTTATTTAGAACCCTAAGACCAAGAGGTAAATAAGTATATACTCCCGCCATTTCTTTATGAATAAACCCACCACGTATAAGTAGTTGAGCATTTAAAGACACCTCATCAGAAGGCGCCTCCTTTCTTGTCTTTGTAAATAGTTTACTCTGTAACATCCCTTTATATTACAGGAAATGTCAAAAACGGTCAAAAACTAAACTTCTAGTTTTTTTGACTCTTCTTTACTTTATCAAGTATTTCCGAAACCACATGTTGAGACTTTATAATATAGTCATTTGCACCAAGCTTAATACCTCTTTTTATATCTTCGTCACTTCCAAGCATTGTAAGCGTTATTACAGGTATGTCTTTTGTTATAGGAGACTTTTTTAACTCTTCAAGTACTTCAAAACTGCCCTCACTTGGAGTAAGTAAATCAAGAAATACCAAATCTGGTTTTTTAGACTGTACCAACTTAATACCTTCTTTACCATTATCTACCTCTAATACCTCAAAACCAACCTCTTTAAGTTCTTCATTTACAACTTTTAATAATTCTTTGTCATTTTCAATAAATAAGATCTTTGGTTTACTCATAATATTTTATCCAATATTAATTACCTTTAAAACAATTTAATAATATCACTATAGGTGACAACCAACATTAGAAGTATGAGAAGTACAAAACCAATTCCATTTACTGTATTTACTATCTTAGGTTTTATTGCTGATTTTTTAATTGCTTCTATTGCTATAACTACGAGTCGTCCGCCGTCTAGAGCTGGAAATGGAAGTAAGTTTATTATTGCCAAATGTATTGAAATAATCGCAGTGAAATTGAGAAGTGCGATGAGCCCGAGTGCTGCAGCATCGCCGACAAGCCCTACTATTCCTACTGGCCCTGCAACTTGAGATAGGTCAGCACTTAGAGTAAATGCACTTACGATAAACCCACCGAGCCCTACCGCAATAAGTACGGTCATCTCTCCTGTAAGCACTACACCTTCTATAATAGCCTTGTGAATAGGAAGCTTCAAAGTCCCTACGGTACCAAGTAATGTCCCTATAGCAGCACGCTCTATATCATCATCCACAATACCGCTCTCTGGCACAACTTCAGCAAGCAAGACCTCACTATTACGCTCATATACAAAAGCTATCTCTTCACCACCGTGGGACGCTATAAATTCAGACACTGTATCAGCGTCTAAGACTTCTACTGCCTCGCTTCGTGTCGCAACACCTAGAAGCTCGTCTCCTGCTTTAAGTCCTCCTTCCATAGCAGGCGATTCATTAAGTACACTTATAACAGTTAATGCTGAGTTTGTAATCTCATACCCTTTATCTACTATGAGGGGATCATTGTCTGAAACTGGCATTCCTATAAGAAATCCAGCTGAAAACAGTATTATCGCAAGAAGCATATTAAAGACAACGCCAGCTACTATTACAAGTGCCTGAATCCTTCTTTTTTTATTTACAAAACTTCTTTTGCTGTCTGGACCCGATATTGATTCCTCATCTGGATTTTCACCAAAAATCTTCACGAAACCACCGAACGGAATCCAGTTTAGAGAATATGTAGTCTCCCCTATTTTCTTACCAAAGATTCTTGGCGGAAATCCAATACCAAATTCATCTACCCTTATTCCTGATTTTTTAGCACTAATAAAATGCCCGAACTCATGTACGAGGATTAAGACTACGAGGACGATTATAAATATAATTATAGACATTAATTTGCGATTTCACCTTCTTTCTTAGCTGACATTGCATCCATCTTAGCATTCTCTTCACCTATTATTTTCTGCATATCTTCTTTCAAGCCAAACTTCTCATCTTCACTGATTTCTTTGTCTTTTTCTTGCTTCTGTATGTCATTCCAAGTATTGTCACGTTCACCTCGCAGTGAAATCCTAGCTGCTTCAAGCTTTTCTTTTACAAGTTTATTTAAAGACTCCCTTACTTCTTCTGTAAGTTCTGGAAAGAATATTCTTAGACCATTTGCATCCACTGATACAGATACACCTAAGTTTGAATTAGTAATAGCTTTTTCAACTTCTGTAACCTGACTTGCATCATACGGTGCAATACGAAGTGTTCGTGCATCTTCCATATTAATACCTGCAACTTGGTTTATAGGAGTTTTAGATCCATATGAATCAACCATCACGCTGTCTAAGAGCGCTGGTGTTGCACGCCCTGTTCTAATACCTGAGAACTCTTCTTTTAAGTGGTTTTGTATGTCTTCTGCCTTTTGTTTTAAGTGTGAAAAATCGTATGTCATATTATATAAGTTATTTTATCTAATTAGAGCTATTATACATTTAAAGCCATGTTTTCCAAAATCATCTTCACAGACGGAGATCTACCTCTTATATAATCCCTAGATTTTTGTATAGCTCCAAACACCTCTACATCCTTCAAACATAAAGGACTGTCCTTTATGTTTTTGTATAAGATTGTTTCTAAATTATTCAAAAACTCAAGAGACTGCTCTTTGTCTTTATTTTCTATAATATCTTGGAGCAATTTGATGCGATTATTCTTTGATGCTTTTATAAAATCATTAGCCAGAGCTCTGTCGTCGTCTAAGATGCTTTTTAATTTTATTATTTCAAATCTAGATTTGAGCGTTGGTAAAAACATCTCAGATGACGAAGTTATTATAAAAAAGTGCACCCCTTTGGCAGGCTCCTCAAAAAGCTTGAGTAATGCGTTTTGTGCCTCTGATGTAATAGAAGAGAAAGCAATTACAAAAATTTGCATATTACCACGCATAGCTTTTCTAGAAGCTTGCATCTGTAAATCTCGCCCATTATCAATACCGAAACTTTCAAACTCATTAAAATAAAAATCCAAGTTTGCCTTAGTCTCTATTTTTAAATCATTCTCAAAGAAATTATACAAATTAGAAATAGCAGTTTTTCTATCTCCTTCTAATGCATAAGCATGATGCAAATTCCCAGTCTTTTTATACGAATCAATTATAGATTTCATGCTTATATTATAGCAAACTCAACACCTCAACGCGTTGAGGTGTTGAAAATAGCTTAAAATAAGCTTTGTTTTTACTTCCCTGCCTGCCGGCAGGCAGGGCCTGGCCAACGGTTGTATAGGATTGGTACGAGAAGGAGTGTAATAATAGAAGCAAATGAAAGTCCAAAGATAATAGCAAATGCGAGTGGGCTCCATAGGTCAGACGCATAAGTAAGAGGTATGATACCAATCACTGTAGTCAAACTCGTAAGTACTATAGGGCGTAGACGTGAAGCAGAACCTTCTATAACTATGTCGCGCAAAGTCATATTGTGAGTTCTGCTATTTTCTTTTCTTAAATTATTGATAACATCAATCAAGATGATTGCATTGTTTACCACGATACCAGAGAGCGCAATGTACCCCATCATAGAAGGGAAAGAAAGCGCTTTACCAGATATTAGAAGTCCTGCAAAAATACCAATAAGAGAGAGCGGTACAATAGCAATAATAAACACAGCATACCTGAACGAATTAAACTGAAGTACAAGTATTGAGACGACAAGAAGCACACCTACAATAAGCGCCACAAACATGTCTTTAAATGATTGATCAACATCTTCTGTCTCTCCTCCTACTTTAAATATTACACCTTCTGCAAGGCCAATTTCACCGACTCTAGCTTTAAACTCTTTTACTATGTCGCCTGCGACTACATCCTTCCCTATCTCACTTGAGACAGACTCGTATCTATTAAGCTCTTCATGACGAATAAGAGCAGGGCTTTTTTCTATTGATGCTGTCGTTAGAGAACCTAAAAGCACAGGGCCGTTTGGCGTCTCTATCTCTATTTGTCTTATGCTGTCCATATTAGTACGTGAAGTGTCGTGAGAAGTTCTATAATTAGCATTTAGATTAAGCTTCACCTCTACGTCTATGTCCTCGCCATCTTTATGAATAGTTGTAGCTGTAGCACCATGTATTGCAGTACGCAAGGTCTGCGCAATAGTACCAAGGTCAAGTCCTACCTCTGCGACTTTTGCTCTATCCACTCGTAGTACAAACTCTATATTATCGCCTAAAATACTTGTCTCTACTTCCCTTGTTCCTTTTATATCTTTAAGCAATCTTTCTCCACCTTCTGCAGCGAGCTCAAGGTCATTAAGATTGTCTCCAAAAAATTGTATAAACACGGGTGCGCCTGTAGGTGGACCTTCGCTTGCTTGAATCAGTCTTACTTCAGCATCTCTAATAACACTAAACTCTTTTCTTAACTCTTCTGAAATTACTGTGCTTGTCTTGCTCTTTTTATCTTTCAAAACTGCTGTGATATTAGCAAGACGTCCGCTTCCTTGCCCACCACCTGCACTTGCGTCATTTGAGAAATTGCTCGATGCACCAACCGTCGTTACAAACGATTCTATGTTCGGACGTGCATAAAGGATTTCTTCTACAGCACGTACAGACAAATCAGTCTGCGCGAGCTCTGTACCTTGTGGTTTTTCTATTTCAACAAATATAAAATCACCATCTTCTTGTGCAAAGAAAATAGTTTTAACTACACCTGTCACAGGAAGCGCAAGAGCCATTATAAAAAGGATTATTAATGTTACGAAGAATATGTTTTCTCTTTTTTTATTTCCTAAAATACTTCTTAAGATTGTTTTATACCAACCCTTAATTTTCGTAGTGTATATTTCCTGCTTCTCTTCAAACTGACTTACACCACGACGCTTTAGCATTTTTGCTGATATTAGTGGAATAATCCCAAGCGCTACAAACAGTGACGCAATTAACACAAATATAATAGTAAACGGAATCGCAGCTATGAACTCTCCTGTAACACCTGATATAAAGAAAAGTGGTGCAAATACAGCGATGGTCGTCATCGTACCGGATGTCAAAGGCCAATGGAATTCTTTTATGGTCTTACGTGCTGCATCTTTACCAATTAGACCATCGCGCATATTTGTATGCGTACCCTCCGTCACCACTATCGCAGAATCCACCAAAATACCAACAGCCAGTATTAGTGCAAAGAGACTAACAAAATTAATAGTGTTTCCAGTTATTTGGAGCCCCACAAAACCAATAAGAAATGAAAGTGGTATAGCAAGTCCTGCAATAAGTGCCTCACGCCAACCTATCGCGATAAATAAAATAACCATAACAAGCGCTATAGTTTGTAGTCCAGTAAGTGATAGTGTACGAAGGTCGTCTGTTACAAGCTCTCCAGTGTCTAGCGCTACAAGGACCGTAGTATCTATAAGCACGCTATCATTCTGCAGCTCTGTAAGCTTTTCTCTAACACTTTTTGCGATTTTGGTAATATCTCCACCACTCTTTTTAAACACTGACAGTGTCACCGCCTGCTCTGATGGTGCTCCGTCAACGCTAATTCTTGAAAATGTAGCTGTCTTGCTTACTCCATCTGACACAAAAGCTACATCACGTACATACACTGGCTGTCCATCTGTAGCACCTATTACCATATTTTCTATTTCTGAAGTCTTTTCTATTTCTCCTTGAAACTTAACGGAGTATTCTATACCGTCTAAAGTAATACCACCTATAGGAAGTGAGGTATTTGAAAGTGAGAGTGCACGCACCACATCTACGAGTCGCATACCAAACTTATGTAATTGCTTTTTATTTACAACAACCTGAACCTCTCTTTCTTGTATTCCACTTTTTATTATTTTAGAGACTCCTTTTACGCTTTTAAGTTCATCTACTGTGTCTTCCGCAAGTTCTATAAACTTTGTTATAGGCAAATCACTTGCTATAGACACAAGCATTATCGGCTGGTCTACAAAGTTTACCTCAGAGACGAAAGGATCTTCTGAATCTGTTGGTAATTCTCTTTTTATCTTTTCTACTTCATCTTTTACTTCCCTTACAGAATCATCAATATCCGCACTAGCATTGAATTCTGCTATCACCACAGACACACCTTCGCGCGACACTGAAGTTATTTTATTAAGCTCATCTAAATTATTATTAAGCGCTTCTTCTACTTCGTCTGTGACAAGCTCTTCTACATCTTCCGCTCCTGCTCCTGGGAATATTGTAGTTACAATAGCAATAGGTATTTGTACTTCAGGTGATGATTCTTTTGGGATTATAATAACTGAAAACACACCAAAGAAAACAAGCGCTATTATGAGTAGCAAGCTGAAGCTTGATTTCTTTAAGAAAAAATTCCAGATATTTAACATAAGCTATTTTATTACAACCTCTTGTCCTCTTTGAAGACCTCTTGCATCAAGGACTATTTCCATATCAGATGTGATACCAGAGAAGACGATTATCCCACTTCCTACAATAGAACCTACTGCTACTTTATGTTGAGTAAGCATATTAAGTTCATCTAAAGTAAAGACGAAGATGCCGTCTGTTGTTATCTTCAAAGCAGAAATCGGTACTATAATCTCTTTTGTACTATCGTCTGCTACAAAAGAACGCTCTATTTCAAGCTCTACTGACTCACCTTCTATAAAACTGTTACCAGAATCTACTATAGCTATTTTTACTTCTATTTTTTTAGTTTTTTTATCCAGTGCTGGAGCAACTTCAGATACAATTCCTTCAAATCTATTTTCTATAATAGCTTTTGCACCTGTATTTATATTTCTCTTATCGTCCTCTGTTATAAATGCTGTTACTTCAAGTGCGTCACTATTTGAGACAATAACTGCTGATTCAAACACTGATACGAAATCTCCTTTTTCTATATCAATATCATTTATAGTTCCAAATATAGGAGACCGTACTATTGTCTTTTCAAGTCCTGCTCGTGCTTGTCGCAAGGCACCTTGTGCTTGCTTGAGAGAAGCTTGTGCTACAAGTACGTCTT
>Ga0257123_1001883_pt1 | contig 12023 bp, 12 predicted proteins | sample SI106_135metaG_FD_190185 | JGI IMG/M metagenome (GOLD analysis project Ga0257123, IMG submission 190185) | Marine microbial communities from Saanich Inlet, British Columbia, Canada - SI106_135 | ecosystem: Environmental > Aquatic > Marine > Inlet | place: Canada: British Columbia | collected...
ACACAATACATACGAGAATGGATGAGGTATGGTATATTGACGCCCCACTACAAACCGTAAAAGAACGGCTTTTCCATCGACATATCTCAGGTGGAGCCAGCAAAGATGAAGCGGAAAGGAAGGTGGCATCAGTTGATCTTCCGAATGCGGAACTGATAAAGAAGACTTGTTCACTGGCAGACAAAATTATATGCTTAGACAACTAGTGATCGCTAAAGCTTGACTAGTAATTCCTTACTCTTCACATATCCTTCGTTTTATATTTTTCATGACAACGATCGCACGTATCTCTCAATTTCTCATATTCGATATTAAGCTTTACCATTTCCCTGGATTCTGCGGCCTCAACCACGGCAAGTGCCTGATAATGGAACATGGTATCTATCAATACAAAATCCCTCGGTAAATCGTTTTTCCCTTTACCGGTAAAGACCACTGCAGATGCGTTTTTCAAATCCATTGCACATTTTTTTATTACCTCCCAATCCTGCCTGTCAACAGAGTCTATCAAAGCGTCTTCACACTCATCCAGGTCCTGCATGTGCATCCTGAAGATTGTCTGGCTTTCATAAAGCGGCTCGGTACTTTCGTATTGAGAGGCTACGTTTTCCTCCAACGCCCCTATCTCTTCCTGTGCCGTCCTATCTGACTTTCCACAGGAGAAGGTAAAAAACATAATAGATATAACACCTAATATCCAAAATGATTGTTTGCATCGCATCATCACTAACTTTGAACTTCCAAACTCCCTCATAATACTTTTCCTCTGTTCTGAATTGAAATTAACTGTACAAACATTTATAGCAAAAACTGTTTAATATATCCAATCTTTTATACTTAGAACAAATCTGAAGGCGCTTTTTATGCTAATTTAACAATTTGACTTGGTATACATATTTTGATATCGTTTGCAAGATGACTAAGGTAAAAATCTGTGGAATAAAAGATTTAAATGATGCAATTTCTGCTGTTGATTACGGTGCGGATGCTATTGGTTTTGTATTCGCCAAAAGCATACGAAAAGTGAGCAAGGAAAAAGCCCGGGCTATTATACGAAAACTACCTCCATTTGTTACGACCGTCGGACTCTTTGTTAATGAAACAGCAGAAAACATCGAAGCCGCCCGCAGGTTCTGCGGCCTGGATGCAATACAACTTCACGGAGATGAACAGCCGAACATTATCAACAAACTGAAAGATATTAAAACTATTAAGGCCTTTCGAATTCAGAACGAGAAAGATATCAGTCCAATTAGAAAGTATAAACCCAATGCAATCCTGCTCGACGGGTACTCAGAAAACCAAATGGGAGGCACAGGCACCTCTTTTGACTGGAAAATTGTAAAAAAGCTGAAAACCTCAATCCCCATAATAGTAGCAGGAGGACTGACACATTTAAACGTGTCACAGGCTATAAAAACCGTAAACCCTTACGGCGTAGATGTTTCCTCCGGCGTTGAACGTGAACGTGGAGTAAAAGATAAAAGGCTGATCAAGAAGTTTATAAATGCTGTGAAAGGGTAAAATTCCGATCAAGTATGTATTGATCATATAAAATATTATTGCACATTTACCGTTGTTTTGATAAATTGGGGATTCGCTATTTTAATATTTTGTTTTTTAAAACGTGTAGAATCGTTAATACATTATGTCAAAGCCAAAAAAGAGATTTACAAGCAAACTTTGCGTAACCTGTAAAAGATGTATGATTGAGTGTGCCGCGAGACATTCACAGTCACAGGATGTGGTTTTATCATCCTTTGAAGACCCCGCTCCAGTTCCACGAATTAACATAAGTTTCAGAAAAGACAAACCGCATGCAAACTACTGCCAGAATTGTAAAAATCCTAAATGCAGGGAGTCATGTGAATATGGTGCGATTACTAAATTCGAGGACGGTAATGTCATTATAGATCAGGAAAAGTGTACCGGCTGTTGGGCATGCCTTGACGCCTGTCCTTTTGGTGCTATCACTAAAGAGGCAGAGATGGCTGTCGCTTTTAACTGTGACGATTGCAAAGGGTATGATGATATGGCTTGCGTAGAGGCGTGTAAAACTTCTTCATTGCACTACGTTGAGAAGAAGACTACAGTTGCCGCCGGTTGAGCAACTGACGACTCCAGCCTCACATGATTGCTCAAAAGCCTTATATTAAACCAAACCAATAAGTAATAATTATAAACAAATATACATTGTCATAACGCCATGTTTTAGCTGGTGTTATGCGTGTTAATAATAATTGCCCAGCCTAGTACCCACGGTTATTATTATTTATTATTATTGATTACATACAATAGTTCTGTAAAATCTTTTTAAGAAACAGATCGTCTTTTGATATTTATTTTGACTACTTAAAAACGAGTTTGTGCATAAGCACACATAGTTACTTTTAACATATACCAGTTTTGTTCTACTAAAAAAGTTTACTAGTACGGCTATTAAGGAGGGGACATGAAAAAGATTACATTACAAATAAACCAGAAAGAGTATGAAGCAAGTGATGGTGAAACCATCCTTGATGTTACCAAGAAAAACAATATCCACGTTCCAACCTTATGCCACTGGGGCTTACTATCTCCATTTGGACAGTGTAGAATGTGTGTTGTTGAGGTAGACGGTAATCTGGGCCCGGTAACAGCATGTAACGCTCCTGTCTGGGACGGCATGGATGTTGTAACGGAAAGCGATAGCATTGCTGAGCTCCGCAAAAACAACCTTAAGCTGATACTAGGCAACCACCCTAATGACTGTATGACCTGTGAAAAGACAGGTAATTGCAAACTCCAGAATTATGCATACCAGTTTGACGTACATGCGGAGTGGAGTCAGCAGACAATTCGGAAATTCCCTGAACTTCCTAATAACGGAGTTATAGAGTGGGACAAAGATAAATGTATCATGTGTACCAGGTGCGCGCGTACCTGTGGAGAACTCCAGGGATCATACGCACTCGGGTTTAAGGCTAACGGGTTTACTGCAATTGGTACCCCAAGCAGTACCAATATCTCCAAAGAAGGTGATTGTGAGCTTTGTGGTCAGTGCATAGACGCATGTCCTGTTGGCGCACTACAGGAACTGTCCGTGAAAGGCAAAGGACGCCCATGGCAATTTGAAAAGACCAGGACCACCTGTACATATTGCGGAACAGGCTGCAACTACTTTTTGAATGTAAAAGATAATAAGGTCGTCTCTATTTCGCCAACCTTTGATGCGCCGGTTAATGACAAAGGAAGTCTTTGCGTAAAAGGTAGATTTGGTTACGAGCACATACACCATAAAGACAGAATAACCACACCGCTCATAAGAAAGAATGGCAAACTGGAAGAGGCCAGCTGGGACGAGGCAATTTCTCTTATAGCTGAAAAGTTTACAGAGATTAAGAAGAAACATGGTCCGGACAGCCTTGGATTCCTCTCTTCATCAAGATGTACAAACGAGGAGAACTATATATTCCAGAAGCTTGCCAGAATGATGGGCACAAACAATGTTGATAACTGCGCGAGAGTATGCCACAGCGCAAGCGTATCAGGATTGGCTGCATGCTACGGAAGTGGTGCAGCAACTAATTCATTCGATCAGATTCGTGATACGGATCTATTATTAGTGATAGGTGCTAATCCATATGAAGCACATCCGATTGTAGGGCTCAAGATAAAGGACGCCATTAAAAACGGAACACAGCTGATTGTAGGCGACCCGAGAAAGACACAACTTGCAGAAAAGGCGGATGTGTGGCTGAACCTGATACCGGGAACAAATATCGCCCTACTAAATGGAATCATACACGTAATCCTGAAAGAGGGCCTTGAAGACAAAGAGTTTATAAAGAAACGTACAGAAGGTTTCGAAGCACTTAAGAAGGGTGTCAAGAAATACACGCCTGAATACGTTTCAGGTATAACAGGTGTAGCCAAGGACAGGATTATTGAAGCAGCCAAAATGTATGCGAAAGCAGACAAAGCAATGATTATATACAGCCTTGGAATGACGGAGCACACAACCGGTACATACAACGTTATGTCACTTGGAAACCTTGCTACTGTTACCGGTCATCTTGGAAGATCAAACGTTGGAATCAACCCAACCCGCGGTCAGAATAATGTACAGGGTGCGTGTGACATGGGAGCACTGCCTAATAAGTATGTTGGATATCAGTCGGTTGATGATGAAAAATCACAGAAGAAATTTGAAAAGGCCTGGAAAACGAAACTGGACAATAAGCTAGGCCTGACATGCACAGAGATGGATGTCGAAATGAATAAGGGCAAGTTGAAAGGCTACTACATCTTCGGCGAAGATCCTGCCATGACGAATGCCAATGTCAACTTTGTAAAAGCCGGTCTGAAAAAATTAGACTTCCTCGTGGTGCAGGATATACTGCCAACGGAGACTACAGAACTTGCTCACGTAGTCCTTCCGGGCTCAAGTCACGCTGAGAAGGATGGAACCTTCACCAATGGAGAGAGAAGGATCCAGTTGATCCGAAAGGCAATAGAACCATTATGCGGAAAAGCAGATTGGGAGACCATATGCATGGTTGCAAAGGCACTTGGAATAAAAAATATGGAATATGAATCACCATCAGAAATATGGGACGAGCTAGCCAGTGTCGCTCCTATGTTTGCAGGTGTTTCTCATGAGAGATGTAATCCTAGCGGAATCCAGTGGCCGTGTCCAAGCAAAGATCATCCTGGTACACAAATCATGTACGAGCAGAAGTTCAACAGGCCAAATGGAAAAGCCAAGTTTAATTTCCAGGAACACATCGCTTCAGCCGAAGTACCAGATAATAAGTACCCATTGATCCTTTCAACCGGCCGTCGCAGACAGCATTACAACAACGGATCGATGACAACGAGATCAGCTACGATAATGGACCAATGGCCGGAAGAGTCACTGGAGTTGAATCCGTTTGATGCCAGAATGCTTAACGTCAAGGACAGCGAAAAGGTTCTCGCCAGTTCAAGAAGAGGTGAGATGGAGGTAAAGGTACATATAACTGATAGAGTTCAGCCAGGTATTACATTCCTTGCGTTCCACAATAGAGACGCAATGACAAATCTCCTGACTAACGACAAACTCGATCCGATATGTAAGATCCCTGAGTACAAGTCGTGTGCTATCAAGATCGAAAAACTAAACGGGCATAAATAATAATAACCGTTTTTGATAAAATAAAACCCATCGTTTTATCTGTAAAAAGATAGACGATGGGTTTTTTGTTTACTAAGAAGATTATTATTCATCTCATATCTTAAACAGAATTACGTCAGAAGATTTTACACCTACAATAACATCGTCTCCTATCCTTAAATTCAAGGATTTTAGTTCCTCCGTATCAATTAGTGTTTTAAAGAACTGGTCTGCATGCAAGATGGTAACAGATGCCATTATTGAATCGTGTTCTATTCCCACCACCTTGCCTGTTACCTGTACTCGTGTACTCAATCTTTTCCCGAGAAAAACTTCTTCCGGTGTTCCCCGCTTAACCTCCTTACCTGATTCCATTACAATTACGTTATTTGCCAGTTTATACACTTCTGATACATCGTGAGTAACGTACATAGTCGTTACATTAAACTGTGTGATAATTTCTTTAACATCCTCCTGCAGTTGAATGCGTGTCTGCCAATCCAGTGCGGAAAAAGGTTCATCAAGGAGCAGGATGTCTGGCTTTCTGGCTATCGCCCTGATCAAGGATACCCTCTGCTTCTGCCCGCCTGACAGTTGTGCGGGATAGTGTCGTTCATATCCGGAGAGACCTGCAATGCCTATGAGATCTTTTATCTCCTTCATTCTCCACTTCTCTTTAATCCCGTACGCCACATTCTTTTCTACCGTCATGTGAGGAAACAGGGCATAGTCCTGGAAAACAAATCCGACAGAACGTTGCTGTGGGTGAAGGTTAATCCCCTTCGCCTTATCAAACCATGTCTCGTTTCCATTGGAGATAAAACCATCTTCAGCCATTTCAAGCCCGGAGATCAGGCGCAATACACTAGATTTTCCCGCGCCGGATGGCCCAAACAACGCGGTTATTTTTCCGCGAGGAATATCAAACGCCACGTCTAACTCAAAATCATTCCAGCTTTTATTCAGGTTAATACTTAGCAAGGTTAATCCCTATTTACAAAGTACGTACAAATCTTCTATTAATAAAATAGACCGCTGCCAATATTATAAATGAAAACGATAGCAAAATAGCCGCGTACATATTGGCACTGCCGTAATTCAAGGATTGTACCTCATCATAGATAGCTACAGAAGCAACTCTGGTAACACCCGGAATATTCCCCCCAATCATCAGTATAACTCCGAACTCTCCAAGGGTGTGTGCAAACGAAAGCACACAACCTGTAATAATACCATGGCGTGATAAAGGAAGAATAACCCGGAAGAATGTATAGACGTTTGATCTTCCCAGTGACCACGACGCCTCCAGAAGTTTTTTATCAACGGAAGAGAAAGCGGTTTGAATGGGTTGCACAGCAAATGGCAGACTATAAAGAAATGACCCTAGAACCAATCCTTGAAAAGAGAAGGCGAGTGGTTTGTTGAAAATAGCCTCATACCACTGCCCGATAAAACTGTTTCCTCCAATTACCATGAGAAGGTAAAACCCCAGTACCGTGGGTGGTAGAACAAGTGGAAGCGCAACTACTGATTCCACTAAAAATTTCCATCGAAACCTGGTAAAAACAAGCCAGTACGCAAAGGGTACACCCAAAACAATTAGTAACAGAGTGGTTACACTTGAAAGTTTCAGACTTAGGAGAAGTGGTGCCGCAAAATTCATGATCTATTATCTCCGGTATCGGGAATTACAAACCCGTATCGGGAAAGTATGTCACCCCCCTTTTCTCCGTGGATAAATTCAAGAAATTTCCGGATACTCTTTTTCCCTTTTCCTTTTTTCAAAACTACATAAATCTGTTCGATATCTCTATGTGCTTCATCCGGAATAACCCAGTACCTTCCCTCATGTAACATCTTTGGTGAGATCGCCAGAGAGAGGGCAACAATTCCGGCGTCAGCAGCTCCCGTATGAACGAATTGCGCTGTCTGTGATATATTTTCACCATATATCAGCTTCCCTTCTACTTTCTCCCACAGACCATAATAACGGAGTGACTCTTCAGCGGCACGGCCATATGGTGCATGCCGTGGGTTTGCGATTGCCAGTTTCTTTACAGCAGGGAATGTAACGGCCTGCAATCCTGTATCAGGATCTACTTCAGACTCTTTCGGAACCCAGAGGACTATCTTTCCCACAGCATAAACTTTTTGCGTCTCCTTTGCCGTTAAGCCCTCCTTCTCAAGCAGCTTTGGATATGTTGCGTCCGCAGAGAAGAAAATATCAAAAGGTGCCCCCTGACTTATCTGTGCAAAAAAATTGCCTGAAGAACCGTATGATACCTTCGTCTGAATAGAGGAATTCTCCTCCTGAAAATCCTGGCAGATCTCATGCATGGCAAATCTCAGATTCGATGCAGCAGCAATCAGAATATTGTCGCCTGCCTGAAGAGGAAGTGAAAAACCAAATATCAAGATGAAGACAGTGAGCAACCCGTATCCCGTAATTTTTTCCATAACTCAAGTCTCTTTATAAAGTATTAACTCTGTTGATTTTACAATTGCCGTAATTTCATTGCCCTCACGAACATCCATCTCTTTCAATGAGGTATTGGTGATAATGGCGTGTAACATCTCATCCTGCGATTCTACAAACACCTTGGATACAACGTCTCCCTCAATAATCCGTTTTACTACTCCACCGACCCTGTTCCTTGCGCTAATCATTCCAGAGAAAGATTTTGCAAGCATAACATCCGTACCCTTGATGAGGACGGTAATAGAGTCACCTTCAGAAAGGTGCATATCCTCACAGGACGCTGTTGTAATAACAACGCTCAATGGAATAGACTTCCACAGGATCTGAACATTAGCATGGATATGCCCTTTTACCACCTTTGTAATCGTACCGGAAACCTTACTGGCCATTTATAATAATCCCGAAAAAAATGAATTAAGACTAGTTATTCTATTTCTGTTTAAATATAAGTTTAAACTCTTTTTCTGCAATCGAGCTCAACTTGTTTACGTATTTATTATATGATGTAACAAGCTCCCTCGCCTCATGGGTCAATTTTGCTCCCCCGCCACCCTTTCCACCGGTAGTAACATCTAACAGTTTCAGGCCTAACGCCTCTTCTGTCGCCTTTATCTTACCCCATGCCGCCCTATATGACATCCCCAGCTCCTTTGCCGCTGCATTTAAGGAACCTAAACGGTCTACAGCCTCAAGAAGCATCCTTCTCCCTTCGGCGAAGGCCACACTTCCATCCTGCTCCATCCATATTTTCAATTTCATTTTCATCAAATCTGAACCATTATATCTGTGATGACATAACGGTGTCAAACGAAAACTGTATTTCCAATAAAGCCAAAGAAGATTTACAAACATTTTGCATACTTGACATAAGTGCGCTTGTTATATAGAGTAACCACTCTATTCCATTTGTAGATCTTGCATAATATCTTTTTTATTCCAAAATCCTAAGGAGCTTTAGTAATCGTAGATAAACAGCTTAATAAAGAGATTCCTGTTCACCAGCACAATGAGAGTCTCCTGGAGAAATATGAATTATTATTTGATAATATTTCTGATCTTGCATACATCTGTGATACAGAAGGAAATGTACTATATCTGAATCAGGTATTTGAGAAATTATCTGGTCATAAACCGGAAGAATTTATAGGCAAATCATTTGCGCCCCTTTTTGACGAAGAAAACCTGAAACTAGCAATAGATTTATATACGAGGACACTGAAAGGTGAAAGCCTTAAGCGAGAAGTGCGCTTCAAAGATACAGGTATATTGTGTGAATATAAAAATATACCATTACGGGATGAAAAAGGGAATATAATTGGAGTTCTTGGAAGTGCGAGAGATATTACAGATCGCAAACGTTTAGAGAATGAGCGGCAAAATGTCAATAAATTTCTGGAACAACGAGTAGCCAGGCGTACGAAAGAGTGGTCAATAGCAAACGAAGCACTACAGATAAAAATAGTCCAGCATACAAAGGCTGAAGAAATATTACGTAAATCTGAAGAAAAGTACAACAGGCTAATCGAAAACCTTCAGGACAACTATTTCCTCTATACTCACGATACGGAAGGTGTATTCACGTATCTGAGCCCTGCTCTTACCAACATTCTTGGCTATAACTCTGAAGAATTTCTTACACACTATTCTGAATACCTGACGGATAGCCCAATTAACAGTAAGGTAGAAAAACACACAGAGTTGAGTATAAAAGGCATTAAACAGCCTCCTTACGAACTTGAAATATACCACAAGGACGGTTCCACTCGTACTTTGTTTGTCCAAGAAGTTCCCGTCTTTGATAATGACCATAAAGTAATTGCTGTGGAAGGTATTGCTGAAGATATTACCAAACGCAAGACAACTCAAGAGGATCTGAAAGAATCTGAAGCAACTTTCCGCTCTTTGATCGATGACGTGCTGGATCATTCTACCGTTGGAATTTTTATCCTGGATGCAAATTTCCAGATTATCTGGGTTAACAAAGCGCTGGAACAATATTTTGGCTTGTGTCGTGATGAAATTATAGGCAAGGATAAACGACAAACCATTCGTGAGAAAATTATATATATCTTTGAAGATCAGAAAGATTTTGCCAAGAAGGTTTTTGCAACATACGATAATAACACTTATGCAGAAAAGTTCGAATGCCACGTACTGCCAGAGGGGCAGAGGAATGAACGCTGGCTGGTACACAGTAGCATGCCGATAAAATCCGGGCTTTACGCAGGCGGACGTATTGAACACTACCACGATATCACTGAGCGCAAGCATGTAGAAAAAGAGTTTCTTGCTTATCAGACGCAGCTCAAACACCTTTCATCCACATTGTCATTAACTGAAGAGCGCGAGCGTCGCCGTATCTCAGAAGACCTGCATGATAGAATAGGACAGAACCTGACTGTCATAAAAATGAAGCTGGAAGAGTTGAGTGAACCTCAAGTTGATACTGATAGCCGTCGTGTCCTAGATGAGACCAGAGAGCTTCTGGAAAATGCGATTCAGGAGACACGAACACTGACGTTTGAAATAAGCCCACCTCTCCTCTATGAGCTTGGTTTTGAACCGGCCGTGGAGTGGTTAATAGAACAGTTCAGGGAGCGGCACAATATTCAAATAGAATATGATGGTGATGGTGATGGCAGGATGTTGGATGATGATGTGAGTTTCTTCCTCTTCAAATCAGTACGCGAGTTACTGTTTAATATTATCAAACATGCCAGGGCGGACAGGATAAAGGTGTCAGTACAAAGAAAGAAGAATGTAATTCGAATTAGTATTGAGGATAACGGTGTTGGATTTGAGTTCTCCAAAGTTCAATTTTCATTAGATAAGCTCAGTGGATTCGGTCTTTTCAGTATACGTGAGAGAATGGAGCATTTAGGTGGACATTTTGATGTCGATTCAAAACCCGACCTGGGAACCCGTATCACATTATCAATGTCATTGAAGCAGCAGGAAGGAGATAGAGGTGCAAAACGATAAGATGATAAAGGTGGTGCTTACTGATGATCATATGATCATCAGAGACGGTCTCCGCGCGCTGCTTGAGAGGCAGCCGGATATGGAGGTAGTTGCCGAGGCGGACAATGGACGAACAGCGTTAAAGCACGTAAAGGAGCTATCACCTGATGTTGTCATTATGGATATAGGTATGCGCGAATTAAACGGTATCGATGCTACTCGTCAGATCGTGAAGATGTCACCTGGAGTAAAGGTACTGGCTTTATCAATGTATTCAGACAAGCGATTTGTAAAAGAGATGTTGAAAGCAGGTGCCTCGGGCTACATGCTGAAGGATAGTGCGTTCACGGAACTTATAGATGCAATTCGTGTGATTGTCGGGAGCAAAATCTACATTAGCCCCGGCGTGGCAAGTATTGTCCTGGAGGATTATCTGGAAGATTCAACAGAGAGAGAGAGTTCGATTAGATCACTCTTAACGTCAAGAGAGATCGAGGTGCTTCAGCTTCTTGCTGAAGGCAAGTCTACGAAACAGATAGCCTTAAGTCTCAGTTTAAGCATAAAAACCATTGAATCTCGTCGTGCCAGGATTATGCAAAAGATAGGTATTGACAATATAGCTGATCTTACCAAATATGCCATCCGCGAAGGAATAGTCTCACTCTAAAAGTGGTTACATTGGCCACATCTACACCACCATTCTATTCGTTTTTAATTCTAAATTGATTCAGGTATTTGGAAGTACATATTCAGGGTTTCCCCTATTGTGAATTATATAGAAAAAAGCTATCATTGTGACTCACATCGTATTCTTTTAAAGAGGAGAATAAAAATGAGTAAAAAAATAATGATTGTTGAAGATGACCAATCTTTCCACGACCTTTATACAGACTTGTTAGCAGACACAGATTACAAAGTTATCTGTACTTATGATGGAGAGGAGGCCATGGAAAAACTAGAAGTGGAAAAGCCGGATTTAATTATCCTTGATATGCTGTTAGATCTGATGGCTGGCGATACGTTTTTCCGCCTTATAAGAAATATACCGGAATACATTGATATACCAATTATTATAGTCAGCGGCTATCCTGAAAAGGCTTATGTAATCCTCAAGGATCTGGACAAAAGCCTTACATTTCTTAACAAAACTGATATCGGTGAGAAATTAATTGAAGAAATAGATAGTAGGATTGGAAACTAAGCAGGATGATGATTCCGGGAAAAAATACCCTGAGGTTTCAATTGGTAGTTGTTTTGTCAATTCTATTTTGTTTCTTGATTGTACTGGTAGGAAAATCGATAAAAAAGTCTCTCGAAGCGAGAACGCTTTCAGAAGAATATTCAATAAAAAATAAGATTATAGGGCACCTGAACACTGCGGCAGGATGGCATGCCGTTGAACGTGGCTACGGTGCTACCATTCTTGGAAGCGGTAATGGCACTTCATCT
>Ga0257123_1001889_pt1 | contig 11998 bp, 17 predicted proteins | sample SI106_135metaG_FD_190185 | JGI IMG/M metagenome (GOLD analysis project Ga0257123, IMG submission 190185) | Marine microbial communities from Saanich Inlet, British Columbia, Canada - SI106_135 | ecosystem: Environmental > Aquatic > Marine > Inlet | place: Canada: British Columbia | collected...
AATGAATGCAATTCATGAACGTACGAGAAAACTTAATAAGGCAATTGCTATCATAAAAGAGGACGTAGATGTATCAATGACGCTTAGTTGCCCAACGAAACATTTGTTAAAAGACAGATGGGCACGTGATAAATTCTTTCGTGAGTTGCAATCTGGACCTATGGGAGATAAGAGATTTGAGTACATTATGCAAAAGATTGGTAGTGATACTACTCGCAAATACATCAAAGAATGGGATAAAAACCGAGAAGTTGCTAATGGAATTTGGAGCACAGTAAAATGTGGAAAGATTAAGAAGGAAGCAGAAACTGCTTAATACGTATTGTATTTTACTTAAAGGGAACTTCGGTTCCCTTTTTTATTGTCTCCGAATAGGCATGAATAAATAATCGCATGAATAATTTCAATAGTGTTATCGAAAAATTAAACGAAACGTTCGATGTCGATGGTCCAATTGATATCTCCCCATTCTTTCATAAAGATGGTAAAAAATGGCTATATGACTTATTGAAGAATAAGCACAGAGAAACATTTGAAAGTAATTATCGGATGGTGATGTACTTCAATGATGATGAATATTTTTATTCTAATTATCCAGGTACCTTAATCGACACATTACAAAAGTACGTATCAGAGATTGATATATCCCACAACTTTATAGTAGTAATATCTTCAGATGATAAAGTAAAAACTGATTTAGAAACTGTTAGAAAAATGTATTCTACTGATGAATTACCTATAACACATATCAAATGTTATGATATTGATGCCGAATATTCCCCACACGGGAATGAAAGTGTCGATACATTTTGTATTAAACCGTGGATACATCTTTATGTTGGTACTGATGGCAATGTTTTTCCATGTTGCCAATCAGAAAATACCCCTGTTGCCAACATCAATGACGGCACAATCGACGAAATAAAGAATTCATCGAAGTTTAAACTGATACGGACACAAATGTTATCAAATGAGAAACCAATTGATTGCTCGGTGTGTTATGAAATGGAAAGAAGCAATTGTTCTTCGTTGAGAAACCGAACAAACAAGCGATATGAACACTTAATTGCATCTGCTATTGAAAACACATTGGATGATGGTGGGATTGTAACCCCGATATTAACGGCTGACATAAGATTAAGTAATGTGTGCAACTTCAAATGCAGGATGTGTACTGGCTATGCTAGTTCTAGTATTCACAAAGAAGAAGAAAAGATTTATGGAGCCAGCAGATATAATGTGTTGACAGTTGTAGAACGGAATGAAGCATTGGGGAATATTTTACCAAATATACACACTATTGAAGATTTTTATTTTGCTGGTGGCGAGCCATTTCTTATTAAAGAATATTATATGATATTAGATAAACTAATTGAATTGAAAAAATTTGACGTTTCGTTATCGTATAGTTCCAATTTATCTACCTTAATTTATAAAAATAAAAGCATAACAGAATATTGGAAAAAATTTAGTAATGTGACATTGAAGGTTAGTGTAGATGATAGTGGAGATGGTGCAACATATTCTCGGCATGGGACGATATGGAATAATGTAATGAATAATTTATCAGTGGTTAGAGCAGAATGCCCACATGTCGATATCGAAATATCATCCACCTACAATATATATAATGCGTTTAATTTGATAACATTTCAAAAGGAATTAATATTACAGGAAGTAGTATCACCAAAATATATTTCATTTAATGTATTGCATGTTCCTGAGTATACCGCTATTCAAATTCTCCCAAATCATTTTAAAATCACAATAAGTGAATTAATATCCCAACATATGAACTTTTTAAATGACTATAACGTACCACATTTAATTAAATCGTGGGAAGATGCAATGGCATATTTGAATGCTGTTGATAATAGTTTTATGTTATCTAAATTTTTTAAGTATAATGATACGTTGGACAAATACCGAAAAGAAAATTTCACTGATGTTTATCCGGAATACAAACAGTTAAGAACATATATTTCATAATAGGGAACTACGACAATGCCAGATTTAATACCAACAGTAATTGAAAAAACAGCAAACGGGGAACGTGCGTACGACATTTACTCACGCTTATTAAAGGACAGAATTATTATGCTAGACACAGACGTCAGCAGTCATAGTGCTAGTCTCATTACATCACAAATGTTGTTCTTGGAAAGTGAAAATCCAGATGCTGACATTTTGTTCTACATTAATAGTCCAGGCGGTAGTGTGTCTTCGGGCATGGCAATTTACGACACTATGAACTTTATTAAATGTGATGTAAGTACTATTGTTATGGGCATGGCAGCGAGCATGGGCAGTTTGTTATCAACCGCTGGTGCTAAAGGTAAACGCAAAATGTTACCACATGCAACGCACATGATTCATCAACCACTAGGTGGTTCTTCTGGTCAAGCAACAGAAGTTGAGATTCAGTTCAAAGAACTACAACGTTGGAAAGAGATTTTAACCACGCTATACGTCAAGCATACTGGCAAAGATTACAGTGTATTGGAAGCAGACATGGACAGAGATAACTACATGACTGCACAACAAGCATTAGATTATGGACTAGTTGACGAAATTATTACAAGTAGATAAATGTCGTTTAAAGACACATTTTGTAGTAGTCCATGGTTTCATGCAAGAATTACGAATAATGGGGATTATAATTTCTGCCGTAGTCAAAAAGTTAAAGTAAATAATTCATTTGATAATATATCGGATATCACACCTATTGATTATTTCCAAAATAAAATGGAGAAAATTAGAAAATCAATGGTTGCGGGAGAAGTGATAGATGAATGTAGCGAATGCTACGAAATGGAAAAATATAATAAAATTAGTGGTCGCCAACGCCAATTACTAAAGACAGGCATTGAATTAGATAATTTCGACAAAACCCTACAAGCAAGCCCATTTTATGATGAGTTTAAAAAAACGGCAGATGGGGGTAAATGTGGTTTACCGATATTAGATTGGCAAGTCGATTTGGGGAATTTCTGTAATAGTGCATGTATTTTCTGTACTCCCGATAGTAGTTCAAGGTTGGCAACTGAGTTTATTAAGATGAACTTAATTGATGAGTTACCTACTAAGGCATGGTGTAATGATTCTAAATTAGTGTCGTCATTTATAGAAACCGTGATTTGTACTCCAAAGTTAAAATACATCCATTTCATTGGCGGTGAAACAATGATAACTCCCGCCTTTAAAAGAATTTTACGTGGGTTAGAAACACATGGTATAAATGATAGAGTAACCATTGGATTCACAACCAACCTTACTGTATGGGATGATGAGATAATCCATTTATTATCTAAATTCAAAGAAGTTAATGTCGGACTAAGCATCGAGACATTCGATGATGTAAATGATTATGTCAGATATCCTAGTAAAATAAATGATGTAAAAGTTATATTAGATAAATGGATTGAACTTGGAAAAGAAAATAAATGGTTAGCACAACTACGAATAACGCCAACATGGATGACTGTGGATAGTATCGATACTGTATTTGAGTATGCATATAATAATGGAATTTATGTTGAAAGTTGTGATTTTTTACATGACCCCGAATTTATGCGAATGAATGTATTGCCTGACGTTTTGAGAAATATTGCCATATCAAATTTAGAGAAATGGATTAATAAACGAGGGGGTACTTGTGGGGGTGCAATTATTAATACGAGAAACCCACATAAATTTAAACAAGCATTATTAATTGATGCACAAAGTTATGTAAATTACTTAAAGAGTATTAAGCATTCCCCCAAGTTAATCCCACGTTTAGTGAAATTTTTAAAAAAGATAGAAAAGAATCGTGAAAATCGAATATTAGATTACGTACCACAATATACGGATTTTTTGAAATCTAATGGGTATTAAAACACATAAAATGGATTTTAAAGACACATTTTGTAGTAGTCCATGGTTTCATGCAAGAATTACTGAAGATGGAAATTATAATTTTTGCACATGGCAAAAGACCAAGGACGAGAAATTACATAATATATCGGATATCACACCTATTGATTATTTCCAAAATAAAATGGAGAAAATTAGAAAATCAATGGTTGCGGGAGAAGTGATAGATGAATGTAGCGAATGCTATCGCAAAGAGAGGAATAATATTCCAAGTCCTAGGAAAAATACTTTACTAAAGACAGGCATTGAATTAGATAATTTCGACAAAACCCTACAAGCAAGCCCATTTTATGATGAGTTTAAAAAAACGGCAGATGGGGGTAAATGTAAATTGTTACCAATTGCATGGCATATAAATATGGGGAATTTCTGTAATAGTGCATGTGTGTATTGTACACCAGCCCATAGTTCAACAATGGCAACTGAGTTTATTAAGATGAACTTAATTGATAAGAGCCAAAAACCACCACAAGCATGGTGTAGGGATTCGATATTATTAAAGAAATTTACAGATACCTTATTACAAACTAAAAATTTAAAATTTATTCACTTTATAAGTGGTGAAACAATGATAACTCCAACATTCATGCATGTACTTCGGATTTTGAATGAGAATAACATGCATGGTATATCTATTGGTTTTGTAACCAACCTTACTGTATGGGACGAAGAATTAAATAATATACTATCTAAATTCAAAGAAGTTAATGTCGGGTTTACCGTGGAAACGTTTGATGAAATCAATGACTATATTAGGTATCCAAGCAAAATAGAAAATGTGAGAGAAATACTCAGCAAATGGATTGCACTTGGTAAAAAAAATAAATGGTTGTTAAAGATGAGATTGTCGCCAACATGGATGACTGTGGATAGTATCGATACTGTATTTGAGTATGCATATAATAATGGAATAGGAATAGAATGTGGTCTTATGTCAAAATCTACATCAATGCGAATAAATGCTTTACCCCAACCCTTACTCGCTCAAGTAATTTCACAATTTGAACGGTGGATTAGTAGTAAAGATGAAATTGATAAATCCGCAAATCAATTAGAAGTGATAGGGGTTGCCCATCATTATTTGAATTATATGAAACGTGCGAAATATGAACCGAAGTTGTTACATGGAATAATTACTTTTATAAAAAAATTAGAACAACGAAGAAACAACTCAATTATAAATTATAAACCACATTATGAAGAATTTTTACGACTTGCCGGATACTAGTACAATATACATAAATTTTGATATTGGGGTATCTATGGTTAATAGTTCTCCTGTAATTACAATAAGTGTAAATGATAAAATAATCCACAATAATCCTATTGTGGAACCAATAAAGTTAGTATCCGAAATAGATGTAAGGGCACCACTTAAAATAGATATACGATTATCAGGAAACGCCACCGATGGGGAAGACACTGCTATTATCATTAATAACATTAGTGCAGATGGTGAAGAGTTAATGCCGAAATACAATTATAAAGCAACATACAATAACGACCACGATGTTAATACTCCTACTAGTATATTAGAGTTTAATGGTACATGGACATTGGACACAAATGACCCATTATTGTGGTGGTTACATGAAGTATCAGGAAAGGGATGGTTATTAAAACCGTCACAGTATTCTAATATAAAAATAAACACGATATAAATTAATTAATTATTTACTTGATTAGTTAATGACATATATATTATAATACCAACAACATAAAAATATATAAATGACATTACATAACTTGACAAAAGAACACTTGGAATTAATTATAAATTCAGTTAAAACTAACCCAACATTGTCTCCAAGTTTAATTGAAGAAATTCTAAAACCTATTAGATTACAATTTAAAGAGCAACTTAAAGGAGGGGCATGGAAAAGAAGAATGCGAGAGCAGGGACACGTAATATAAATAAAGAAACTAGTGACGGGTCAACTGCAAATTATTATGAATTGCCAATAGGGGCAACAGAACTGCAACACCTTATTAGTTACAAGAACATGAACGCACAGATTGGTGAGATTGTCAGAGCATGTTATCGTTATGGTGAAGTAGAACACTCGCCTAGATTGCGGGATGCTAAGAAGATTAAATATTACATCGATGCAGAAATTGCACGTTTAGAAGAACACGGTGATTGCTAATGGATTTAGCATATATTGAGTTTAGTAGCACTGCGTCGATGCACGAAGCATATGACCCCGATAGTTACGTTAGTGAGTTCAAGGGAAGAATAATTGCATTTGATGAGCATATTAACGAAGTTGAGGCAGGTGTTATTAACGGAAAGGTATTTAAGGCATCAGCAGTAATTGACGATAACTTTTCAATGTTAGATGCAATCGATTCAAGTAGCACTTTGCGAGAAATGGTTTTACATATTTGGGATAAAGAAACGGAAGAATTTAATCCAAATATGTCTATTGATGATTGTGTTAATGACATTGTTATTATTGATGAAGTTATCGTGAGTCAAACGTGTCGTGGCAATAATATTGCATTATCTGCTATTCAGAACACGGTAAGGCATTGGGTTAGTGGATATGAATGGATTGTTATGTTAAAAGCCTCACCATTGCAACATTGCTTATTAATTGACAGTAGTATTATTGAACGGTATGAGTTAAATGGGTTTAATAAAGACGACGAAGAAAAGGCAACAAGTAAGTTATTAACACATTACGGTAAGATTGGGTTTGAATGTATTGATGATACCAATTTTATGTACGTAAGTGGCGCACTTAAAAGTAAATTTAAAATCTGATTATGGCAAAGAGAAGCACACAAATTGAGGTAACAAAAATATTCGTCAATGGTGAAGAAATAGTTACGCTAAATAAAAATAAAATGAATGCGGAATTATGCAATCAAGTGGTGGAGCGACTTACTAAGGATTGGGAAAATTTAAAGGACGATAAGAACAGTGAGATTAAAGAAGTTAAATTTAAATGTGTGGGGTAAATTATGAATTTTACAAGTAAACGAGTAGATTTTAAAAAATGGTTATTTCCAACTATGCCCGATGCGGCAACTATGGAAGATTGGGATGAATGGAATAACAATGCTATGAAAAGTAAATTTAAATGGTTCATTGCGGATACCGTACCTACTTGGTTTGCTATTACATTTCAGTACAGATACGAAAATGTAATTGGTAAATTAAAAAGTAAGTACATTCGTAAACACAATTTAATTAAGATTAACTCATTGGAAGATGACGTGTGGTACGATTCGGACACACGCCTGATGCACGGTATGTTTCAATTACTTGTTGACTTTGTTGAATTAGAAAAATCACACATGGAAATTATGCTTAACATGGATAATCCACCTAGGTATATGCGCAAAGTAAAATACAGAAGTGCCGAAATGGGGATTAAGTACTTGGATTGGGAAATTTCACTAGGAAAAAAAGGTGGAATAAATCAATCAAATAACGCTAAAACAATCAAAGAGTTATTCCTATGGTGGAAGTACGATAGACCAACGCGTACTGAACTTATGGATGTTAAAGGTTCAATGGGTATGAGTTCAAATGAATTCTATAGTGATATGGACGATGATAAGAATGATAAAGAGCGTGTAAGTTCTATGTTTGCAAGTATAGACCGCCGTAAAGATAAAGAGCCTGAATTGTACAAAGATGTAAACAAAGCATACGAAGATGCGGAAGCAAAATACAATAAAGAAGATGAAAAAATGCTAATTAAATTAGTTAAAATACGCAAGTCTTTATGGACATAACAATTTTAAATTAATAAGGAGTAAAAAAATGAGTAAGACCACAATTGATGGTATTAAACGCAAAACAGATGCAAACGGTAATAAGATTAGTAAGAAAGCAACAAGCCACGGTTCGTACCGATGCAAACGTAAGCCAAATTCAAAACGTTGCAAACAAGCAGTATAGTGGGATTTGGGGGATGAAACAAACTAAAAAAACAAATTCACGATACGTTCAAATGATTAAAATCCAAAAAAATGTTAAAGACAGAATTGATAGTGGGCAATACACGTCTAATGTTGTTGATAAACTATATGAACTTATCCAAGAAGAAACTAGTCGCTATACATCTAAGTTATAAGGTATATATTCACAAACTGTAATAAAAATATGTTAAAATACTAACATTATTATAATAATGGAATAAAACATGCCTAAAGGAAATAAAATAAACAACGAAGCAATTGACTTAGTTAAACGTCTAGGAATAATGCCTGCCAATATATTGACACCATCACGATTGGTTGTTGAATCAAAAGACTTACACAAAGATATCAAAGTAACTGACCTTGATGAAGAGGCACTAGAAAAACTAGGTGCTAATTTATTACTGAGTGTTGGTCAAGGTTCTATTGAAGAATCACACATGATTGTCATGAAGTACTTTGGTGAGGGTGTAAAAGTATCTGATAAACCAATCGTACTAATTGGCAAAGGCGTTACATTCGATACAGGTGGGGTTTCCATTAAACCAAGTAACAAGATGCATCAGATGAAGATGGATATGTTGGGTGCTGGCACTGTTATGGCAGTTATACAGGCAGTTGCTAAGTTGAAACTTCCTATTAATGTAGTTGCTGTTGTCCCAACTGTCGAGAACGTGGTATCTGCTAAGGCAACTAAACCTGGTGACGTATTTACTAGTATGAATGGATTGACTGTTGAGGTTCTAAACACTGATGCAGAGGGTCGTTTAATACTTGCAGATGCATTGACATACGTTGAGAAATTTAACCCCGAGGTTGTTATTGATATTGCTACGCTAACTGGTGCGGCACTGTATGCACTTGGTTCGTACGCCACCCCTGTTCTTGGTAATGACCAAGAGTTGATTGATGACTTAATCAAAGCAGGTAAGAAATCCAAAGATAAAGGCTGGCAATTGCCATTATGGGAAGAGCATTGCAAGGTAATGCAGGGTCAAGAAGGCGTTGCTGACTTACGTAACATTGCTAGTAAACCAGGTCCTGGAACCACAACAGCCGCCGCTTTCTTATGGGAATTTGCAGATGATTATAAATGGGCGCATTTGGACATCGCTGCAACTGGAAGCAATGGTGATAAACCAACGGGACGCTCTGTTAAGATGTTGATTGAATATATTAAGCAACGTACAGGGTAACATAAATATTGTTTAGTATTCCAAATAGGTAATAACCCACCATGATTGAAGATATATCAAAGAGTAATTTCAAATACATCTACCAAAATGATGAAAGTTATATTTCATATGAATTATTAGAGCAAGTTCAACCATATTTTGAGGTAGATTTACCTAATGCAGAAGCAAAGGAAAAGATACAGTGGTTTAAAAATATATTTTGGCTAACAACTGAATTAGATTTGGGGTTAGCACACGCAATTCACCACAATCAAGCGGGAAGAAACTACATCGAAGTATTAGAGGATGAAGAGTTAAAGAATAAAATTTTTAATTCACCTTGGGCGACCACCATTGGGTCAGATATCGATTTGAAAAATAGCAGTACAGTTACCATACGTGAAGTGATGGATGGATATATACTGAATGGCGAGGCGAATTGGCTATCCAATGTTAATGTCGCAGATTATTCTACAATACCTGCGTTAGATTTCGAGGGGAATAAATTCAAAGTGGTTATTGATTTGAATACTGTCGACCACACTATTAACTCTGATTGGCCATTAATTACAGGAATGAGAATGGCTAGACCAGGAACAATTGTGTTGGATAATGCATTAATTCCGAAAAATCATTGTTTGGGTGCGTACGGATACCCAAACAAGTTTCATTACGTAGAAGCATTGAATGCAACTACATTTATGACAAGCATGACTGCTAATATCGTTGCATTGTGGAAAGAAGTGCATAGTTTTGCAAAGAATATCGGGAGAGGTAGAGATTTACAATTGATTGATGCAGAAATTGACGTATTCACTATGCTAAATCGTTGGATGGAACGCTTGAATCAATACACATTGGGGGAACATGAGCATCCTAGTGAAGGGTATTGGATTCAACATTTACATTTGTACTTATTTGGCAAAAAAACATTACATAAGGTGCTGAATCTATCTAGAATTATGGGAATCCAACCGCATATACTTCGTGATGGGAAGAGTAGTAGGGTATTTAGAAATGCACTTACCTTTTCATCAAATATGTATAAATTCCAAGATTATGAGAATCTATGGGGGGATGAGAACCATTCCGAAATTGATATGGATTTATACATTCAGTATAATTTTGATAAAATAATACACAATACCCCAATTCCAGAGACATTTTAACGATGTCCCCACAGGAAATATCTGACCATAAACGTAGGTGGAAAATGAGCAGTCCATGTGTAGTCAAAGTACACAGCGATTTATATATTGCACACAAAGATTGGTGCAGGCGTAACACAGATAGACACCAATGGAGCATGGATGCATTTACTGCGCCGTATGAAAACACATTTTTCTTTGAGTTTAATGCACACGCAATAGCATTTGCTTATGCATTTAGTAGGAACGTTATAGAATAGAGTAAGCACAGTTTATGGAAGATTCGCATAATGGTATTGCAGCAGTTTGCTAAATTGCCGACCGAAAGGTTGTAATGGTTCGAATCCATTATCTTCCACACTTTTTAAAGCACAATTTTTATTGTGCTTTTTTTATGTATTTGATTGTATTGTTTTATATATTCTATGTTATAATTTTGCGAATATCTTTTATATAATACGAGGGTATTAAAAATGGGGTTGAATTAATAATCAAAGGGGAGTAATAAGATGGATACAGTAATTTTTATGAAATGGGCACTATTGGTTTTTGTATTACTAATGGTATGGCAGATGTACAGTTTTTTTAAACAAAACAAAGGGGAGTAACAAGATGGATACGGAAACAAAAACAGCAGTTAAATTATTGATAGAACATAATAAATCACAAACAGAAAAGGTTCTTGGTGCGTTACACGAATTAACTAATTGGATGAACACAGTACAACAGTCAATCGACAACATCGACCAACGTCTTAGACTTGCAGAAAAAACAAACGAGTACCAAGATACAGAAAGTGAATTTTATGTAACTAAGAATGATTTTAACAAAGGCATGAAAAAACTACATAAATTTACAGAAGAATACTGCACACAACAAAGGGACTTTTACAACTGATGTCTGTATGCATAGGAAATAATTGTTATGATAAGATAACAAAAAACGCAACGGTTTATTACATTAAGTGTTCACAGACAGTAGATAATAACAACGAAAGTGAATTAACCAATGCGGCGGAATTTGTGTTTGATATAGTCAAGCACAAATATGGGGTTGACGAAATGATTAAAAGAAGCACATGACACACAAACAAAAAGAATCTTGTAGAATATATATTATTCTAGGTATTGTAATCGCATTTGTACTCGGTGCAGTGTTATCAACTTACTTCGGATAATAGCATGACAATATTTGATAGAATTATAGAATTCAACGTACAACGGCACTTACTTAAAGAACCTAATTGGCAAAAGGAATTCAGTTTCATTGCCGAAGAAATGTCAGAAGGACTACGTGCCAATGATGTTGAAGGTAAGATAGATGCACTAGCAGATATTATCGTGTTTGCTACGGGTGCGATTAAGAAAGCAGGATACAATCCCAATATCATCATGGAAGAGGTGCTACAGCACATAGAGTCTGACAAAGGTTACTTTGACGAAGAGCAAGGTAAGTGGATTAAAACAGAACGTGCTTATACTCCAAACTTCAATAAGGCAAAGTAATGACATTAAAAGATAAACAGAAAATGTACGCCCGTTTTCAATCCAAAATGGAAAGTGCGTGCTACCAATGCGTTACAGAACGTGTTAAACAGTACGATGTAACTGTATCCGACACATTTATTATTGACGATGTTGTTCCCGAAGTATGGAAACATCTAGAAGAAACCATAGATTCAATCATATATAATCATGTCTATAAAAAATAATTACATAAAATTGAATAAAAAAGTTTTACCGTAATCTCTTTTTAGGTTATAATACTCCCGTACACAATAAAAAAGGATGTACGATTATTACTTATAGGGAGTTATATATGTTTAAA
>Ga0257123_1001890_pt1 | contig 11992 bp, 10 predicted proteins | sample SI106_135metaG_FD_190185 | JGI IMG/M metagenome (GOLD analysis project Ga0257123, IMG submission 190185) | Marine microbial communities from Saanich Inlet, British Columbia, Canada - SI106_135 | ecosystem: Environmental > Aquatic > Marine > Inlet | place: Canada: British Columbia | collected...
AAACCGCTGTGCCTGGGGACCGCAATATTTGGGTCCGGGAAACTCCCTGGTAACTGCCGCAACAGGGCAATGTGCGTTACAAATACCACACTTCGTACACTGATCCATGCTACCCAGGACATTCGCGCTGCCGTGATCAATGCCTATGAAAACACCGCTATGCAACATTCAGAGACTCCAGATATTCATGGGCGTTCTCGGCCGCAGCCCAACCAGTGGCGACACAAACACCTTCTGTCGAGCATTCCATGGCAGGGTTCCAGTGAGGAAGAGTACGTCCGGTCACAAATGCGTTGCGGCAGAATCCTGACCCGTTGCGCTGTGGTCGCAATGCATCGTCGGTTTCAACACCTGTGATGTGCAAAGCATTCAGGGACCGGCCCACGGTAGTAGCCTTCAGAGGCTCACTCTGATAGGTCTTAAACCCGAAAGAAGACTCATGGACAACCCCGTGCGAATCTACATCAAGGCCTCCCATCAATACACCGCCATTGGAAACTATAACGAGAGAAGCCTCATATTGGCGCCCCATATCGTCCCATACGACTATTCGGTCGGTCTCGAACGAGGATCCGCTAATTCCGCTACAGCTATGAAGCGATGCCGTACCATTTCGCAGATGATTCGTGAGGGCCCGTTCCAGTCGCATTCCAGGTACGCTCGGTGGCAGAGTCGGTACTTCAAGACATGGCATTCCAAGTACTCTTTCCGCCGAAGCCAGGGTTCTATGGAAGTTGGACAATCCCATTACCGCAGGAAACAACATGACGTCTGCATATGACGGAATGGAATCTTTCAGTGCCGTAAAGTAGGAATCTGTCTCTTCCAGTTCATCGAATGCCTTCGCCAACGCGGCATTTTCAACAGCATCGCCTGGTGCAACGACATCGACAATCTCAGTTTTGGTACCTGTCTTGCCAAGCTCAATAGCGACCAGTTCAACAGGAAAATCCCGATAGCCCCGAAACCGTACAAGTGCTGCAGTTTTGCCACCAATTTTTCCAACTGTAGCCTGGTGTTCCGAAGTGCCATAGACGGGAATGGACAAACCCGTCGCTGAAACGGCCAACTCATTGTGACCACTGATGGTAATTCTCTGGTGGATTTCTCCTGAAATATTGACGAACCAGTCGAGGGCGTTTCTTATCTGATCGATGCCAACCTTCCGGTATGGATGGGACTGATCCAGTTGAGAAATGATGTCTAGCGGCTCGCATATGATCTCTTCGTCATTGCGTGGAGAAAAGCCAAGAACGTGAATCCCCTCGGGCGCATAGTGTAAAGACCCGCCACCATTGCCAATCATTCGGACCGAATAACCGTGTTCTCGAAGTCGTATTGCCGCAATCAGTCCGTCCAGTTCCGTACCGATGATGATAGCGTCCGTTTTCAACGGTAGTCTGCCGATGTAGCCAACTCCGGTTTGAGACGTACCCCCAGGGTTTCCCGGTAAACCGTATCACTCAGCAATGCCTGTCTGGCCTGCTGCCCCCAGGCCGTGTGAACGATGCCTTTAAGTCGCTCAACCCAAAACCTTCCCAGATCATCGTTGCTAGCGAAGTCCGGGTGATACCTGGCGATGAGTGCGGCGACGCGGCTACCACAAAAAGTTCCCTGACACGGTCCGAATCCAATTCTGAGACGCCGCCGCAGATCATGTATGTGCTTGATGCCATGATTTTCGATCAAATCAATGACTTCCGATTGAGTAACCGCTTCACACTCACAAACCAGTGACTGATAACACCGGTCCTCTTCGATACCGCGATAGTTATCTGCCGGTCGCCAACCGTGTCCATTTTTACCCCTGGTCAGGGGTGTAATTGCGCTGATGCATTTTGCATCGAACCCGAGTGACAGACATACCTGGTTACCAAGATCCTCCGCCATAGACCGATGCGTCGTCAGCGAGCCACCGCAGACGGTAAAAAATCCTACAAGTCCGTCATCACCGTGATTGATAACAGAATGCCGGCGCGGCACGGGTTTTTCCGAAGGCCAACCCTTGGGCTTAAACAACGGGCGTACACCCGCCCAGGCACGATACACCCGATAGTTTCTCACCTCGGGAAGCAGGACCTCTGCATTGTTCAGCAGTTCTTGAATTTCCTGCCCACGCACATTTGTAGTATCTGGATCGCCCACGACCTCAGATGTCGCACCAAACAGGCCTACGGTACCCGTCGGTACAATGATGTCGTGGCTGGTGGGAGGTCTACAGCGGTTGACTGCTTGCGATACCATGCGGTGAGAGAGCGCGATAATCGAACCTTTACTCAGTTCCAGATCCACAGTTCGCCCGACCATTGCTGCCACTCGAGCCGACCACGGCCCCGCCGCGTTGAGAACAACATCGGCTTCCAGTGTTACTTCACCTGCCGCACTGGTAACCCGGACACCACACATACGTCCGTTGCGCACCTTCATTCCGATCACCTGATGGCGGGTAAGAATTTTGCCTCCTCTGCGCCGAACATCATCAGCCAGAAGATTGACCAGCCTCCAGGACTGTACTGTGGCATCCGGAACTGAAAACGCTCTAAGTACGTGCCGGCTGATTGCCGGCTCTCGTGCCATAACCAAATCCGGATCGAGTTCCTCGACAGGAATGTTTGCGCTAAGGCATCCGTCATAGAACCTATCGGAAAATTCCGGTGGATCATCAGGGAGAGAGACAAAAAGCCCTCCCGTCTGTTCTACGACCCCGGCTGCCAGATCGGCGACAATAAGGCGCTCGCGCATACATTCAGCGGCATAATCAGTATCGCTGACTGCGTAGCGCGCGCCACTTTGCAGCATTCCGTGAAACCGGCTGCTGGTACCAGAACCCAGGTCGCCAAATTCAACCAGGGTCACACCAAACCCGCGCAATGCCAAGTCACGAGCCACCGCGCACCCGGTGGCTCCACCGCCTATCACAATCGCCCGGGGGTTATGGTCCACTTGTGGCATCAGACATGGCGAGTGATAGACGGTAAAGATCGTTTATCCATGCACGGCAAGCTTGGGTTTAGAGATGATAATTTTTTCAAGCGGTCAGCAATAGTCCAAAGATGTTTCATCTGGTGGAAAAACAACCTGCATTGGGTGTATTGTCAGCTACCGGATTACTGCGAATAACTATACAAGAAATAGGCGACCGAAGATCACGGCCGCACCTGCGGCTAACAAAAAAAGGCGCTTGAAAATACCAGACGGAGAAATTAATCCGTAAGAGATCAAGCCCAGGCCGGCCCCCACCTGGCAGAATGACAACAGCGCCTGCCACGGCGAGTATAAGCAGCATTAACGCCCCTTCCTGCCACCATTTGCTATAAACACTTGGCCGCTATCAATAGTAGAGTGCGGTTAAGGCCTGCTAAACTTCCACCGAGTTCCTCGGGACCGGCTATACGGGCCACCTGGGCGCGTTCACAGAAAAGTAAGATAGAACAGTAAATAATGTGCGTATAAGCAAAGTCGAAACATCCATATTGCAGGCACCAGAAGACGGCAGACCACACTGGGTCAGCCACTTTATTGTGCCGCGAGCCAACGAACTGCTGGTCCGTCTTGAGACCGATGAAGGGATCTGTGGGTTTGGTCTCGCCACCTGCTACAGCACTGTGGAACCTGTGGTCAAAGCGATTAACTCGGGTATCACAGCCGAGGTTGTGGGATGTGATCCGCTTGCACCGGAACGGGTGTACGAAAAACTCTTTTCGCTCACGGCCAAACGTCTGGCCCATGAGAAGGGCTGGAGTCGGGATGCTTTGCTAAAGATTTCGGCCGCTGTCGACCTTGCCTGCTGGGATATCATCGGTAAAACGGCAGGGCTTCCGCTATACCAGTTGTTTGGCGGTTACCGTGACCGGGTGCCCTGTTACGTGACTTGTGCCTACTACCGAGATGGCAAGGACGAGGTCGAGTTGCGAGATGAGATCCAGGCTTTGAAAGATCAGGGGCACCGGGGTTTCAAGGCCAAGGTGGGTGGGCTATCTGTCGCAGAAGACATCGAGCGGCTCGAAATTGTGCGCGACGTTATAGGGGAAGAGAGCGATCTAATGGTCGACGCAAACCGGGCATGGGATCTTCAGACCGCGACCGAAGCTGCTAACCGGATGGCTCACGTTCGGCCACGCTGGCTCGAAGAACCGGTGCGCTGGCAGGACGACCGACGTGAGTTGAAACTGCTCTCCCAACGAACGAGTATTCCCCTGTCGGCCGGTGAGAGCGAGCTGACCAGTTATGGTTGCCGGGCACTGCTCGAGGAACAAGCTATCCAGATACTCCAGTTTGACTGCACGATGTTCGGTGGATTCACTCACGGGCGGAAACTGGCAGCCCTTTGCGAGATGAACCACGTCCAGATCGCACCCCACCACGATTGTTTCATCCACGCGCCTTTGGTGGCTTCTAGCCCATCTGGGTTTATCGTCGAGTCATTCACGGATCCGGAGCGCGATCCACTGCAGGCCGAGTTGTTCGAGAACCCGCCAGTAATTAAGGACGGCTGGCTGACACTCAATCCGGATCCTGGCCTCGGCCTGACACTTTCTGAAAAAGCACTGAAAAAGTATGGCACGCTGATCGGTTGCTGACTCATTTGGCAATCGCCTGGCGTAGAATTTACTGACCAAATTGCGGGCCACTACCAACAACTAGACAGACTATAAACGCTCGGCCGCTACCAATAGTGGAGCGCGGTTAAGGTCCGCCATCAATTACTATCAATAGGCTAATTGCTGCTAAAAATCTTATCCACCAGATACTCGCCCTCTGCGCTGGTTTTTCCGTCAGCTACTGGGCAGAAGCAGGCGAGTCGATTCAATTAGGACTCTTTATCTCCATTATCATCGGCTGGTTGTGGGTCAGTGAGGCAGTCAATATCAGCGTCACCGCGTTATTGGTACCGGTATTGGCAGTGCTCAGTGGCTTGCTTCCGGTCAGGGAGGCGTTTGCCAATTTTGCGAACCCGATCAGTTTTCTTTTCATGGGCGGGGTTGCATTGGCGGCTGGCCTGCAGAAACACCAACTCGACGAGGCCTTTGCGGTGAAGATATTGTCCTTTTCCGGCGGGCGCCCTTTGCCTGCAATTCTGGTAACACTGCTGTAAAGACCCAAGTAGCTCCAGTCGTCCAAGGACTTTCAACTCGACTACGCCGGCGGGGCTGTTCTGGACCCGGAGATGTGCACTATCATCTGAACTGAGCTGTCACACTATTCCAACAACACTGATGAGAACACAATGTACGAACAACTACTAACCGGTGCGCGGGCCCTGCAATCGCAGACGGTAGCAATGAGGCGAGATATTCACCAAGAACCGGAGCTGGGACTGGATCTGCCACGGACGCGGGCAACAGTTCTGGATGGCCTATCCGGTCTGGATCTAGAGATCAACCAATCGCAGGCGACAACGGGTTTAGTAGCGATCCTGCGCGGCGCTCGTCCAGGCCCCAATGTCCTGCTGCGTGGTGATATGGATGCACTGCCGATGTCTGAGGACACCGGGTTGCCGTATGCATCCCAAACACCGGGACGTATGCACGCCTGTGGCCACGATGCGCACACTGCCATGCTCGCCAGTGCCGCTCATCTGTTGAGTGAACATGTAGAACATATCAGCGGCAACGTCTTGTTTATGTTTCAACCCGGAGAAGAAGGATACGGCGGAGCCAAAGTCATGCTGGATGAAGGTGTGCTAGAAGCGGGCGGAAAACCAGACTCGGTTTTTGCTCTGCACGTCGCACCAGAGCTTCCCTCAGGCGTGGTGGGTTGTCGCAGTGGACCAATTCTAGCCGCAGCCGATACGGTTTACGGCCGCATCATCGGCCGGGGAGGCCATGGTTCCATGCCGCATAACGCTGCAGATCCTATACCGGTCGCATGCGAGGTGGTGCAGGCCATACAGACATTGGTCACCCGACGGTTCAGCGTATTTGAGCCGGTCGTTGCAACGGTGGGGCGAATACAGGCTGGTACAACCAATAATGTCATACCCGAAAGTGCAGAACTCGACATCACCCTGCGCTCTTTGTCGCAAGACACCCGAGAACGATTGGCATCCGGTGTTTGCGATCTAATCGAGCAGATCGCCGTTGCTCACGGTCTGCAGGGCGAGGTCAAGCTCAAACGTGGATACCCACCCACCATCAATCATGCTGCGGGCTCAGAACTCGTCGCAGCGGTGGCAAAGGCCCTGCTTGGCGAAAAAGGCTATCGCTTAATGCCGGAGCCGTTCATGGCGGCCGAAGATTTTTCCTACCTGCTACAGCGTTATAACGGCGCATTCGCATTTCTGGGAGTAGCACCACCGGGAACAGAAGGTGCGGCAGCGCCGTGCCACTCAAATCACATGCTGATCGATGAGGATGCAATGGCTGTCGGTGTTGCGATGCATGCGGCCATTGCACTGACGAGTTTTGATGGATCGGTTTGACCGACCAGGATGACGTGGAAAATGGCCAGTAAACGTACAACATCGCCAGCTCGACGGCTTGTGCTGGGGTGTAGACGCCAGGCTGAACAAAGACTAACGACACTTGGCTTGCCCAGCGGTTGGCCTGCCTGCCTTGACCTGTTGGATACCCATCAAGTGCCTGAAACAGACAATTCTGGCAGATCGCTTTTTTACTCTCGTAAGGGAGTTATTGATACTGCGCGTTTGCTTTACCAGACCTATTGTGTGGAACACTGGCTGAAAGAAAACGATGCTGAGCGTGCAACCGCAAGTATATTGGATTTGCTGGATTTGGCCTTAACCGCAGAGCTGACGGATGCGATAGATAGTGAGCACAAAGCCAGTACACAGACCAGAAGGCAACAGATCAAAAGAGGGGATCTATGCTGGTGGCGCCGGGTGGCAACAGCGCTGCGTAAGCGAAACGGCACATTATCGAATCTGGAGATAGCCCGACGTATCGATCCTCGGCGTCACCACACTATCCGTAAATATCTCTAAGACAGGCGATCACGAACCCGATCCGCGGACCGCAGTACCGGCGGTGAGCACGTCGTCGATGATCACGACACGTCCTGAAAGCTTGGCACCGACCACCGCACCGCCCCCGCCGTGATCTTTGGATTCCTTGCGGTTGTAGGCAAACCCAACGTTCCTGTCTTGGTCCTGATACAGTGCGGCAGTCGTGGCGGCCGCCAGGGCAATGCCTTTGTAAGCTGGGCCGAAGAGCATGAAGTCTTCAGTTTCGGTCTCTGCGAGTACCGCAGCATAAAAACGCCCGAGTCTGGACACCATGTGGCCTGTGTTTTTGATGGATGACTCTGCGCCGATTGGCGGCACCCCGAGCACAGTAAACTTGTCGTGAAAAACAGCCTACGAATTGCAGGTTCTTTTATGCGGCCGCTTGCATAGCGCCAGTGGAGGCTGGTGGGCACAGATACGGACAGCATCCACAAAGGGGTAAGCAGATTTATACATAAAGTAGGCGACCGAAGATCACGGCCACACCTGCGGCTAACAAAAAAAGGCGCTTGAACATGCCAAACGGAGAAATCAATCCGTAAGAGATCAAGCCCAGGCCCGCACCTACCTGGCAGAAAGACAACAGCGCCTGCCACGGCTTGTGTGCTAACTCGATAAGTTGGGGGTTTGCGATCATCCCGATAGGAATAACATACAGGCCCACCCCAAGAGCCATCGAAGTAAATGCCACCTTAAGCCAGTTTTCGTTAACCATCCCCGAGGCAATAAACACCGCACCACACACCGGCGGGGTGATCGTTGAGATTAGCGCAAACCAGAATACGAAAAGATGGGCCTGTAGCGGTTGCAAACCCAGATCTATCAGTGCGGGCCCTGCTACCGAGACGCAAATCACATAGGCGGCCGTAGTTGGCACCTCCATGCCCAGTACCAGGCAGGCGAGCGCGGTCAAGAGCACGGCCGGCCAGATATTTTCCCCCGATAAAGACAAAATCAAAGAGGTGACCTTGACCCCTAATCCTGTTATCCCCAGTACCCCGATAATTATCGAGGCACAAAGGATAATTGCCCCGATCAAAGCTATCTGTCGTGCACTGGTAATTAAAGCGCGTTCAATCCGGCGCAATATTTCGGTTGTCTTAAAAGAAAATTCTTTATCGGTCAGTAGCAATAGCGCGCCTGAAAATATTGCGAGGCAGGCCGAATACTGAGGTGTAAGGTTGGCGGCAAACATTCCCCAAAGAAGCACCGAAAACGGTATGAGAAAAAAGACTGATGTAATGGCCACATCACGTATTGAGGGTTTCTCATCCTGGGGGATCCCCTTAAGATCGTATTTGCGCGTATAGGCGTTTATGCCAACCCAGACGGCAAAAAAATACAGAATAGCCGGGAGCAACGCCGCTGCCATGATCCCGGTATAGGGCACCTGCGTAAGTTCAACCATTACGAAAGCCCCGGCACCCATCAGCGGTGGCATGATCTGCCCGCCCGATGAAGCCACGGCTTCGACCGCGCCCGCAAGACGTTTGGGGTAACCCAGGCGAATCATGGCCGGTAGGGTGATAGCGCCGGTCGATGCAACGTTGGCAGAGGCTGATCCCGAAATAGATCCAAAAAGGGCGGATGAGATGACAGATACTTTTGCGCCACCACCTCTCAGACGCCCGGCAGCACTGGCCGCAATGTTCATAAACCCGCGTCCTGCTTCTCCACTATTGAGCACTGCGCCGAAGATCACAAATATCGCCACGACGTTAACCGAAATGCCGGTGAGAATTCCCCAGATGCCACCCTCAGTAATGGTCAGGCTGCCCAGCAGGCTTTCAAGCGGCATGCCGGAGTGACCGAATTCCCCGGGGATATGTTCACCCCACAGGGCATACGCGAGCGCAGTTGCAGCCACTAACGGCAGCGGCCAGCCGACAGCGCGCCGAGCAGCCTCAATCACTACCAAAAGAAGAATCATGGCGCCCCCCACCTGGGCATTCGATTCTAAAAAGCCATATTGATCACCCAGTGAATCATGGGCTAAAGCGATCCAAAGAGCGCACGATATACCGGCGATAGCGAGGACATACCCGGTAATTCTTGCAAAGCTTGAGCGAGCCCCAAGACACAGAACCCAAGGCAGGACAAATGCCATATGGACAGGCCTGCTGACCAGGTTGGGGGTCAGGCCTGAGAAAATCAGAAAAAGGTGAAAAAAGACGCAACTGCTGGCGAGAATCAGGGCAGGGGCCCGATATCTCGCCAGCAGCGATTCTGATCCTGAGTCGATCAATACCCGAACTTCAGTTCGCCAAGTAAGCCGATGGCAATAAAGAAGTACCTGGAGATTTCGTCAGATGGCTTTGCTTTATGTGATGAGGAGTTTGTTATTGCTGCGCGGCCGAAAGGGTAAACCCTGCTTCCTGATAGTAGCGCACAGCCCCCGGGTGAATTTTGCCGGTGATATTAGGCATTAGCCCTTCGTTGACGCCATTCCACCACGCTGCGCTTGATCCCATTGAGCTCTTTTGCGCCCAGTAGGTTTTGGTTAATGCGTAAGCGGTGTCGTCATCCATGGCAGTCGTTGTATAGGCCACCACCGGCAATGAAGTAGTAATGATGTCCTGGTCTTGTCCGGCATAGGTGCCGGCTGGGATAACCAGGCGGGTGCGTTTGGTTTTCTTGATCTGATCACCCGACAACGAAAGTACGGTCACACCGGTAGATGCCGCAGCTTCAATGACATTGGGGGCCGGGAAAGACCCCGCGGTGACAAAGCCATCAATCTGACCATTTTTTAATGCAGAAACTGCATTTGATAATTCTGCATCAGCCAGGTTGACCTTACCCTCAAGTCCGAACAGTTTGATGTATTTGGCACCCTCTTTAGCGCCAAAGGACCCTTTGCCCAGGAGGATGGTTTTGCCCGCTAATCCGGCAAAATCCTTAACTCCGCTTTTACTGGACATCACAAAATGCATTGTCAGCGAAGGGATAGGAAAAAGTGCGCGAATCTCACCGAACTTAGGATCAGTCTTATCCTTAAACATGGCTTTGCCGGCTTGAGCTAGCCGCACCAGGACCGGTGGCGTGGTAAAAACATAATCACCGCCGCGAACTTTGGCCTCCATCACATTCTGAACTGAGCCCTGGCTCTCTTCTACTGTGACAATAATGTTGCCATTTGATCCTTGTTTCATAGCCTCTGATATTTGAACGGCCATTTGGTAGTAGGAGGAAGTCGATTTCGCGGATTTATAAGTCACGCGGGTTTCGGCCTGGGCGAGTGGGTTTATGAGTGCCATCGACGCGACGAACGCACAGCTGATAGCGCTAAGTTGAAATTTCATCAGTTAATCCTTTGGTTTAGTGTTTAGTGTTTAGTGTTTAGTCTATTTAGCCACAGCCACAGCCACGGCCGCTTTTCAAATTCAGACAAGAGCAAAGCGGCACAGCAGTTTTGTGAGTGTCGATTGCATTTATGGGATAGGGGCACTTCCCAATCCGTTAGCCTAAATATAGTATCAATCTATATAATCATCTGTGATGCCTGATCAGAGTAAAACAACAGTGCGCGCGCGAATACATTTTCTTTTTTTGAATATTGGCCATTTTGTCGACCATCTGTTGCCACTGGTTTTCGCCAGTGTCGCGGCCCTAACTCTGACTCGGGAATGGGAGATGAGTTATGCCGAGTTAATTCCCTATGCTACTCCCGGGGTGATCGCATTCGGACTAGGCGCTCTGCCAGCAGGTTGGTTGGCCGATCGCTGGAGTCGCGAGAAGATGATGGCAATATTTTTTGTTGGAATCGGTTTCAGCGCTATCGCCACGGCCATGGCAACCACGCCTGTTATGATGGCCTTGGGACTTTTTTTCATTGGGCTTTTTGGGTCGATCTATCACCCGGTTGGGCTCGCCATGGTGATCCAGGGGCGCCAGCGCACCGGTATGCCGCTGGCGGTCAACGGGGTGTTCGGCAATCTTGGTGTTGCCTGTGCGGCCTTGTTCACGGGTCTTTTGATTCAATCGAGTGGTTGGAAAGCTGCCTTTATCTGGCCCGGTGTTGTGACCTTACTGCTGGGTGGCGCCTACATCGGTTTTCTTTTTGTCTGCCGTAATGTCGGGCCAGGCAGCCAGTCTGAGGGCAAACGAGGCGGCGCGACTGGCTCGACCGGTTTTGCACGGACGCAGTTGATTCGTATTGTTCTAATTGTTTTTGCCTCGACAGCCCTGGGCGGGTTGATATTTCAGAGCACGACTTTTGCTCTACCCAAGATCGTGGGTGAGCGGATGGCAGATATTGCAGTTTCAGTTTCCGACATAGGCTGGTATGCATTTGGCATTTTTGCCCTCGCTTCTATCGGCCAGCTTATTGTCGGATTTGTGGTAGACCGCTGGTCGCTGAAGTATGTATTTGTGACTGTAGCGGCCTGCCAGTGCATCTTTTTCCTGGCAATGGTTGGATTGAGTGGGCCGTGGGCTTTGGTGACAGCTACCGCATTCATGCTGGTGGTTTTCGGCCAGATCCCGATTAATGATGTGCTGATTGGTCGGGTGGCCAAGACCCAATGGCGCAGCCGGGCGTTGGCTGCGCGATACATCATTTCCTTTTCGGTCAGCGCCACTGCAATACCGATGATTGCCTGGGTGCATGCAAATTGGGGCTTTGATATTTTCTTTTTGATACTGGCTGCCGCCGCTGCCGTGATATCAGCTATTGTCCTGTTTTTACCGCGGTTACAGGCCTCAGGGAACGCGGTGTAAATATGAAGGGCGAATTTCTGAATTAACCTACCGGTAGGAATTGAAAGGTCCGGCCAGATATCCAATATTTTCTGGGTCAAAGCGCCCAATAGGGCCAACCCAACCAGTACAGGAGCGCTCGCGCGGTCATGACAAGCGCCAAGGATTTTGGACACCCCCGACCGCGCGCTGTAGATGAGTCAGACCAAGATAATACGCCTCACGCCGGTCTTATTGTCGGGTCCATCATAAATTGTGCGCCTTCATAAATTCTTAAAGAGTAATAAAATGATCGATCCCAGAGCTTTATCAAGAGCTACCAAAAAGGCA
>Ga0257123_1001900_pt1 | contig 11963 bp, 11 predicted proteins | sample SI106_135metaG_FD_190185 | JGI IMG/M metagenome (GOLD analysis project Ga0257123, IMG submission 190185) | Marine microbial communities from Saanich Inlet, British Columbia, Canada - SI106_135 | ecosystem: Environmental > Aquatic > Marine > Inlet | place: Canada: British Columbia | collected...
TACTAGTTAATGATATTGCCCGTATCCACCTTGAACTTTCATCATTGTGCAATGCGCGATGCCCTGTATGTCCTCGTAATTTTTATGGACAGCCATACAATGATGGATATATTGAACGTAACCTAACATTGGCTGATGTCCAGTCAATATTTGATAATAATTTCCTTGACCAAATAAAACGGATAAGAATTAATGGTAACTTTGGTGATTTTATAATGAATCCAGAAAGTGCCGATATTATAGAATGGTTATTAAAACAAAATGGCAATATTGCTGTATTTGTATCTACTAATGGTTCAGGGAGAAGAACTGATTTCTGGGAAAGACTAGGTAAATTAGGAATAACTATATCGTTCTGTATTGATGGGTTATATGACACACATGTAATATATAGACAAAATACATCTCTTAATGTTATTTTAAAAAATGCCGAAGTATTTATAAATGCAGGTGGTAAAGCTATTTGTAGTACAATTGATTTTGCTTATAATAAAACACAACGCAATGAAATCCGCCAAATAACTGAAAATATAGGATTCAGTGCGTTTAATTTAGTGCATAATACAAGACATGATTTGAATGTGTATAATAAGAGGGGGGGACAGATTCATTTGATACAAGATAATGAAGATGTTAACTATCCTTACTCAATAGAACATCGAAAAACCAGTGAAGTCCTGTTGGAAGATATAGTGGATAAAAAAACTCCTAGAAAAATAGACTGTGAAATTAAACATACCAATGAAATATATATATCATCATTGGGAGATGTTTATCCATGTTGCTATTTGGGGTTTGAACCAAAAACATATGGCAATGGCATTTACCATCAAGCAGCAAACAATCAATTTAAGCATCTAATCCAGTATAATAATGCTATTAAGTATTCGATAGGACAATGTATTGAATGGTTTTCTAATGTATCTAATACTTGGACTAAAAACACATTTGAAGATGGAAAGCTAGTAATTTGCAATGATAATTGTGGTGGTTAGGTAAATAACCGCATGAAATCATTGGATGGTGTATTAACTAAAAAAGCACATGTCAAAACGGCATACACCGATGGCCAAATTACTGACTTTGTTGAGTGTGTTAATCCAGTAAGTGGACCACATTACTTTATGAAGAACTTCTTCTGGATACAGCATCCCACTAAGGGAAAACTAATGTATGATCCTTATCCATTTCAGATAGGATTAGTAGATACATATCATAACTATGATCATTCGATAGCGTTACTTGGCAGGCAATTGGGAAAAACTACAGCAGCGTCTGGCTATTTGTTGTGGTTTGCAATGTTTAAACCATCATCGACTATTTTAATTGCAGCACACAAATACGATGGTGCTTTAGAAATTATGCAACGTATTCGTTATGCATACGAATTATGTCCAGATCATATCAGGGCTGGTGCTACCAGTTACAACAAAGGTTCAATTGAATTCGATAATGGTAGCAGAATAATTTCTCAAGCAACCACAGAGAACACAGGGCGCGGGCTATCTATAACATGTGTTTCAACGCAGAATAGCAAAGTTACAGTACGAGATAAAGAAACTGGAAATGTTATGCAAATTACCATTAACGAGCTTATCCAGTTAAATAGAGGTATGCAATAGGAGAAAGTATGGAAAATTATGGATATGTTTATTTAATAACAAATAAAATTAATAATAAGAAATATGTAGGAATGCGGGCATCATCTACCTTTGATGATTTTTATTGGGGCTCTGGAAAAGTAATTAAGAATGCAATTAACAAATATGGAACTAACAGCTTTGAACGCAGTATACTTCATTGGTGTGCAACGGCTACTGAGTTATCTGATACAGAATATGATGAATTACAAAATCGGAATGTAGCTGAATCAGATGAATATTATAATATAATAGCATCCAAAACACCTATATTATTTGGGGAAGATAATGGTTTTTATGGAAAGAAACATACATCGGCTACTAAAAAACTAATATCTAAAAAATTGTCTGGAAGAGTTAGAAGCCCTGAAGAACAACAAAAAAGAAACGAATACTGGGATACTGAAGCTGGTATATTACGCAAAGAATTACTATCAAAAGAACGATCTCAATGGACACTATCTGAAGAACATAAGAATAAAATAAGCAACAGTTTAAAGAAAAAGTCTGATATCATATCTAAACAAAAGAAAGAGTTTTATCAAACACATAAAGGAAAAAAATTAAGAGAAATTCTTGCAATTAGTGCCAAGGAGCGGTTTAGTGGTGTCCCTAAAACCCAAGAACATAGAAAAAAGATTTCAGATGCATTGGTAGGTATTAGCAGAAGAAACCCACAAAATACAGATCCTGAGAAAATAAGAAAAACAGCAGAAAAACACAAAGGAATGAAGAGAAGTGCGGAAGCTAAGAAAAAAATGTCTTTAGCCGCCAAAGCAAGAGGACCTAATAATAAAGGATGTTTTTATATCCATTCAGCTAGCACATTGGAAGTAAAGATGCTGAAAAAAGGGGAAGTAATTCCAGAAGGATATAGGAAAGGTTATGGTCGTAGAAAAAAATAGTAGATTCGAAGTACTAACAGATGATGGATTTAAAGATTTTGAAGGAATATCTGTAAGTGTAAAAGAAACATATAGGTTATTATTAGAAGAATCATCGATAGAATGCACGCAAGATCATTTATTTTTTTCTATCACATCAAATGAATGGGTTGAGTTTAATGATATTTCAATAGGTGATAATATAAAAACTGCGTCAGGTCAAGAGAGATGTATTGGCACTGAATATGTCGGTGTGCAAGAAGTCTCGGATTTGTTAAATGTCAAGGATACGAATTCGTTTGTGGCTAATAATATAATTGTTCACAATTGTTTGTATCTAGATGAATTTTCCTTCGTGCCACCAAATATTGCCAAATTATTTTGGACTTCTATTTCGCCTACATTGTCAACTGGTGGTAAATCTATGATTACTAGTACACCCAATAATGATGAAGATCAGTTCGCTACTATATGGAAAGGGGCAAACAAGCAAGAGGATGAATACGGAAACCCAACCGAATTGGGAATTAATGGATATAGACCGTATTCAGCGATATGGAGTGATCACCCTGATCGAGATGCTGCTTGGGAGAAAAAAGAAAGGGCTAAAATGGAACCTGATCAATTCGAACGCGAACACAACTGTAAATTCGTGTCGTTTGAAGAAACTTTAATAAATTCAATGGTTTTATCAGAGATGCAAGGCATTGACCCAATCAGAATGCAAGGACAAGTTAGGTGGTATAAAGAACCCAGAAAAGATACTATATATTGTATATCGTTAGACCCCAGTATAGGCACTGGTGGGGATTATGCAGGTATACAAGTGTTTGAAGCTAATACCACAACACAAGTTGCAGAATGGAAGCATAATATGACACCTATTCCAGCACAGATAAAGATAATGAGTGATATAATGCATTATATTGATGAAAAGACCCCTGTCAATAAAAACAATATATATTTTAGTGTTGAGAATAACACGGTGGGTGAAGCTGCATTAATTTCCATTGATGAATTTGGTGAAGAGAATATGGGTGGTATTTTTGTATCAGAAACAAAAAAAACACGTAGTACTAGAATAGCAAGGAAAGGATTCAATACAAATAAAACCACAAAAACAGAAGCATGTTCTAAGTTAAAATCGTTAGTTGAATCAGATAGATTAACCATTTATAGCAAACCGTTAATAAGTGAATTAAAGGTTTTTATTAGCAAGGGTGTTAGTTACGAAGCAAAACAAGGGGAAAATGATGACTTGGTAATGTCATTGTTGATAATTGTGCGGATGATGCAACAACTAAAAACGTATGATTCTGGACTTAGTGCCCAAATGCAAGATCATGGGGATGTTTCAATATCCCCAATGCCATTTATTATGTTTTAGGTAAATATCGGTATGCTTATTGAAGAATTAATACCACTGAATGAAATGATCATTCGCCACCGCACAGCCGGTGAAGGAACCACGGTAGTCGCACATCGTGGCAGTATATGGGTTTTTGATACCAAGTAAGTTCTTTCTGGAGATAATAGCTAATATGGGGATGGAAGAATCCGATGACTGGATCACATTTGATAATTTAGCAGATTTTATGGTTGCAAACAAAATTTGGGATGACCGTGGATACTATTATGAAGGAATGGAAGATGAAGACTATGAATAATAATTTAGCTAAATACAATTTATGAGTGATAGTATATCCAAAGACTTATTTGATTTATTAATAAGCAAAGATTTTGAAGTAAAGACTTTTGATTCTGGTGGCAAATCCGTGCTAGATGTAGAGGATGCTAGTATATTCAGGTTTGACTTCACGGTTGGCAAGAATAATTATGGCACTGCTGTAATTCTAATAGATGATGAATCAAATTTTGAGTTATTCTTCGGTGATAACATTGGTAAGTCAATGCGTGGCAAAGACAAGAACTATTGGTATGATTTTCTTTATATTCTGAAACAGTTCTCAATACGGCATCTTAAAAAATTCAAACCATCAAATATGAATAAAATGAAATACAATATGCAAGGCATTGCGGCTATTAAAGAGGGCTTGTTTGAAGGGAAATGGACTGGAACATCTAAAACAAGTTATAATCCACAATCCAAAAAAGTTCGCATTATTGCGAAACATAATAAACGACTAGGCGAAGACGACGCTAGATTTCGCAATATTAAATCACTATTCGTTGAAAATGGTGATGGTGAACGATTTAAATTACCGTTCGTGAATGTAGGTGGTGCTAGAGCAATGGCACGGCATGTATCAGAGGGTGGAAATCCATATGACCAATTTGGTGTTCATATATCTGAAACAGTAAAGGATATTGCTACTATGGGTGGATTTTTGAGAATAAGATCACTTAATGAACAAGAGGGTGAAATTAACCAGATTCGTGAAAAATGTAAAGAACATTATAATGGGTTGCGAAGCAAGATGAGATCGTTGTCTAGTAAGCGTGGCTATAAAAAATATGCTGAATCGTGGAAACCATTGCAGATAGAAGAAAATGAAGCGATTACTGATGCGTTGCGCAATGTATTCATTAAAGATCCAGTAAATGAAAAGATTGAAAATGCATTGCCATTGATATCACGATTGCAACAAATGGCAGAAGGTGATGTGATGCCGGGGCAGTTAACAACTGAACACACAAGAGAGAACAAAGATATGAAGCAAATAGATGAATTTAACGACTGGGCGCACAAAGTCACAGAAGGTGAGGTAATACAGGGACCGTGGACTAATAACAGAGTAGTAAATCCACCTGCTTCTAATGTTGAAAAATTAATGCCAATGTGGAATTCGAACACACAAGAGGTAGTAACAGCAGATTCTGAAATGTCAGGGGAAGTAGAAGATTTCGAACATTTTGAAGTGGTATATTTTGATAAAGATCCTAATGTTAGTGTTAGAATAGTCGGTGTTACAGCAGACAATCAGCGTGTAGCAATTGGTAATATATCTAGAGAAAAGGCTGAAATGTATGTAAATCGGTTTAATCACCACTTAAAGAATAAAAATATAACAGAAGGAACTTGGGTAATACCAAAAACAAATACACAATTAGAACAATTACGTCAAGTATTGAGTAAACCAATTCCTGCGTCAGATGCGGGAACCATAATATACCATATCATTGGTGATGATGACTTGTTTGATGAATTGGATGCGTTAAATGAGATAGATCCCACTATGGATGTAAGACCTACTATAATAGAATGGATTAAAGAAAATAACGGAAAGTTCAAAGGAATGGTAGATTTATCTACCGTAATAGATGAACCAACCAATGAGTTATCCAATGCATTAAAACAAATTGGATTGGGTGAAGATATTTCCAATACCCCATTCCCCACAGAACAATTAGCAGAAAAGTTCAAGGAACCTATCCCAGTTGGTGTGAATGCATTGAATGTGCAAGAAATGTTAGATGAATTAGTTGATGAAGAAGAGTTAATGGCACAATTAGCTGATGTCGCAGAGAGTGATCCAGAAGCGGATGCCCGTCCTATTATAGTAGATTGGTTATATGAGAATGGGTATGATTATGTTGCTGATCGATTAGGATACGAACAAGATCAAGAGGTTGCTGGTGGTGATCAGGTAGATGATTTAATAAACGATGTTGAATCGGATGGATCGGATGAAGAGGGTATGCAGGAAGGTTTTGATAATGACCCCTCTTTGGGTGATTGGATTACCTCGCCATGGGATTCGTTTAACAAGAAAGCAGATAATAATAACGAGAGATGGGATGCTGACATGAAACGTTTGCGAGGCATTGCTGGTGATTCATACGAAGCACACCGTGCAGAACAGGGATGCTTGGGTGATCCGCGTGATTGCTTAACGGATTTTAACAAAAAACGTGCAACCAAATCAAAGTCGTTGGGAGAAGATGCTGAAATCAATGATATGCTTAGGCTAGCAGGGTTAAATAAGACGACTCAAGTAAATCATTCATCAGAGATTAACCCAAAGGCAGTTGCTGCCAAGGACTACCATTCAGGTCAGTAGTTGAAAAATTATGCTGAAATAAAAATTAGAGTAAAGAAACCGTCTAAGCACACCCATCTTTATGTGATATCAGCGGGTAATTTATTTAAAATAGGGGTTACTAACAATATAGAACGTAGGATGAAAGCGTTGCAAACTGGTAACCCTTGTCCATTGCAGTTAGAATACTTAGATGAACGAAAAAACCCACATAAGGCAGAGAAGTATCTACATCTGCAATTCCAAAAAAACCATGTTCGTGGTGAATGGTTCGAGAATATATCATTAAAAGATATTAGAACCAAATTGCTATTATTTTTAGATCAAGATTAAAGTACAAAAACTAATTGCAAGATAAATAGACTTATGCTATACTTGGTAACAAGGAATGCATAATTGTTCAAACAACCAGGAAGGTTGATTTGAACTAGGCAAAACTTAAAAAGAAACATAGGTCTAATATAGGAGAAAATTTATGGCAAATTTAGCAGATATTCGTGCTCGTTTAGCAGCACAGGAAAACACAAAATCATCAACCTTTTCAGGTGATAATACAGTTTATGCACATTGGAACATTGACGAGGGGGATACGGCAACATTGCGGTTCCTACCGGATGGAGATACATCCAACCCATTCTTTTGGGTAGAACGTGCAATGATTAAGCTACCGTTTAATGGTATTAAAGATGGCGATGGTAAAAAAATACTAGTGCAAGTTCCGTGTATGGAAATGTACGGACCAGATGAAACCTGCCCAGTGCTTGCTGAGGTTCGGCCTTGGTTTAAAGTAACGGGAATGGAAGATATGGGACGTACATATTGGAAGAAGCGTAGTTATTTATTCCAAGGGTTGGTTCATCAAGATCCAATGGGTGAAGAATCCCCACCTGAGAATCCAATTCGCAGGTTTATGATTAGTCCGCAGATTTTTAAGATTATTCAAAGTAGTCTTATGGATCCAGAAATGGAAGAATTACCAACTGATTATTCACAAGGATTAGATCTTCGTATTGTTAAGACTAGCAAGGGTGGATATGCTGATTATTCAACGAGTAATTGGTCACGCAAGGAAACGGCACTTAATGAAGTAGAACTAGGTCATATTGAAAAATATAAACTAAATGTCCTTAGTGACTTCTTACCTAAAAAACCTGGTGATGTTGAATTGCAGATCATTAAGGAAATGTTTGAAGCAAGTGTTGATGGTGAAGCATATGATCCAGACCGTTGGGCTCAGTATTACCGTCCGTATGGAATGAACAAACCTGATGTAACAGCAGTGCCAAAACCAAAACCAAAACTAACGCCAACGCATCCAGCTCCAGTATCTCCAGTATCTCCAGCATCTCCAGATGAAGTGGCTGAGACGGTAGATGAAATTCCTTTTGAAACGGTGCCACCGGTAGAAGAAAAGCCAGTAGCAACTGCATCAAAAGCGGAAGATATTTTAGCACAAATTAGAGCTAGACAGAAGGCATAATACACAATGCAAGAAAGTACGCTAGTTGAATTTAAACGAGAGCGCCTAGATACTATAAGCACTACCTTTTGTGCAGCAAAGTGGTTCTCGTGTGATGTTTATCTACACACTGGTGTAACGTCAAGTTGCAATTACCCTTCACCCCACCATATAGATCTTGATGCGGTGAAGGGTAATTGCTTAAAAATTCACAACACCGATACTAAATTAAATGAACGTGAGAGTATGTTAAATGGCACACAGCCTAGTGGGTGTAATAATTGTTGGAGAATTGAAAATACAGATACAAATGTGATGAGTCATAGGGTTTATGCAAGCAAACGACATGAGACCAATGCGTTTAGTCAATTGTCTGCCAGTGATATAATTGTACCAGAACTGATTAGTGTTGTATTTGACACATATTGCAACTTTAAATGTGTTTACTGTGACCCATCTCAAAGTAGTAGCTGGGCATCGGATATTAAATTACACGGTAATTATAATTTAAAATCAGATGAGCGGGAGACATATAATACTGATATATTAGATAATGTGTTGCGTGATGTGGATTATGATTCATTGTATTCATCTTTCGTGAATATGTTCGTTGACAATATACATGGTATTAGGAAAATAAATATCTTGGGTGGTGAACCGCTTATGAGTCCTAAAATTTGGAAGTTTTTAGATAGTATCACACAGGTTGATTGCAAACATATTACATTAGGTATAGTCACAAATTTGAGTCAATTGCCGTTAGTTAAACGTATAATAGCATACGAAACACATTTTAAACATATACAACTATCGGTGAGTATTGACGGCACAACCAGAAAATCAGAATTTATCAGGAATGGATTGAATTGGGATAACTTTTTAGAATGCATTGATTATATATTTAAAAGGTCGCAGATTGAAATATGGTTGCTAGGGACAATAAACATCTTGTCGTTAGATGGATTAATTGATGTTTTGAAATGGCATGAACATATACAGCAAAAATATAATAGAAAAGTCCCATATAAAATTAGCACGTGCAGATGGCCTAGTTTTCAAGCAATAACCATATTACCTACCTACATAAGGCAGTACTATATTAAGCAAATACAATCTTGGCTGGATATACATAGCACCCCTCTAGAAGATGACTTAGCGGATGAAATAATGATTGAAGAATTGAAACAACTATGTGTTTTGCTGGAACATGCCCCATCGTCAGCAAAAACCTATTTGTATAGGCAAGATTTCAGGTATTTCGTTGAAGAATTTGCAACGAGGAATAAATTAAGTATAAATGACACGTTTAGTGATGTATTATGTGAATGGATTAAGGAGTAATTGGATATGACAAAACCGTTTGATGTAAGTAAGTTTAGAAAAAGTATTACAAAATCAATTGATGGATTATCAGTGGGGTTTAATGATCCCACTGATTGGGTTAGCACAGGGAGTTATGCGTTGAACTATCTTATTAGTGGAGATTTCCACAAAGGTATTCCGCTAGGTAAAGTCACAGTTTTTGCGGGAGAATCCGGCGCTGGCAAATCGTATTTTGCATCGGGTAATATTGTAAAAAACGCACAAGATCAAGGCATTTTTGTTGTTCTTATTGATAGCGAAAATGCATTAGATGAATCGTGGCTTAAAGCACTGGGAGTAGACACTGCCGACGATAAATTACTAAAACTTAGCATGTGCATGATCGATGATGTTGCTAAGACTATCAGTGAGTTTATGGATGGTTATAAAGCAATGGATGAAGAAGAGAGACCAAAGGTATTGTTTGTTGTTGATAGCCTCGGTATGCTTCTTACACCCACGGATGTTAAGCAGTTTGAAGCTGGTGATCTAAAAGGTGATCTAGGACGTAAGCCAAAGGCACTAACAGCGTTGGTAAGGAACACGGTTAATATGATTGGTGCATATAATGTAGGTATTGTAGCAACCAACCATACATATGCTAGCCAAGACCCTTACAATCCTGACCCAAATATATCAGGGGGGTGTTTAACAGCCGGACATAAAATATCAATGTCTGATAATACATTTAAAAATATTGAGGAAATTGTAAAGGAAGATAGTGTTATCACGCTTAATGGCAATGTCGCAGTTGCTGAAACATTTAAGTTTGACGATACGGAAGTATTTGAATTAGAGTTGGAGTCTGGTGAGGTTATACAAGCTACAGCAGAACATAAATTTTTGGTTTCGGCAACAGATAATACACTCATATGGAAAACAGTAGGTGATTTAGGAGAGGATGATTTTATTCTATGTAATTAATTATCCCTGTCCTCCTTGAATTATTATAAATATAATAAAAGGGGAACTGTGGTGAAACCGTGTGTTATTTGTGGTAAAATGATTAAGAAAAAGAATAGTGTTATGGCTATAGATTATGTTTGTTCTGAAAATTGTAAAATAGAAAGGAAAAACAATCTTCCTAGAAAGTTAACAATTCTCAGCAAACAATATTGGATTAATAAAGGATATACCGTACTGGATGCCGAAAGAAAGGTGTCATTTGTTCAACGTAAACGTAGCCCCCGATGTGTTGAGTATTGGATTGATAAAGGATATACAGTTATGGAATCACAGAAAAAAGTATCAGAGAAACAATCCTCATTTGGACTAATGAATTTATCTAATTATACAAAAGAAGAAAGGCAACTTAGATCGCCATTTTCTAAAAAATATTGGATTAATAAAGGACATAGTGAACAAGAAGCAATAGATATAATTCGTGAAAAATCTGATAATACTTCATTGGCATATTATATTTCAAAATACGGCAATGATGAAGGTAATATTCGGTATACTAGATTATGTGAATATAGGAAAAAACGATATACATTAACTGGGTTTATCAAAGTTCACGGAGAAATTAAGGGAAAATTGTTATGGTCTAAGAAATTTAAAAATCGGCATAATTCAAAAAAAGCATCAAATTTTTTTACTACCTTAACAGAACACATTGATGAAAAATATAAGATATATACCGCTGAAAATGAAAATGGTGAATATGGAGTAAAGGATAGAAAAAATAATCTTTATTTCTTTTATGACTTCGTAATACCAGAATTGAATTTATGTGTTGAATATCATGGAAATTATTGGCATTGTAATCCGTTATTATATGATGAATCATATAAACATAAACAAATAGGAAAAAATGCTAGTGATATCTGGAAAAAAGACCAAATAAAGTTAGATTGTATTAGACAGGTAAAAGGAATTGATGTATTTGTTGTATGGGAATCAGATAATTATGATGAAAAAATTAAAGAAATATTGGAGAAAATAAATGACACTCAAAAAAATTAAAATTAAAAATATAAAATCAATAGGATTGCATACTGTGTATGATATTAATGTTCCTGGTGAACATCATTATTTACTTAAAAGTGGTATTATTAGTCATAATTCCGGTTTTATATATGCTAGTTCCATTGTCATTGCGATGAAGAAGATGAAGTTAAAGGAAGATAAAGATGGAAACAAAGTGACTGATGTGCGAGGCATTAGGGCTGGGTGTAAAATAATGAAGACTAGATATGCAAAACCTTTTGAGGATATTCAAGTTAAAATTCCGTATACGGAAGGAATGAACCCATATAGTGGAATGTTTGATTTATTGGAGAAAAGGGGATTATTACCAAGGTCTGGTAATAGCTATACCTATACATTTACCGATGGGTCTGAGATTAAGCATTTCCGAAAGAAGTGGGAAAAAAATCACGAAGGAATACTAGATGATGTGATGATGGATATGCATGTTGATGAAGGAATGGATGCGGTAGATAATGATGATGGGTAGAGAAACAAGAAACCGCCGTGGTGTGTGCAGATATAAATAACCCTAAAGAAATTACAACAGAGGAATAGAATATGAGTTTAGATTTATCATTGGAAATATGGGAAGCATTAAGACCGCATATTGCAGGTGGGTTTCAAGAAGCAGCAGATGATTTCGTGG
>Ga0257123_1001920_pt1 | contig 11869 bp, 8 predicted proteins | sample SI106_135metaG_FD_190185 | JGI IMG/M metagenome (GOLD analysis project Ga0257123, IMG submission 190185) | Marine microbial communities from Saanich Inlet, British Columbia, Canada - SI106_135 | ecosystem: Environmental > Aquatic > Marine > Inlet | place: Canada: British Columbia | collected...
TTATCTTCAACCATGTTTCAAATTCCAATCATAAGGAATATTCTTATCAAATGGATCAAGACGTTCAATCTCTCCCGGATCATGTGGCAGCGTGGCGCAATTGGCAATAATTGATGTTCCCTCTGCCATTCCTTTAGTACCATTCCAAACATGTGGAGGAATCCTAATTAATTGATAGTTTTCAGGGCCTGTAAATATTTCCATTATCTCACCACGAGTCGATGACTCCTCTCTGTCATCATAAAGTACTACTTTAACTTTACCAACAGGCACGGCGTAATTAAGTACCATTTTCCTGTGTATATGCCATCCTTTAATTACTCCTGAATGAACAAATGAAAAATAAATCTCACCAAATTTTTCAAAATCAGGAGCATCAGAACGCATCATATGCATTATTTTGCCACGCTCATCCAGTATCTGCTTTAAAGGTGTTACTTTTACCCCATCGATCACTATCTTTTCTCCTCCCAACTTGGAGCAAATTCCTGCCCTATTTGCAAAAATGAAGTCTTTCTATTGCAGTTTGAATGTGAGGATTGATAGCAATATTTACAACCTTCCCACATTTTTTCAGGGTCATTTACGACTGATCTGAAATTCACCATCTCTTCTGAGTTCCATGTCTCCTGAAAACAATCATATCTTGAAATATGAAACATCTTTCTTGATATTGATTGACAAGGCCTGATATAGCCATCGGAGCCTATGAATAAATCACGCCAACCGACAAAGCAATCCTTATGATACTTATCACCGGCGACATCCTCACCTTGAATGTACGGCAACTTAATTTTAACTCCTAATCTATTACCCCTTTCGATAGTTTTTGAGAATATTTTTTTGACCTCGTCAACTCTATCCCACAAAACTTCATCTTCCAGGTCTTTGCTAAAAGAAGTCATATATACTGCCTTAACTTCCTCTATTCCAATACTATAAGCCAGATCAACCATCTCCGGAAGTTCATCTAAATTACTTCTCATTAATGTAAAGACAAAATTTATATAAGGATATCCAGTGTTTCCGTTTCTTTTTTGTTGAACTACTGATCTAAGTTCAGAAACTATTTGATCGAAATTTGATTTCCTTCTAATTGCATTGTTAGTTTTTGCCGTTGCCCCATCAAGACTAACAGCCATTATGTCAACCTTGCAATCAAACAGATATTCTCTTATTCTGTGCAAAGTAGTACCATTTGTAACAAAATATTTCCGCACAGGATACCTATCAAGAAACTCCAGAATATCCCTGAATTTTGGATGGATTGTAGGCTCCCCCCATCCGAACAAAGTAACCTCTTCTACATATTTGAGAATAGGCTCCAACTTCCTCAAGTATTCAATATCAATAAACTTAACAGCAAATTCGCTCTCATCCCTCCCACACATTACACAATCAAGGTTACAGGCATTTGTTAATTCTAGAACTAGCCTGCGAGGGTACGAGTCTAATTTTATGCTTCTACTTTGAATCTCTTTTAAATTAGATTCACTATTTTCCTTCTGTTGCCCTGTCAACCCGCTATGTGGAAACAGTGTAATAGTCTTCGCTTTTAGAACATTCATTTTTTAAGTAGTAATAGAGATAAATTTAACAATCAACTCTTCCATCTTGATCCAATAATAATTTTAATTCCGCTATACCGCAGTAAGACAACACCTTGTAAACTATGCACCTGCTCACAGAAACTAAGGCAGGAACTTGAACAACTCTCTATATTTAATACGCTTCACTATATACTGTAACTATTTTACGTATTGAATGAATCCATTATGCCCATAGTGTCCGCTTGGAAATTTTACCCCCAAGGTTCGATTCATAAATTTTGTATAATGCAAGACACCCTCATCTCTAAATTTATGAGACATCTTCTTATCTACAGCCATGTAGTCATATTCGTTCCATTCATTTTTGTCCATTCTTTCTATTGTTTCAATCAACTTTGCGTATTGCGACGAGGCTTTATTATCCAGAAACACATTGATATACCAGTTGAATACTGCCTGAACCTTCTCCAGAAATAGTTGGTGTTCCGGTGGAAACTTCAAGCATGAAAAAGCGTCAAAACCGTCCAACTCTTCTTTCCTGCTATAGTCTATCAGATTATGTTCTTCACACATTTCATAAATCGGAGTATTTTTGAAAGGATAAAATGTCATAATTTTAATTGAATCAGGGAGGATAGAAGCGTTCAGTTTCAACGTTTCTAACACTTCGTCCTGTGTTTCAGTTGGTAACCCAATCATATTGAAAGAACTTGACATGACCCCAATTTCACTAGAAATTCTAAATGCTTCAATAACCCTGGCATTACTTATCGGTCTTTTCATAATCTCATTCTTTATTCTTTCGCTGCCACTTTCAATGCCAAATCTCAGGTCATCGCATCCTGCAGACTTCAGAAACTTCCCTTTTTCATAATCAAAAGACATCGGATTAATGTTACACATAAATGGAATTCCAATCTCATCTTTATATCTACGATAAAAATCTTTCACAAAGTTATGGTACATCAGGAAGTTATCATCTATGAATGCAACCTTTTTTACTTGTGGATATCTTGAGACTACACCCTTAATTTCCTCTATCACAGTATCAATACTTTTCATTCTAGCATATTGCTTAAAGCCCGCCGGTTCATCACATAACTCTTCATATCGTTTAATATACGTATCATTTATACAATAAGAACATTTATACACACATCCTCTACCCAACATTGTTTCGAGTTGGTAGTTCTTTAATGGAAGTATTTTATCCAGATCAAATATAGCTTTATCTTCCGGTGGCAGCATCTGAAGATCTACAAAAGGGCGTAATCTGTTCTTTTTTATAATCCCATCATTCATCTTTACCCACAAATTTTTAATATTCCTATAATCTTCTCCACTCTCCAAAGCATCTGCAAGTTCACAGATAGCATCTTCCCCTTCCCCTATGCAAACGGCATTAATCCCTTCAACGGCCAGGACGGATTCTGGATCCATGGAAGGGAATGGACCCCCACACACAATAAAACCCTTAAAATATTCTTTTGCACTACTACAGAATTCTCTCATGTATTTAAATTGTGGTTCCATGAGTGATATTCCAATAATATCAGGATTTATCCCCATTATATCCTGCTTCATACGGTCAAGATTAAAATCATATCCAAGTTCTTCGGAAAGAAACAGTAAATCAACCTTGTGATTCTTATTTTTCAAGACCGCAGATAATATAGCCAGGCCGTTGTTGATACCAACAGTTGAACCAATATTGAAATTAATAAATAATATTTTCATGACTTCAATTTCACCTTTTTATATATACAAATACTACATCAATAATCTTATGCCCAACACTTCCATGGAGGAGTGCCCGATTCCCACAACGTGTTCAAATAATCCCTTTCTCTAATCGTATCCATACACTGCCAAAAACCATTGAATTTATATGCCTTCAACTCACCTTCTGATGCTAATTTCTGAAGTGGGCCAAATTCGAAATCACAGCCAGTGTCACTTATAATACTATTTAATAATTCCTTTTTAAATATAAAATACCCACCATTAATTAAACCCGTACTTAATTGTGGTTTTTCCTCAAAGTGCGTAACAATATCATCCTTACATACCATTTCTCCAAAACGGGAGGGAGGGTGTACGCCAGTAACTGTCCCTATCTTCCCATGCCTTTCGTGGAATTCTTCCAGCTCATTTATATTAACCCCACATACTCCATCTCCATAGGTTAGATGGAAGTTATCACTTGCAATGTATTTCTCAAGACGCTTTATTCGTCCTCCCTTTAATGTATCTAATCCCGTGTCAACAAAGGTAATCTCCCAATGAGACTCATCATTTACTCCATGTATGGCAGGTGCTTTCTCAGGGTGCATTTCCAAAGTAAAATCACTGAAAAGAATTCGGTAATCATAGAAAAATCTCTTTATATATTCTCCTTTATATCCTAGTGCAAGAATAAATCTATGGCATCCATAATGTGAATAATGCTTCATAATATGCCACAAGATAGGCTTCCCTCCTATTTCTACCATTGGTTTTGGCTTATCAACTGTTTCCTCACTTAAGCGGGTTCCTTTACCTCCACACAAGATGATTACATCGTTCATTGTTTATCCCATCCTTAAAATAGTTAATATTCTTATTAACTGTCTCTACTATCCAACCACTCCCTTATAGTAATCAATTGTTCTTATCAGCCCATCTTTTTGAGCTATGCGTGGTTTCCAACATAGTAGATCTTTTGCCAGGTTTATGTCAGCAAAAAGCTCCATATGCTCACCCACTCTATATGGACGCGCACCAAGGATTGGCTTCCCTTTTCCAATAATGCCCACTATCTCATCTATCATATCTCGAATAAGAACAGGCTTACCTGATGCAATATTAAAGATATGTCCTTTGGCTTGAGGAGTAACAGCAGATTTGATTAGCCCTTCAACAACATCTTCAACATAACAGAAATCCCTGAGTTGCCTTCCTTCTGTTGTCTCAAAACTCTCACCTTTCAGGCATGCAATGATAATTTGAGGCAGGAAACGTTTCTCATCCTGACCGGGACCATAAGTCAGAAACAATCTTGTTACAACTCCTGGAAATCCTTCAGACAGATGAAGCATCTGTATAAAGTGTGTTGAGGCTGTTTTTGAGAAAGAATATGTAGAAAAAGGACGCTCTCTCATGGTCTCATTCTGAGGAGCAAGCTGACTACCGTATTCATCGCTGCTGCCCACTTGAACAAAACCTTTCAATCTTTTCCTGTCAAGGCAGTTAATAATATTTGTTACCCCAAGAAAATGAGAATCTAACACCTTGTGACCTCCCATGAAATATGGAGTGTGGTCAATATAGCCACCAAGATTAAAAACATAATCATATGACCTGCCATTGAGAGCTGACTTAAGCTTCTCTCTGTCTAAAATATCAGCTTGAATATACTCTACGTCCTTAATATTTGCTTCCTTTCCAATACTATTTGTCAATCCCAGGGATGTCACAAACGAAGAGTATTGTAAACACTTCTGCGCGAGATGCCTCCCAATAAAACCAGTTCCCCCTATAATCAGGATTCTATCAGACTCAGAAATAGTTGGTATTTTATTTAATCCCATTTAATATGTCGAATGTTAATTGTTCCAGATAATGTAATTTATAATGGCGCTGCGTATACTTACATTGATTCATTTATGTTTTTCGCAAATAAATCAATCGAGCCTAAAATATTGCTCCCACGCTCAAAAGGAAACAGTATATCGAATCATTTTTTTACAAACCCTTAATTCTTATTGACATTTTTACACCGAAAGGACGCCATCATATATTTCTAATATTTCCTTCGCCGCTCTTTCCCATGAAAACAATTTAGATCTTTCTCGTCCCATGTTGCTCATACGATTCCACAATTCCTTATCTTTCAACAAAAGATACATACTTTCACATAATGAGTTGACATCAGTAGGGTCTACCATGATTCCGGCATCACCAATTACCTCTGGCAGAGAAGATGTATTTGATGTAATTACCGGAATACCACACGCCATTGCTTCCAAGGGAGGCAAACCAAATCCTTCATAAAGTGACGGATATACAAATATATCGGCACAATTGTATAACATGGGTAAGTCTTGATCCATGACTACACCCAAAAAAAATATTTCCTGCTCTAGACCACTATGGCCAACTTCTTTAAATATTTGTTTATAAAGCCATCCTCTATCACCAGCTACAACTAATTTATAGTCCTCAAAACCTTTTTCCCTTAATTTCTTATAGGCTTTTATTAAAGTGATCACATTTTTTCTTGGCTCTAATGTACCTACGTTCAAAATCATCTTTGAAGGCAATTTATTTTTTTGTCTATATTCTTCCACATTACTGATGGGACGGAATCTACTCTCAACACCAAGATGGACAACTTTTATTTTTTCCTCATTAGTTCCATAATATTCAATAATATCTCTTTTTGTTGAATAAGAATCTGCAACAATAATATCAGCGTTCTCTATTGAAATCCTTAATATTCCTTTTTTATAAATCTGCCTTGATTTATTCAACATATGAGGAAAGCGCACATAAGCGATATCATGAACTGTGATAACAGTTGGATGTACCCTTTGGAACAGAGACAAGGCATGATCAGTGTAATGAAACAGATCAAGCCTATCCTTCCTTGAATGAATCGGTAGCATTATTTGTTCCCATAAGATTCTTAACGTATTATTTTGTTTGATTAGCGTTGGTTTTTCTAAATGAATTCCTTCTAGATCAGTTCCGTTAGTATTATTCATCCGATCTGGTGCATAAAAATGGCAATCATATCTACCATTCGTCTTTAAGATAGACTTACGCAAATTGTATGTATATCGTCCCACGCCAGTATGTACATCACAAGCTTTCGATACATTTATACCGATTCGCATGTTTGCTTTTTTACGTATGTCAGGAGTAAAAGAGAGATATAACTCTCTGGTTTCATTTAACATTCTATCCAAATTAAAATGCTTTTTAACGTTTTCACGGGCTTTCTTTGACAGATAGCCATATGTTTCTTGATTATCTTTCAATATTTTAATTTTTTCAACTAATAGAGAAGGTTTATTTAGTGGGAATAACAAACCTGTTTCATTATCATCTACTACATCACTGTTTCCATAAACCTTACTGGCTACAACAGGTTTTCCATATTTCATTGCTTCAACAGTTGAAAAACCAAAAGCCTCTCCAAGTGATGTATTCAGATAGATGTCAATTAATAGAAAGAAACGCCTGTTATCATTGATAAACCCTAATAGTATCACCTTATCCTGCAAGTTGTATTCACTGATAGCACTCTCTATCTCCCAGCGCCCCTCTCCATCCCCTCCTATTAAGAGAAACACATCATCACGGCTTCTCAAATAGTCTGAAAGACTTCTTATTGCATAAGGTATATTCTTTATTCTATCAAAGCGAGACAGCATACCTATAACGAAGCTCTCGTTACTAATCTTCTTATTGAATGTTTGTAATGCTGAGTTTCTATCTATATCATTGTAAATTTCATTATCTATATGAATTCCATTTTCAATTAAAGTGCTTTTTGTAGCAGTCGTGATCCCAAGTCTCATGGCAATTTGCCTCTCAGTCTCTGAGACAAAAATAAATCTGTCAGTCAAATTTTTCAGAAGCAACTCAACAATTACCTTGCGATTAATACTTCTAGAGTGTATACCATGAAAAGTGTGCACTACTTTCAACTTTGTATTAAGCAGCTTTAATAATCTCGAATAGATACCCGCCCCTCCACCGTGAGAATGGACGATTGTTATGCCGTTTGCTTTCACCCATTTTGACAGTTTGAGAAATGCCAGAATTTTAAACTTCCGATAAGGGAGTTTGAATATCGAAATATTTTCATTAACAATCTTATCATAGTAAGGCGGACTATCAGGTAATGCACAATAGAATTTGAAGAATCCATTGAGTTTAGTCATAATCTTAAAAAATTGCTCTGCCCCACCACCTTCGCTTCTAGAACTAATTATCAAAATGTTTAACTTATTTGATTTTAACAAAGGCGGTGTTGAAATATTAAGTGAGGCTTTAGTGTACAGACGTTTCAGGTTTCTACGCAAGAAGCTGTTATGCATTAATTGTGTCTGCACCCAATCATTTATATAAAAACTTGCTATCATTCCAGAAAATGGGCCTAGCTTTTTCTCAAGTTTTCTCTTCATTGCATCATATCTAATCTCTTTTCTTGCCTGTCTTGTCAACACCAAGGCCTTAGCACGTTCCTCTACCGGGAACTCGGGAGTTGCAAAAACAGGTTTATAGTCCCAATGAGAAGAGTTGTTAAGATACTCTTCGGGATTCATAATTAAGTATTTATTTTTTTTAGCCCATTCAAACAGCTCCGTAGCAGGAAAAGGTATTAGATTATAAAATCTGGCATCAAAGATCGGGTATTTCTTTGCAAGTGCGATGGACTCCTTAACTTGAACCATATTCTCGCCAGGTGAACCGACAATAAAGAATAAGGTTACTGTGAAATCAAGTTCTATTGCTGTCTTTAAGGCCTTTTCTATAACGTCAAGATCCTGGCTCTTCTTGATGTTTTTAAGGACTTGTTCGTTTCCTGATTCAATACCAAAGGCGAAATACCTAAAGCCTGCCAGTTTCATTGCATAAAGCATCTCCTTGTCCACTTTATCAGCACGTATTCCGTTGTTGCAGTTTAGCTCAATATATTTGAACTCTTTTTTGCAAATTGCATCACATATTTTAAGAACTCTCTCTTTGTTTAAGGTAAAGTTATCATCCAGGATACTTATCTGCTTAAAACCACGGTTGTACCAGTATGTTATTTCGTCAACAATGCTCTCTGCACTTCTGATCCGATACTGTTGTCCTATGGATGTTTTTACAGGACAATATGTGCAGTTAAAAGGACATCCTCTCGAAGAGACAATACCTATTTCCTCTGTTACATATTTGCCAAGTGGAAATTTTTCAAATCTTGGAAATGTAAACTTATCTAGGTTTTTTTCAAATGGCCTGGCTCCTACATAGTTGACTTTTCCACTTTTTCTGTATAAGAGCCCCAGTATTCTCTCTACCTCAAGTCCCTTGCATAATTCTAACAGTGTGCGCTCGCCTTCCTGCACTATGCCATAATCTAAACCTTTACACTCCTCTAATACTTTTTCTCTAAGTGTGGATATATGAGGCCCTCCAGCAACTATAGTAATGTCACTAGATATTTCTTTAACCCAATTGATAATATAATAAGATCGCTTGTACATAAAGCTCATGAGGCTTATGGCAACAAGGTCCGGCTCGAAAGATAAAAGTTTTATCTTAAGGGTGCGCAAGTCACCTCCAGCGGCCATATCTAACACATCATATTCTACTCCCTCTTCTTGAAGCATCTGGGCAAGATATCCTATCCCTGCAGGTGGCCTCAGAGCACCAAAATGTCCTCCTGCGTAGTCTGGAAATAATAATAAGACTTTTTTATATTTCATTTTATTCAAAGGGTTTTGACAAATTTGCACTCACAACCACTTGGTAACCTGAGCCCGCCCAAGTCGCTGGCACATATCTGTTCCAAATAACAGTAGTAATCGTGTCTAATACTACGCAAATATCAATAAGGTATAAACATGTACAATGTAGGCAGGTATTATACTTAGTACTATGGAGAGAACATCGGATTGTATATTATAGCTTGACAATAAGGTACGCATCTGTTGCTCTGACTACCTCATATTTATCTTTTATATCCTCCACTACCCTACTACCAATAATATCCAGCTTGGTTGTAACAAAATAATCTGCGCCCCGCCGCCTCATACTTTCTATAATCTCTATTGAGCAGTCATTTGAATCCATAACCCAACCCCTTCTATTGGAATAGTACAAGAGTTCCGGTCCGCCCCATATACAACCTATTACGAGATCGTTCTCATCTGCTGTCTCGTCTACAATTTTACCGGCGATTTGAACCGGATAATCCTTTTCTAGCCTTTTAGCTTTGTATCTCCCAGTTATCTTGTGGTAGCCAATAAGAGGGAGAGCTACAACCATGGCTACGAATAGTGCTTGTAAAGCAATTTTCTTAATTCCGGTTACTTTGTATGCAGTTATTAATCTCAGGAAGTTACTAATAGCATATCCGATATATATAGATGCCGGGATGATAATTGGTATTGTGTAGTAAGTGTGCCACTCAACCTCTTTAGCTGCTAGAAAAAAGTATATGATTATTGCAAGTAGCCAATAATGAATGTACCTGAACTCTTTCTTCTTAAATGTAAAAATTATACCCAAAACGAAAAACAGACCGCCAATATATATTAAATCCTTCTCAAATACTTCAGCATAGAATACCTTCTCATAAAAAGGTAGACTTGTTAAAAAGTAGGCTGAATACTTCATATAGTAACTAAAACTTAATGTATTCAGTGCAAGACCATCTATGCTTTCTACATATTTGGAATGTTTGTACCATAGAAAAGTAGGTATAAAGCTCAATGCAATAAAAAGCCATAACTTCCATTGTATTAAAAAATTGAGTTTATATTTTTTAATACAGAGATATAGTAAAGGCAATCCTAAACAAACCGTAGGGATCTTTGTAAGAAATGCAAGTGTCGCACACAACGTCATTAGTGTAAACAACCACCACCCTTCTCTGTCTATCCACTCTGAAAAAAAATAGAGCATAGTGATAGAGAAAAACAACATAGTTGATTCCGGCTGAAAAGACCTGGAATAGAAAAATATATAAGGATTGAATGTATAAAAGAGCAGGGTTATCAACCCAGTTGTACTGCCTGCATATTTTCTTGTTAATTTATATAAGTAAAATGCCCCTCCACTGAAAATAATTATAGATACTAATCTACCTAAATACTCATGTACACCAAATATTTTATATAATATTGCAACAGCAAATGGGTACATATTGAACTCACTTCCCCCGATATATCCTTCTGTGGTACCACTAGTTAATACCTGGGGATAGAAGATATTCATCCCATTGTAATAAAAGTTGCGTGCTATGGAAGCAGTATAACACTGTCTCCACCCCGCAACTTCAAGTATAGGCTGTGTTATATTTATAAGCCTTGTCAGAAAACCGGCAATTAAAATCAAAATTACGTATTTGGTATTTTTACTTAACACGTTTAGTCAAACTATTTAAACCATTTTGTTCTGTATCGTAGTAATCTCTACTTAATCCGCCATTAGATTTTTGGTATATAATCTATAACAAGGATAAAAAAAATACCTGTAAGACAGATATGTCAAGAAATATAAAATCAAATATGAGACACTGTCGCGAACATAGCAGTGAAGCCTTGTCCGTGCCTTTTTCCCATCACCTTTTTCCCAATCTAAGAGTGAAAGCTGAACATCCCTTCTCCTCTTCAGATGCCTGACCTCTTCAGGGTATTCATACTCAAAATCCCCAATAACCCTATTAAGGTTTTCCATCATTAAATCGAGTTCAATAATCAAACGTTCTTTACCCTCTTTATATGTAACGCTTTCACGATGAACACGATATCTGGCTAACGGTTTATCTACATAATCAACCTTCCATTTGTAACTTATCCTTAAATAAGTATCCAAATCGCCAACCATAGTAAGACGATCGTCAAACCAATAATCCAAACCGTCAAGTGTATTCCTTCTGATTACAACCGTTTGAGTATTAATAAAACTACAAAATAATAATTCTGAAAAAATATTACCCCGGAATGGTTCTTTTGATTCAAATGATTGCTTTACCTTCCCTTTTTCATTAAACAGAAAAGCATCACTATAAACCAAGCCTACTTTTTCATCTTTTTCTAAAAGTGGAATTTGTTCTTCCAGTTTTGTTGGCAGCCACAAATCATCACAATCAAGAATGGCTATATACTCTCCTCTAGCCTCCTTTAATGCATAATTCCTGGCAGCATAAAGTGGAACTGTCTTTTCTCCACGAAAGTATTTGAGCTTGTCATCGTAACTCCTGGTAATCTCCGCACTGCTATCAGTTGATGCATTATCCCAGAAGATTATTTCCCAGTTCTGATATGTTTGTGTATAAACAGAGCCAATCGCCTCTTTCAAATATTTCTCACTGTTATAGCAGTTCATTATTACACTTACCTTGGGAACATTTAATTGATCATCGTTAAATTCTTTATCTTCAACCATGTTTCAAATTCCAATCATAAGGAATATTCTTATCAAATGGATCAAGACGTTCAATCTCTCCCGGATCATGTGGCAGCGTGGCGCAATTGGCAATAATTGATGTTCCCTCTGCTATTCCTTTAGTACCATTCCAAACATGTGGAGGAATCCTAATTAATTGATAGTTTTCA
>Ga0257123_1001939_pt1 | contig 11788 bp, 13 predicted proteins | sample SI106_135metaG_FD_190185 | JGI IMG/M metagenome (GOLD analysis project Ga0257123, IMG submission 190185) | Marine microbial communities from Saanich Inlet, British Columbia, Canada - SI106_135 | ecosystem: Environmental > Aquatic > Marine > Inlet | place: Canada: British Columbia | collected...
CCAGGTGGAAAATTTGATGCTACTGATTCTGATCTTTTGGAAACTGCATTACGTGAAACAAGTGAGGAAATTGGACTTCATATTTCTCGGGATCAAATATTGGGTCAATTGGATCCTGTGAAAACACTGAATTCAGGTTTCTTAATCCTACCTTTTGTATGTGTATTAAAAGAAATTCCTCCACTTGTATCAAATTCTGAAGTTGAAAAAATTTTTCATATTCCTTTAAACCCCTTACTAGATACAATGATGAAAGATTCCGATCCAGATCATAATTTAATCGATGAAATGTATACTTTTGAGTATCAAAGTCAAATTGTATGGGGTGCTTCTGCTAGAATATTGAAACAAATTGAGAGTAAAATAAAATACTGAGATTCATTTAAAAAGAGCTTTTCGTGCCTGACAAACTATGGCTGCACGCAAGTCCTCACCAAGAAAAATTCGTTTGTTAAAAAAAACAAAACAGGCATCTGCAGTACCAGCTTGGATAATTCTTAAAACTAACAGAGCTGTTAGAACCAATCCTAAACGAAGGGCTTGGAGATCAACTGATGTGGAGGTAGGATAATTGTCTCAAGAGTTAGAACGTGTTTATACAATTCCTTTAGGTAAAGTTAAGATTTCACAATCACAACATCGTGCTGTAAGAGCAATCAATATGATTAAAGAATTTGCTAGACATCACATGAAAGTTGAAACTATTAAAATTGATGAAGAGTTGGGACATTTGATTTGGTCCCGAGGTGTTCGTAATCCTCCAAGAAAAGTGAAAGTTAGAATGAGTAAAACTGATGAAGGTTATGTTCTTGTTTCACCCTTTATTGATGATGTTGAAACTGCTGTAACCCCTGAAAAAGAAACAAAAAAAGTTGAAGATAAAGTAGAAACTATTTCAGAAGAAGCACCAGCTAAAGAAGAAGCACCAGCTAAAGAAGAAGCACCAGCTAAAGAAGAAGCACCATCTAAAAAATCAACTAAATCAACTTTCAAACCATCAGTAAAAAAAGAAGCACCATCTAAAAAAGAAGCACCAGCTAAAGATTCAAAATAAAATTCTCTTAAAAATACAAATAGTTTTCTTAAAATGAGTAGTGATCTTCTGGGAGATTAAATTTCGCTTTGGTTTCCATTTTTTTGCTCGAATTGGATTTAGGCAAGTCCATGATGAAACAAAATACCTTTCTTTCTAGGCCCTTTGTCAGTTCATTTTTCATTGATCTATAATGTTTTTCTTTCATTTATGTTCTACCTTATTTTTTGTATTGTGTACTAATTTTCTAATTAATCTCTACATTTTTGCAGATTTTAGACTAGGTTAAACTTAAATATTTTTTTAATATACTTATTTTAACAAGAAAATACTATCATTTGCAGATCTGGGTGGTAGAGTGTAATGGAATATTTTATTTTCCATCATTTCCTTGTTGTTTTATCACTAGTTTGCTAATTTGCTAAATTTTAAGTTCATGTTTTATCAAGTAAAAACAATCATGCCTGAGATCTTTGTTTATTGTAAAACCTGTGCCAAAAAAGTAAAAGCAGTAATTTTAACTAAACATGAAAAAGAATATGATGATTCTATCTCGGGTTATAGAAGATATGGCATGGTTAAAATTTTAGAACACAATGTTGGATTCAGAAAAAATTGTTCTGATACTTCTCAAATTAAAGCAATAGTGGAATCTGATTCTAAAGATGACAATGGTGTAATGAATTAAAACTTAAATAAATTTATTATTTTAAATTAATTCCATTTGATGATAACTGTGTTATTCTAATTGATACAAGTCTAATTTACAATCTATACTGCAATCAGGTGTATCCCAATCAAGTGTTTGTTCTTGAGGAATCATTCCTAATGGATCATAATTGTCAAATTTTGTCATTCCTTGAATTGATGATAGCATTATCACTTTAGATTCATCTGATGATGATGTGCTTATTTGTGAATTAGCTTCATTTGTAATTCCGCTTGTAATATTTTTAATTGAATTAATTATTCCTACTGGTATATTATCTCCTCCAGTAACGTACAACATTGAACTTTTAATTGCATTTGGTGGTGCATTCTCATAAAGCATTTTTAATGAATCTCTTAGTGAGTCTTCCATACTTTGTCCATTTTTACTTGTAGTTAGAATACTTGTTTCAGAAGATATTTCTGATGATTCTAGTGATTTCACTACATGCATTATTGCAGAATTTGCAATATTGTAGCATGCTTTAGAAGTTAAATCTGGATTACTTTCAAGTAATGAATCATTATCTAACACAATTGTACATTGCGAATTTTCTCTAACTCTTTTTAGAGATATTCCTGAATTGAAAATTCTTTCTTTTTCATATTTGAATGGCATCACTGCAAATGAAATTAATTCTTTGTTGGTCTCTTTACACATTTGAGAAACTACTGGTGCTATTGCTGCACCTGCTTTTCCGGCTAAATTACTCATTAATACAATTGTAGAATATTGTGAAATTTTGGATTTTATTTCTTCAGATATTTTGTAAGTTGAACCTCTGATTAATTGAATTGATGGATTAATTATTGAATCTGTAGAAACATGAATTGATTCGTTTTCTGATGAGATATCTTTTGAATCATTACTGATGATTAAACAATCTGAGTTTAGGATATTTTTTGCTTCATTTGCTAATTTTGAGCCTACCCCACCTAGTCCTATTACTAAAATTGGTTCTTTTACTTGAAAACTCATTTCTAATCTTATTCTCTGATTTATGTAAAAAACCTTCTTACGTTTTTTTTATCAAATTTTAGATCGAAAAAAATTAGCTTGCGATCTTACCGATCAGTCTTTTTCTAGTGGCTTTTGTAATTTCAACAATATGCGATTGACCTATGTTGACTTTCTCATCTATCGAAATGGGTTTGTAAGCATAGTTTCTTCCTTTAATGCCTTCTTCTGTATTTTCATCAAACAATACTTTTCCTTTCCAACCGATCCACTTTTCATTGCTTTTTAGGGATATTTTATTGATCTGAGTAAAAATTACTTTACTCCTTCTTTTAATTTCTGCTGCATCAATTTGTTTTAATTCTGCAGCATCAGTTCCTGGTCTTGCACTGTATTTTGATAAATTTACTACATCTGGTTTTGTTTCATCTAGTAATGCAATGGTTTTCTGAAAGTCCTCTTCAGTTTCTGATGGGAAACCAACTATAATGTCTGTTGAAATTGTAAAATTTTCAAATCTTTCTTTTGTCTTTTTTACAATTTCTCTAAAAGTTTCAGAAGTGTGTCCTCTTTTCATATCGTTTAGTACTTTATCGCTTCCACTTTGAACTGGAATATGTAAAAATTTGAAAACTTTTTCATTATCGTAAGATTCTATTAGATTTTGTTTTATTCTTGACATGTACATTGGATTCATCATTCCAACTCTAATCATGAAATCTTTTGGAATTTCTGAAACTGCATTTACTAATGTTGGCAAGTCAGTTCCAATATCAAAACCATAACATCCATTATCTGTTGATGTTAACCATACTTCTTTACATCCTTCTTTAATTTCTGTCTGAACTTGTCTTACAATGTCTCCTAATCTGTAACTTGAAAGATCTCCTTTAGCTAATTTAGTCTGACAAAATGTACATTCACTCATACATCCACTTGCAATTTCTACAATTCCTACTGCTGAATTTAGTCTAACTTTTGGTAATCCTACTTTTGATAAGTCTGAATCTTCTAAAGCAATTTGTTTTTTACCCATTAATGTTGAATTAATCACATCAAGTGTTTTACCCAGTGAATTTGGTCCAAGTAAACTTGCATTTTCTACAAATTTTTCAACATTGTTTTGTTCCGCTTTTGCTAAACACCCTGCTACGATTAGTGGTTTTGTTTTTAATGATTTTATTCTGTACATCATTTTGTTTGCAGTAGTGTCTTTAACTGAACATGTTACGATGAGATTGAGATCTGATTCTGATGGACTCGTTGCTAATGTATGTCCATCATTTACAATTAATCCTGAAATCATTTCTGAATCTGCAAAACTAGCAGAACAGCCATAGGCTTCTACAAAAATTTTTGCCATGACTTATTTGAATAATGAATCGATTTCTTTGTTACTCATTAGTTTCTTTGAAACTACTAGTTCTCTAATTGTTTTTCCAGTTTTTAGTGATTCTTTGAAAAGTTCTGCTGATTTCAAATATCCTATTTTTGGAGTGAGTAATGTAACGATTACTGGACTATTTTCAATATTTTCTTGTAGTTTTTGTTTATTTGCTGTAAGTCCATTAATTAGATTTCCAGAGAATATTGGCAAGAAATTTTTTAGCATATCTGTTGACTCTAATACGCTCTTTAGCATTCCTGGTAGCATTACATTGAGTTCGAATTGTCCTCCTTGTACTGCATATGATACTGCTGTATCGTTTCCAATGATATTGAAACAAATCATGTTCATGCATTCAGCTAATGATGGATTTACTTTTCCTGGCATAATTGATGAACCTGCATGAACTGCAGGAATTCCTAATTCTGCCAAACCCGCAATTGGACCTGATGCCATTAATCTGATATCGTTTGCAATTTTTCCAATTTCTAATGCCAAGTTTTTCAATGCACTTGATACATTTGCAATTGGAAGTTTACTTTGTAAACTAAATTGCATATCTTGTTCTGGTTTCAATGTTAGTTTAGAAATTTTTCCAAGTTCTGATATTACAATTTTTCTATAGCCTCTTGGTGTGTTGGCTCCGTTGCCTACTGCAGTACCGCCAAGTGCAACATTTTGTAATTCTTTTTGTGCTGCAACAATATTGTTTTTAGCTTTTGTAATTGATGTAGAATAAGCTGCAAATTCACTACCTAATGTAATTGGCAATGCATCCATTAGATGTGTTCTTCCAATTTTTTTAAATGATGAAAATTCTTTTGCTTTTTTAGATAATGATTTAATTAAAATTTCAATTGCAGGAATTGTTTCTTTAAGATTCATCAAAATTGCAACATGCATTGCAGTTGGATATGTGTCATTACTTGATTGTGACATATTTACATGATCATTTGGATGTAGAAATTCATACTGTCCTTTCTTTTTATGGAGCACTTCTAATGCTACATTTGATATAACTTCGTTAGAATTCATGTTAAATGCAGTTCCTGCACCAGAGTTTATCATATCTACTACAAATTGATCAGTAAATTTTCCTTGCAATATTTTATCACATGCTGAAACTATAGCTTTTCCACGTTTTGTATCGATAGCTTTTGTTTTCATATTTGCAATTGCTGCAGATCTTTTTATCATAACAAATGCATCAATCAAATTTTTGTGGGCTTTGTTCCCTGTAACATGATATTGATTAATTGCTCTACCTGTAAATGCACCATAATATGCGTCTGCAGGAATTTTGACTTTTCCAAGAGAATCTTGATCTAATCGAAATTTCATGTTGACTTTACCTTTTTACTTCTATTATTCATTACTTTTCTACTTGTTTTGAATTCGTAGAATATTTTTTAACAATAAATTCATTCTTTACAGCATTTAAGATCGTTAGTATCGTGAAAGTACTGTTTAGTATTTATACCGCCAGTTCGTGATTTGTACCATGAATAAGAAAGTTAGTATGCTCTTCACAATTGCAGCAGTAGCTGTAATGGGAGCAACCTTATTCGGAAGCACATACACAAATACCCAAATTAGTGGACAAGGACTTGACGTCAACAAATTAGATGTAGACGTACTTGAACAAATCCATCAAATGGGCGGTTTACAACTTGTAATGCCTCAAGCATTCGCAGAAACTGATTGTGGTGCACTTGCAGATACTGGACGCACTGTCGTCGAGTTCAATCTAACTGGTGAAAGTGTCGAACTTCCAATCATGGGAGGAAAAACTTACAACGCCATGACCTTTAATGGACAAGTCCCAGGACCAACATTAAGAGTTACACAAGGTGACGTTGTACAAATGACATTAGTAATTCCAGCAGATGAAGTAACCGGTCACGGTAACGATATGCACGCATCACAAATGTCAGCAGGAAACTTTGATTCTGTTAACCCAGGAGAAACAAGTCAATACTGCTACATTGCTGAATCAGCTGGTGTTTTCAAATACCACTGTTCTGGTGTTCACTTAGCAGGTATGGATCAACACGTTCTTTCCGGCATGTACGGAATTGCAATCGTTGACCCAGCTAACGGATACAAGAAATTAATGGTAGAGAAAACTAGCGGCAGCGGTGAACTAGACAGATTATTCTACGATGCAGATGCACTTGAGTTCCAACTCCAATACAATCAATTGTACCTTACAGCAGATGGTAACTACGATGCAGGAGCAATGTTCCAACATCACAACACCGCAACTGTTGTTAACGGAATGCAATTTGGTTATGTACCAAACATGGCACACAACTTACTTGTAAATGGTGATACCAACAAAAATATTTTTGTTGCACAACCATGGAATGGACTTGAACACAAGCAATACCAATCACAACTCTTGTTTGTTGAAAATGATCAACATGTAAGACTCTTTATTGAAAACCATGGTAACGAACCACTTTTCTTCCACATAGTTGGAGAAATCTTGGATAGAGTTGTCCAAGGCAATAGAGTACAATCCGCAGCAACTGAAACATGGTTACTCGGTGGCTCACAAAACATGATTGTTGATTTGGTCTTTGACGAACCAGGTGTATATGCAGCAGTAAACCACGATTATGCAGCAATTTACACTGGTGCAGCAACAATCTTTGTTGCAGGTGATCCATTTGGCTTGAACCCAGTTCTCGTCGATGCAGGCATCTTACCAGCCCCAGTGCCATCTTATGCATATGCTTTAGGCAATCCAAGTGATGCCGTTCCTCCAACTGGAGTTAACAGTATTGCCCACCCTGCACTAAACATTCACGGTTTATACACTGATGAAGTAGCTTCTGAGTTACAAGACAATGGTGTTATTCCACTCTGGGAAGTAATTCCTGTAGTAGCTGGAATCCTTACCGGTCAATAAACTACAATATTTTTTCATTTTTTTAATTTTTTTAATGAATTATATGCCGCATTTCATTTTGGATTTTAATGGAGTTTAATGATTCTGTACTTATTTGTGATGTAGTAGATCCTGTTTTAAATAAAATATTGGTAGACAATGGTCTAAAAGTTTCTTATGAACCTGAAATAACTTCTGAAGAAATTTTAGAAAAAATTTCTAATTTTAATATTATCATTGTAAGAAGTAGAACTACAATAACAAAAGAAATGATTGACAAAGCTGATAATTGTAAAATTATTGCACGTGTTGGTGTTGGACTAGATAATGTTGATCAAGAAGCTGCTAAAACAAAAAACATTCGTGTAATTAATGCAGTAGAAGGCGCAATGAATGCTGTTGCTGAACTAGTTTTAGGTTTAATGTTATCTCTTGCAAGACAAACAGCTAGAGGTGATAGGGCAATTCGTGATGGGAAATGGCTCAAAAAAGAACTAAAAGGCACAGAACTTCGTGGAAAATATTTGGGAATTATTGGTTTGGGTAATATTGGAAAAAGATTGGGAAGACTTGCTCGTGCACTAAACATGAATATTATTGGATATGATGTAATGCCAATTGATGAAGAATTTGCAAAAGAAGTTGGTTTGATGAAAGCTGACTTGAATACTTTGTTACAAAGTTCTGATTATATTTCAATTCACGTTCCACTTTTAGATTCCACTTACCATCTTTTAGATGCACAAAAAATGTCTACTATGAAAAAAACTGCTAAAATTATCAATACCTCTAGGGGTGGTGTTGTTGATGAGGATGCATTGTATGAAGCAATTAAAAATGGTACTTTGGGTGGTGCTGCCTTGGATGTATTTGAAAAGGAACCTGCTACTGGAAATAAATTAGCAGAACTTGATAATGTCATTTTAACCCCTCATATTGGTGCTCAAACAAAAGAGGCTCAATCTTTAGCTGCAAACGTAATTGGCGAAAAAATTATTCAGATTCTTCGTGGTGTAATTTAGATTTTTTAGTAATTATTTCTGTCTAAGTTTTAAAAATACGCAAAAAAGTTGACTTGTACGTGATTAATTATCGTCTCTTTGTTTTTAACACCCTTTTTGGGATTACAATTTGTGTTAGAGAATAAAAATATGAATAATTTGAAATCTGAGCGACTTCCATATTTTCCTAATGTAAATTCATTAATGAAAATCTCACTAGGGTTGATCTTTTTCACTATACTCTCTACAGCATTTGTTTATGCTGAAACCATTTCTGTTGATGTTGATGGTACTTCATTTGATGTTCAATACACTGCAGTGGGTATGACTGTTACTGGAATTGAATCTGATACTGAATCTGTATCTTTAATTTTTTCAGTTGATGTTACTGATTCTACTGGAATACTAAATGTGGAATTAGAACGTTCATTCTTTGATTCTATTTATGATGATACTGATGATCTTTTTTTCATTCTAGCTGATGGTGACGAAGCAATTTCTGAAGAAATTCAATCTACTTCACAAAGTAGAAGTTTAATCATGACAGTTCCCTTTGGAACTGAAGATTTAGAAATTATTGGTTCTGTATTTAATAATTCTGTTGAAGAACCAATTGTTGAAGAACCAATTGTTGAAGAACCAATTGTTGAAAATATACCTAATAATGAATGTGGTCCTGGTACTATTTTAGAAGATGATATTTGTATTTTAGATCAAAGATGTGGTCCTGGTACTATTTTAGAAGATGGAGCATGTGTTCTTGATTCTGCTCCTGTAACATCTTCATCATCAGGAAATAGTAAAGAATTGATCATGAGTATTACAGTTGCATTTGTAATTGCAGGAATTATTGGTATTATTCTTGCATTAATTTCAAGAGCAAATAGAAATAAAAATTAGCCACACGATAATTCTTCATTCTTCATAATTTGGTCTAATTCAAACCCTGAAATTTGCATTGTATGTGAATATGGAATTATTCCCATTATTGGGGTTTGAATTGTAACTAATACTATGAATTTGTTAGGATCTATCCTTACTGCACCCCCATCAAATTCGTAATCCAATGTCATGAACGTATGTTGAGTTGATTGAAATTCTTCAGTTGAAAAATTACCTTTTTTCACTATTGATGATTGTGGTTCAATTGTTGTTGACTCAATTTCATATACTCCTATATTTTTTGTATCATAAAATGATGTAATTTGAAATTTTTGAAAACTTGTAGAAAATGGCATTGAATTACAAAATTCCATCTCTCCACTATTTGACATTGCAAAAAATGAAAATCCTTCTGACCCCTCCCATTTGTATTCTAATTGATTGGCTCCAATAATATTTAATCCTGAATATCCTAATGGAATGATGATTATAATTATTGCAATGAATGTAATTATTGAATATTTATTCATATTTCATTCTCCCTATCTATTGGAAACGAGATAATTTTTTCATCTATTAAATATTGTAGATTTTGAACAAACATTTGATCTGATATTATTCCCATTACCCATCCTTTTGCAACACTCTTAACCCATTCTGGAATATTTAATTTGTCAATATTTTTTTCTGTAAATTCAAATGGTATATCAATTAATTTTTTATCTACTATATTTTGAAATCCACTAATTAACATCCCATCTGTAAATTCCCCATTAATCCATTTTACTACAACTGGCTGCATTGCTTCAGAAATACACATGTTATCTGAATCTATCAAATTAAATTCTGTTGTAGTTTCAATTCCCAAATATTGAACATCAATAAAATATTTCCCTACTGGAAATATGTTTTTTTCAAATGCATGTAATGATGGAATTGGATTTGATAATTTTTCTATTGGAATTGGAATGGCACTACTTTTTCCACCTGCTCCATCTCTGATATGTATAATTGCATGTTCTCCTGTAATTTCTGAAACTTCAATTGAATAAACTAATTTTTCACAATAGGTGTATGTTGTTTTTTCCATAATGATTGTAACTGTTGGTTCTGCATTGGCTGATGCCACCACACCTGTACTTCCGATTAATATGATAAAAAATATGATTTTTTTAGATATCATTAATTTAAGATTTGGATTGATCAATAAAAATCTGAAATTTATGCTCAGAAATCTTTTTTAACAACTTTTATCTAATTTGTTCATAGCGTTTTCTGCGGAAGCATCTCTTTGAGATGATGATTCAATTCATCACTCAGAGACATTTTAATTGATTAATTCTGTTTGGGTTATCTATTATTATGACTATTTTTGTAATTTTATAGTACAATTTCTGCATGCTGAAATAATTCTCAATAATCCTCTGAAATCAGTTATTAAAGGGGATTTTTTTATTCTTGATATGCCTAGTTATCAAGATCAAACTTGGATCCGACTTTGGAAAGAAAACGCACCAGAATTACGTGAGCGTGTGGTTGGATGGCGTAAACAAAATGCAATTACTCGTATTGATAGACCAAGTCGTATAGACAGGGCTAGAAGATTAGGTTACAAAGCTAAACAAGGTATTGTTGTTGTTAGAATGAGAGTAGGAACTGGTGGTATGCGAAAGCAAAGACCAACTGGTGGTAGAAGACCAAAACATCTTGGTGTTCTTCGAATTAAAGCTGATGATGATATGAAAACTGTTGCAGAAAGAAGAGTTCTTGAACGTTATCCTAACATGAAACTTTTAGGCTCTTACTATATCTATAAAGATGGAAAACACTATTGGTTTGAAGTTATTTTGGCAGATCCAGATCATCCTAGAATTGCTCAAGATAAAGAATTAAACAAACGAGTATCACAATCTGCATAGATTGAAATCTATTATCTTCATTTTAGTTGTATTATTTTTTGTAGTGACTCCTGCATCTGGACAATTATTATCTGATGCAACTGGTCTTGTAAATAGACTTGATGTACAAACTTCTGGACATACTTTTGAAATAATCTTAACTTCTAATTTTGATCTTACTGATTATAGTTTTGATAAAGATCAAAAACAAATTGTTCTTTACATTGATAGTGTGTTAGAAACTAATTTGGGTGAAATAATTATACCTCAAAATCTGTTAAGTGGTGATTTTACATTTTATCTAAATGATCAGGAATTTTTTCCAAAAATTCAATCTAATGAAAAAATTCATTTTATTACTCTAAATTTTACTGGTTCAGGTACTAATCTTATAACTATTAGTGGTACTGAATATTTAATTGGTTTAACTGAAATTATTCCTGATACTGATTTAGAATTATCATCTGAAATAATTTCTGATGATTATTTTGTTTGGTTACTTGTGGGTGGAATTTTAATTATTATTGCTGCTGTATCTGTTGTGTTTAAAATTCAAAAAAATAAAAATTAATTTAATCTTCAGTAAGTAATTGCTGAATCATTCCATCTATGTGCCCTGTTTGACCAAAAGATACGTCTCTTAGAATTCCTTTTCTGTCTACTAAAATAGCTGATGGCGTACCCTGAAGAGAAAAGTTCTCAAATGTTTCAGCAGAATATTCTTTTGATTTCATATGATCTTTTACTCTTTGAATTATTTGATTCCTATACTCTTCTGGCTGTGAATCAAATTCTGGAATTTGTGGATAAATGAACTCTAGTATTTTTTCTTGAGTTATTTCACTTACATTTTTTGTTAAATTATCCATTCCTATTGGAAATGGAATTTTAAATGACAATTTACTTCCTTCTTGTAATTGACCGTATTGTGCCAATGCACTTTTTGTTTCACCCACCACTTCTCCTGTTTCTACAAGCATTTTCAAATTATCTAAATTATTTTTATCAAAGTCTTCAAATGCTGTTGC
>Ga0257123_1001940_pt1 | contig 11787 bp, 8 predicted proteins | sample SI106_135metaG_FD_190185 | JGI IMG/M metagenome (GOLD analysis project Ga0257123, IMG submission 190185) | Marine microbial communities from Saanich Inlet, British Columbia, Canada - SI106_135 | ecosystem: Environmental > Aquatic > Marine > Inlet | place: Canada: British Columbia | collected...
GACCGATTGTTAACGCTATTTTATTTTTATCGGTTGTTTTGGTTGGTGGTAGAAACGCTATTTTAATAGGTCTTATTCCTTCGATTATGGCTTTATTTTTTGGTTTATTGCCGACACCACTTGCTCCAATGATTCCTTTTATAATGATTGGGAACGCCATTTTAATAGTGATTTTTGATATGTTAAAGAATAATTATTGGCTGGGTGTGTTTGTTGCTAGCGGTGTAAAATTTTTATTTTTATATTTCAGTTATTCAGCTATTATTGATTTGATCTTTAAAAAAGATTTAGCTCCAAAAATTGCTCAAATGTTAAGCTGGCCTCAATTTGCAACTGCAGTTTTAGGAGGGATTATTGCTTTTGGGATATTAAAAATTTTAAAATATAAAAAATTTACTGATAAACCGGGTTTATCAGAAACACAATAATGAAATTGCGAAGCATTAAAGGTATTAAAAATTTGAAACACAAAAGAGTTTTGGTTAGGGTTGATTTTAATGTTCCTTTGCAAAATAAAAAAATATTGGATGACACCAGAATAAAAATGGCGCTATTGACTATTAAACATTTAATAAAACAAGAATCGATTGTTGTTTTGATGAGTCACTTAGGGGGGAGAGGCTCTAGTTTAAGACCTGTTGCTTCTCGTCTTGAAAAATTATTGGGACAAAAAGTTAATTTTATTACCGATTGTATTGGTGGTAAAGTGAAAAAAGTTATTAATACGGCAAAAGCTGGCGATGTTGTATTGCTTGAAAATCTTCGTTTTTACGAAGAAGAGAAAAAAAATAGTAAAATGTTTGCCAAGAACTTGGCTCGATTAGGTGATATTTATGTTAACGAGGCTTTTTCTGTTTCACATCGAGAGCACGCTTCTATTTCAGCTATTACTGGGTTTTTACCAAGCTTTTCCGGGTTTTTACTAAAAGAAGAGATTAAAAAATTATCACAACTTCGTAGAAAGCCTAAAAAACCATACGTTGTTTTATTAGGAGGCGCTAAACTTTCCACTAAAATTAAATTAATAAAAGGGTTAACAGGATCAGCAAGTAAAATTTTAATTGGCGGGGCTATGGCTAATGTGTTTCTGGAGGCAAAGGGATATGAAATAGGAAAATCTTTAATGGAGAAAAAGATGTTAACTGAAGCTAAAAAATTAGTAAAAAATAAAGAGATAAATAAAAAAATTTTATTGCCCATTGATGTTGTAGTTGCTAAATCTGTAAATAATAACTCTAAAGCTAAAGTTAGGTTAATAAGCGAAGTTGAAAAAAACGATATTATTTTAGATATAGGTCCAAAAACTATTTTAAAATATGCCGAGATTTTAAAGAAGGCTAAAACTATTTTGTGGAACGGACCAATGGGAAAATTTGAGCTTAAACATTTTGAATCCGGAAGTTTAATTCTTGCCAGAGTAATAGCGATTCAATCGTCAAGCAAGGCTTTTGGAGTTTGTGGTGGTGGAGAAACCATTGAAGTTTTAAATAAAACTAAAATGAAAGAGTTCGTGGATTGGGTCTCGACAGGTGGAGGAGCAATGCTTTCGTTTCTCAGTAAAGAAAAAATGCCTGCGCTAAATAAGTTGAAAAAGTAATTAAAAATAAAAAAGAATATTAAGCTGGTGAAGCTAGTGAAACTAGTGAAGCTAATTAAATTATGTCCAAATTTACTATTCAAAAAGTATCTGCCCGAGAAATTTTAGACTCCAGGGGTAATCCGACAATAGAAGTTCGGGTTGATTTACCAAATAAATTATCTGCAAAGGCTAGTGTTCCTTCCGGAGCTTCTACCGGTATTCATGAGGCCTTAGAGCTTCGTGATAAGGAAAAACGTTATAAAGGTAAAGGAGTTTTAAAGGCAATTAAAAATGTTAATATCAGCATCAACCGTTCTTTAAAAGGAATGGATGCTAGAGAGCAGGAAAAAATAGACAAAAAGTTAATTAAACTGGATGGAACAAATAATAAAAAAAGATTAGGTGCTAATGCTATTTTGGGAGCATCTCTTGCTTGTGCCAGAGCAGCCACAACAGTTAAAAAACAACCTCTTTACGACTATATTAACAAAAGTTACAAGTTGCAAACTACAAGTTACCAGTTACCGATCCCAATGTTTAATATTTTTAACGGAGGAAAGCATGCTGATACGAATTTAGACTTTCAGGAGTTTATGGTTATCCCTATGCCGAAAAAAATGAACAATAAATCAGGGAAAAAAGTTTTTGCGGAAAATGTTCGCATGGGTTCAGAGATTTTTCATGAATTGGGACGAGTTTTAAAAGAAAGAGGACTTGATACAGACGTTGGAAACGAAGGCGGATATGCCCCAGATATTTGTTCAAGTATACAGGCTCTTGATATGATAATGGCCGCTTCCACTAGGGCCGGTTATATTCCCGGAGTTCAAGTCGGTTTAGGGACAGATGTTGGGTCAAGTGTTTTATACGATAAAACAAAGAAAAAATATATTTTTAGGCTTGATAAAGCGGTATTTACCAACTCTACCTTAACGGGTTTATACCATGAGTGGCTTCGGGAGTATCCTTTCGTGCTTATAGAAGACGGCTTGGCAGAAGACGATTGGGAGGGCTGGAAAGAGTTAACCCATGTGCTTGGAAATGACCTTCTTTTAGTTGGTGACGACTTGTTTGTGACTAATAAAAAAAGATTACAAAGAGGAATAAAAGAAAATGTTGCAAATTCTATTTTGATTAAACCTAATCAGGTTGGAACTTTGACCGAGACAATAGAATGTATTAAATTAGCTAAGAAAAATGATTATAAAATTATTGTTTCACACCGAAGTGGAGAAACAACAGATGACTTTATCGCCGATCTTGCCGTAGCAGCAGGAGCTGATTATATAAAAGCAGGAGCTCCGAACAGAGGCGAAAGAGTGGCTAAATACAATCGGTTAATGGAGATAGAAGAAGAGCTAAATTAGTTAACAGTCTATAAAGCCCATAAAGTCAAAAGTTAAGTTTATGATTAAGAAAAATAAAAGTTTACCTTTAGTTTTACTTGTTTTGGATGGGTGGGGGATAGCTAAGCCAAGCAAAGGAAATGCAGTTACGCTTGCTAAGACCCCTGTTTTTGATGAGTTGAAAAAGAAGTATCCTTTTACTAAACTATGCGCTCATGGTGATTGTGTTGGCTTGCCTGATAATCAAGACGGAAATTCTGAGGCCGGGCATATGAATATTGGAGCCGGGAGAGTCGTAGAGCAGGATTCTATTTATATTGCTAAAAGTATTAGTGATGGAACTTTTTTCAATAACCCGGTTTTAAGACAGGCAATAAAGCATGTCAGAAAGAATAAATCCAAATTGCATATCATGGGCTTGCTTTCCAGTGGAGAAAGCGCTCATTCAAGTCCGGATCATTTAGAGGCACTTTTAACGTTCGTTTATTTAAAAAAAGTTAACACATCTTTACATTTTTTTACCGATGGGCGAGACAGTCATCAATATTTAGCGATAAAGTTACTTGAGAAAATAAAATTTTATTTAAGAGAAGGTCAAGAGATAGCTACTTTGATAGGGAGATTTTATGCAATGGACAGAAAAAAGAAATGGGAAAGAACAAGGCTTGCCTATGAAGCATTAACAGAGGGGAAAGGTCTTAAATTTAATGATCCTGTTGAGGCAATCACAGCCAGTTATAACAAAAACGAGAGTGATGAATTTATAAAACCAAGTATTATCACTAAAAAGGGGAAAAAAGGAAAACAACCTGTTTCTATAATAAACGATAACGACGCTATTATTTTTTATAACTTAAGGTCGGATAGAGCTAGGCAACTGGCTAAGGTTTTTGTCCAAGATAACTTTGTTGGATTTAAAAGAAAAAAAGTTTTAAAAAATATTTTTTTTACAGCTATGACTGATTTTGGACCTGATCTTTCCGGAATAACAACTGCTTTTCCAAGTCGTGATTTAAAAGGAACACTGCCAATGGCTCTTCGTGAGTTTAATCAACTCTATTTATCTGAGAGCGAAAAATATGCCCATATAACTTATTTTTTTAACGGAGGATACGATAAGCCGATTGTTGGTGAAATAAGGCATTCTATTCCCTCGCCCGATGTCTTAAGCTATAGCGAGATACCAGAGATGAAAGTTTATGATTTAACAAAGAAAGTAGAAAAAGAATTGTCTAAAAATGATATTATAGTTTGTAATTTTGCTAACGCCGACATGGTGGGGCATACCGGAAATTTGGAAGCATGTATTAAGGCGGTTGAGTCGGTTGATAGATCGATCAAAAAAGTAAAGAAGAAAGTTTTAGATTTAAATGGAACCTTGGTCATTACTGCTGATCATGGAAACGCTGAGGAAATGATTGACTTAGAAACAGGAGAAATCAATACAGCGCATACTAAGAATTCGGTTCCATTTATAATCATAAGCGGGGCAAGAAAAAATATAAAATTAAAAAATAAAGGCGTTTTAGGAGATATCGCCCCAACGATTTTAGATATCTTAGATATTGAAAAACCAATTGAAATGACAGGGAAGAGTTTAATTAAAAAAACATAAAAATAAATCCGCCAGCTGGCGGACAAAAAAACAAACATGAAACCTACAGTACTTATAATTTTAGATGGCTGGGGAGTGGCTCCGCCGTCTTCGGGAAATGCGATTACTCAGGCAGACCCGAAATTTTTTAATAAACTTACACACGACTTTCCAACCGGACTTTTACAGGCTTCCGGCGAAGCGGTTGGTTTGGGCTGGGGAGAAATGGGAAATTCTGAAGTGGGACATTTGAATATTGGCGCAGGAAAAATTGTTTATCAAAGTATGATGAAAATCACAAAAGCTTTTGAAGAAGGTTCAGCGTATAAAAACGAGGCTCTACTTTCAGCATTTCAGCATGTTAAAAAAAATAAAACAAAGCTTCACTTATTAGGACTTGTCTCTGACGGAGGAATACATAGTTCTATAGGTCATTTATACGGAGTGCTGGAAATGGCTCGCAAACAAGAAATTAAGGAAGTTTATGTGCATTGTTTTTTAGACGGAAGAGACACTAAATATAATGACGCCATTAATATGGTTTCCAGGCTTAATAATAAAATGAAAAGCATTAATACGGGCAAAATCGCCACTTTGTCGGGAAGGTTTTACGCAATGGATAGGGATAATTATTGGGAGCGTATTGAAAAATCTTATATGGCGATGACTGAAGGTAAGGCGGACCGTTATTTTGAAAACCCGATAGAAGCTATTGAAAAATCTTATAAGGAAAATAATTTTGATGAAGAATTTATCCCTGCGGTAATAACGGATAAAGACAAGAAACCTATAACAAAAATAGAGCAAAATGATGCAATAATATTTTTTAATTTTAGGCCGGATAGAGCTAGAGAAATGACAAAAGCTTTTGTTATGCCTTCTTTTGAAAAATTTTCTCGGCCAAAATATATTAAAAATTTAAAATTTGTAACTTTTACTGAGTATGAAAAAAATCTTCCTGTTAAGATAGCTTTTCCAAGAGAAGAAATCGCTAATCCTTTAGCTAAAATTATAAGTAGTCGAGAGTTAAAGCAACTTCATATTGCTGAAACTGAAAAATACGCTCATGCAACTTATTTTTTTAACGGCGGTAAAGAGGATCCTTACCCTGGCGAGGATAATGTTATTATTCCATCGCCAAGAGTGCCGAGCTACAGTAAAGTCCCTGAAATGTCAGCGAAATTACTGACAAAAAGAGTAGTTGAGGAAATAATGAAAGATACTTATGATTTTATAATTATTAATTTTGCCAACGCCGATATGGTGGGGCATACCGGGAACCTGGAAGCTACTGTAAAAGCAGTAAAAGCAGTGGATAGCGCTTTAAAAGAAATTGTTGAACTTACTTTGATTAAAGACGGGGCAGTACTTATCACAGCCGATCATGGTAATGCCGAAGATTTAATTAACGAACGAATTGGAGAAATAGAAAAAGAACACACCGTTAACCCGGTTCCGTTGATAGTAATTAAAAAAGATTTTCATAAACAAAAAATAGGAATTTTAAGCCCTCTTCCGGATGGCCAAGATTTAAGTTCTCTTCGCCCGTCAGGAGTATTGGCTGACATAGCCCCAACGATTTTAAAAATTATGAACATCCCAAAACATAAAGATATGCAGGGAATAGCCTTGATTTAATTTCATTAACTTTATTAGCTCTTATATTTTAAAAACAAGGATAAATTATCCTTGTTTTTAAAATTCCAAGAAACTGATAAAGCTGATTATTTTATAAAATTAAAAATTTTATAATCAGAGTCGCTGTTATTCCGAAGAGGAAACCGGCTATTACTTCTTTTGGTTTATGACCTACGCGCGTGTTAAGGGGTGGAATTGAGATATCTTTTCCTTTAACAATTTTTTTAATAGCTTGAGAGTGACGAGAGACTTCTTGGCGAAGCCCTAAAGCGTCTCTGATTACAACAACGGCCAAAATAAACCAAATAGCGAAAGATGTTGAGTCAAGCCCATCTTTTATAGCAATAAGTATTCCAAGCGAAGTGATAAATGCGGTATGAGTAGAGGGCATTCCCCCGTAGGTATTATAAATATTTGTTAAATCAAAATTCCCCTTAATGCCATCGGTCAGCAATTTAAGGGCTTGAGATAAAAAAATTATAACAATAGGAATAATTACAAGTTCCATATAATGTATATTATGTAATAAGTTTATTATACCATTAAATTGTAAAAAGATCTACTACAGGACTCTCATCAAACAAAAAACAGGCTAAAATTTAGCCTGTTTTTTTATAAAAAAGTTATTAAGCTTTTTTAACGTTGATTGCTGCGCTACCTTTTGGGGTTTCTTCAGTTTCAAATGTAACTGCGTCACCTTCATTTAGCTCGCTGAAATCAACTCCGTCTAAGTTATTGGCGTGAAAAAATAAATCGTCACCACCATCTTGACTAATAAAACCGAAGTTTTTGTCAGTCATCAACTTTTTGATGTTTCCTTGCATAAAAATGTAAAGATAAAGTTAATTAATTAATGATTTAATACTAACATAAAAATTAATCTTTGTCAATTGTTTCTTCTTTTCTTGATCCTTTCTGTTTCTTTTAGCAGTTGTTTTCGTAATCTGATATTGTCTGGAGTTATCTCTAAATACTCATCTTCTTTCATTATACTCATCCCGGTTTCCAAAGTTAAGTCTATTGGCGTGGTTAGTCTTATGGCTTCGTCTGCTCCGGACGATCTCATATTGGTAAGTTGTTTTCCTTTAATTGGGTTTACTGCCATATCATCGCCCTTAGACACATTGCCAATAACCATACCTTCGTAAACTTCAGTATTAGCTTTAATATATAGTTCACCGCGTTCTTGTAAATTAAAAAGTGAAAAACCAAGTGCTTTTCCTGTTACCATGGATGCCATTGAACCAACGCTGTGTTTTTCTATCTCGCCAACATGGGGTTTAAAACCGATTACCCTGGTATATAAGATTCCTTCTCCGCGAGTATCAACAACAAACTCATTTTTATATCCAAGCAGTCCGCGAGTTGGTATTTCAAAGATAATTTTAGTGTTGCCGTGTTCAGGCACCATTTCTATTAAGTTTCCGCGCCTGGAGTTAAGTTTTTTAATAACTGTTCCTGACATTTCTTCTGGAACATTTATAGTAACTTCTTCAAATGGCTCTACTTTTTGGCCATCCTCTTCTTTAATAATTACATGTGGTTGAGAAATCTGCATTTCGTACCCTTCACGTCTCATATTTTCAAGTAAAATAGCAATATGCATTTCTCCGCGACCGTAAATTTTATAGTGATCGATTGCGGAAAAATTAATTTTTAAACCAACATTCATTTCTAGTTCTTTTTCCAATCTTTCTTTTAGCTGGCTATTGGTAACAAATTTCCCGTCGCGTCCGGCAAAAGGGGAGTTGTTAACTAAAAAGTTCAAAGAGATAGTTGGCTCGTCGATGTTAATTGCCGGCAATGCTTCTTGCTCGTTATTTTCGCAGATTGTTTCTCCGATATAAATATTTGGCAAACCGGAGGTCATAATAATGTCTCCAGCTGATGCTTCTTTTACTTCTTTTCTTTCTACGCCCTCAAAGCTGAATAATTTTGTAATTTTTCCCTCACGAGTATCACCCAAGGTATTTTTTATAATTACTTTTTGTCCTTCTTTGATTTTTCCTTCATATATTCTACTGATAGCTAAACGCCCTAAAAAATTATCGTAACCTAAATTAAACGGCTGAACACTAAGCGGTTTTTTTTCTTTTTCTTCGCTTGAAGCAATTGAAACTTGAGCAATAATTGTGTCCAATAAAGGAGTCAAATCTTTTGAGTCGTCATCAATATTTATTTTAGCAACTCCTTCTTTAGCAATTGCGTAAACAGTTGCAAAACCTAACTGCTCATCGTTTGCTCCAAGATCCATAAAAAGCTCAAAAACCATTTCATGTACATTGTCCGGGTCAGCAGCTGGTTTATCGATTTTATTTATAATAACAATCGGTTTAAGACCAAGGTCAAGAGATTTCTTTAAAACAAATTTTGTCTGCGGCATTGGTCCTTCTTGAGCATCAACCACAAGCAAAACAGAGTCAATTGATCGTAAGACTCGTTCAACTTCTGAACCAAAGTCAGCATGCCCCGGAGTGTCCACTATATTTATTTTAGTGTCTTTATAGTAAACTGAAGTGTTTTTAGAGTAAATTGTAATGCCTCGCTCTTGTTCTAAGGCGTTGCTATCCATGCTAACACCTTCTTTAACCATTTTGGTTTGTTGCATCAGAGCATCGGTTAGGGTTGTTTTACCATGGTCAACATGAGCAATAATAGCAATATTTCGAATTTCCATATTATATATTAAGGTAAATTAAAAGCCGCCCCCCTTGAGCGGTTGTTACATTTAGTTAACTATAGCATAAGCCAATTTTAAAGTCAATGTTATTTCCTTATTACCCCTAGTTGCCCTTGATTTACTTTGTTTACATATTTACCGTTAACTTTTTGAATGGTGGCTATTCGATTTTTACAAGCAGGGCAAAAAACATCGGTTCCAATCGGAGAGGTGTCATCAAAAAATAAACCTGTAAAATCCTTAGCGATTCTATCTCGATGGATTTTCCTAAGCCTACCAGGACCTTTTTTACGATATTTAACCAATTTTTCCCCGCACTCACAGTAAACAGTCCATATTTTGTATTGTTTGGTGTTCATAAAAGTAATTATAGCATATTATTAAAATAGGGTTTACAAAAATAGATTTTAAGAGTAGTATATTAACTATTAAACAAATAACTAATAACAATTATTTATGTTTTTATTTGATAAATTTTTTAAGGACCCGAATATAAAGGTTATAGATAAGTTAATGCCTCTGGTAGAAGAGATTAATTCTTTTGAGAGTGAAATCAAGAAATTATCAGACACTGACCTGAAAGGGAAAACAAAACATTTTCAAGAAAAATTAAAAAAAGCTAAAGATAGAGACGAAGAAAAAAGAATTTTGGATGAAATATTGCCAAAAGCTTTTGCTATTGTCAGAGAAGCTGCTAAAAGAACTTTAGGGCAAAGACATTATGATGTTCAGCTTATTGGTGGAGTTATTTTACATAGAGGAGAAATTGCAGAGATGAAGACCGGTGAGGGTAAAACTTTAACCGCGACTTTGCCGATTTATCTTAATGCTTTAACCGGACGCGGAGTGCATGTTATTACAGTTAACGATTACTTATCCCAAAGAGACGCCGAGTGGATGGGGCAGATCTATGATTTTTTAGGACTGTCTGTTGGGTGTATTGTTCATGACAAGGCATTTTCATCTTTTGCTGAAGATAAAGAAAATAAATCTTTTGATTTGCAAGAAGTTCCAAGAAAAAAGGCTTATGAAGCTGATATTTTGTACGGAACAAATAATGAATTTGGATTTGATTATCTGCGTGATAATATGGCACAAAGTTTAGAGTTGATGGCTCAGCGTGAGTTAAACTATGCGATTATCGATGAAATCGACAGTATTTTAATCGATGAAGCCAGAACTCCATTAATAATTTCTGCTCCGGCCGGAGAGTCAACAAAAAAATACTATCAATTTTCAAATTTGGTAAATAAATTAAAAGAAGATGAAGACTATAATATAGACGAAAAAATGAGAGCCGCCACTTTGACTGAAGAGGGTATCAGTAAAATGGAAAAATGGATGGGGGTAGATAATATCTATACAGCCGGGGGAATTCGTGATGTTCATCATATTGAACAGGCTTTAAAAGCGAATACTTTATTTAAACGCGATAAAGATTATGTTGTCAAAGACAATGAAATTGTGATCGTTGACGAATTTACCGGTCGACTAATGTTTGGCAGACGATACTCCGAAGGATTGCATCAAGCAATTGAGGCCAAGGAAAATGTAGAAATTCGCCAAGAAAGTATAACCTTGGCAACAGTTACTTTTCAAAATTATTTTAGGCTTTACAATAAACTTTCCGGAATGACAGGAACAGCCATGACCGAAGCCGAAGAATTCAGTAAAATTTACAGCTTGGACGTGACAGAGATACCGACAAATAATCCTCCTCAAAGAGCTGATATGCCGGATAGAATTTATAAAAACGAAACAGGTAAATTCAACGCTACAATAGAAGAGATTAAGGAAAAGAACGCTAAAGGACAACCTGTCTTAGTTGGTACTATTTCAATTGAAAAAAATGAGCTTTTAGGTCAGATGTTAGGAAGAGAAGGTATAAAATATGAACTTCTTAACGCTAAAAATCATGAAGGAGAGGCAAAAATTATTACCGATGCTGGTTTGCCCGGAGCGGTAACTATCGCCACTAATATGGCCGGTCGTGGTGTTGATATTGTTTTAGGAGGGGCAAAGGAAAGTTTTGATAGTGAGGAAGAGTGGAAAGAATCTAACAAGAAAGTTGTTGAATCTGGTGGTCTTCATATTATTGGAACTGAACGACACGAATCAAGACGAATTGATAATCAGCTAAGAGGTCGAGCCGGTCGACAAGGAGACCCGGGATCAACTCAGTTTTTTGTTTCGATGGAAGATGATTTAATGAGAATTTTCGGGGGTGGAAAAATGATAGCGATTATGGAGAGACTAAACTTCCCGGAAGATTTGCCAATTGAAAATAAATTAATTTCTCGGTCAATTGAACAAGCGCAAAAAAAAGTAGAGGGTAATAACTTTGATATTAGAAAACATTTAGTAGAGTACGATGATGTTATTAATAAGCATCGGGAAGTTATTTATAAAAGAAGAAGAAATATTTTAGATAATTACGATAAATTTAAAGAAGACAAGGTGAATGACGAAGTCAGAGAGGGTAACCTGGGTCAAGAAGGTCAGAAAGATGAATTAAGAGAAGAAACAATAGAAATGATTCAAGGAGAGATTGAACAGGTAGTGATGTTTCATACTGCAGCTGACAACACCAGCGACTGGGATATTAAAGAAATTTACGAGGTAGCCAGTACTATCTTTCAAATGCCGGAAGATAAGAAAATTAAGCTTGAAGAAATCCCAGTAAGTGAGGCTAATGGAAATCATAAAGCAGAGCTTCGAACAAAGATAATTGATTATCTATTTAATATCGCTAAAGATAATTACAAAGAAATTGAACAAAATATTAGTTCAGCTGGCATTAAATTTATTGATATTGAAAAAGAAGTAATGCTTCGAGCGATCGACAACTTATGGATTGAGCATCTGGACGCCATTGATCATCTTAGAACAGGTATTGGGCTTAAAGGTTATGCTCAGCAGGATCCGTTAGTAGAATATAAAAAAGAAGCCT
>Ga0257123_1001949_pt1 | contig 11728 bp, 12 predicted proteins | sample SI106_135metaG_FD_190185 | JGI IMG/M metagenome (GOLD analysis project Ga0257123, IMG submission 190185) | Marine microbial communities from Saanich Inlet, British Columbia, Canada - SI106_135 | ecosystem: Environmental > Aquatic > Marine > Inlet | place: Canada: British Columbia | collected...
GGACCGTCTCTGCCAAAGCCTGCGATGAGCAGGTGGAGGTTGTTTTAGGGTCAGACAACTTTTTTTCCTAGAGACGGTCGAATCGTCTAAGGGAGAAGAGGGGACACACTAGTTTTTGCTACCGATGTAGACTTCATTACTAAGGAGTTTGCATGATGGAAACGAAGATTTTAGACAACTCAGGCTTGGTTGCAGGAATGTACGATGAGCTTGGAGTTGGAGAGCTTATCGACGAATGGATCCCCCAGGACCTTGAGCAGCGTAACGTAAGCATTGGACAGTGTGTGAAAGCCATGGTTCTTAACGGCTTGGGGTTCACGAATGAGCGCGTCTACCTCTTGCCCAAGTTCTTTGAAACCAAGCCAATAGAGCGACTTTTTGGAGACGGAGTTTGTGCTGAACATTTCAATGATGATGCTCTCGGTCGGGCCTTGGACAGTCTCTATGAGACGGGATTAACGCCGCTGTTTGCCTGTATTTCATCCCAGGCGATGAAACGACTGGAAATCATACCTTCCTTCGGACATCTCGATTCCACGACCTTCTCTGTCTTTGGGGTGTATAACAGCGAGAAGGAGCTTGTTGAGGGGGAAGTACATATCAAGCGTGGATACAGCCGGGATCATCGGCCAGATCTAAACCAGGTTGGATTGGCTCTGATTTCAGAACATCAGGCAGGAATCCCTTTCTTGATGAAGCCGCTCAATGGTAACAGTAACGACAACAAAGAATTCCGGGAAATCATCCGGGTCTTTGCTAAGAATCTTCGTGATGTGGAAGGCGTGGAAACTTTTGTTGCAGATAGCGCGCTGTATAGCAGGGAGACGGTAGAGTTGATGCACGAGAACGAAGTGAAGTTTGTAAGCCGAGTACCCGCATCAGTAGCCAGAGTTGGTGAGTTGATCAAGCTAGGTACATCCAAAGAAAGAGAGCTCGCAGACCTTGGAGATGGTTATGAGTATTTTGAGGATAAAATGGATCTTGGTGGGATAGACCTGCGACTCATTGTAATTCGTTCCGAGAAGGGTGCGACTCGCTCTGAATCTACACTGAAGAAGAAGATCCTTCGAGAGAGCCTATCTCAGACGAAGTCCTACACAAAGTTGAAGAAGCGTGAATTTGCTTGTGAAGAAGATACTCAGCGAGCGATTGAACTATTTCAGTCCGAGAACGAATGGCTTGATCTGAACTACAGCGATGTTGGAGGAAAGGCAGTCTGGGCAAAACCAGGAAGACCCGCTGATGATGACTATCCTGAGGACTTCCACTATATGGTAGACGGTGTTTGTCAACGTAGTTGTCGCGTTTTTCATGCAGCCTTTTCTACAATAAATTTCTCTGAGCCATCCGAGGTTGGATTCAGCCATACCTCTTTCACCGGTTGCCAATTTCTAGTATTCCCGCTCCACCGATTTGGATTATGCTCTTTGGCTGCTTCATAGACTGCTTTTCTCCTGGCCAGGACTTCTTTATCAAGTCCACGATGACGCTCATCTGGTGTCATGAACTTTATGGAGCTATGTCTGTGCTCGTAGTTATATTTGCGTACAAACTTCAGCACCCATTCCCTGGCCTGGTCCAGATCCTCAAAACCCTTTGAGGGATACGTGGGCCAATATTTGCAAGTCCGAAAGATTGCTTCAGAATACGCATTGTCATTGCTAACTCTCGGTCGGCTATAAGAGGTTTTCACATTGAGTTTATTGAGCAATTCCAAAAGAGTTGAACCCTTCATCGGACTCCCATTATCCGAGTGAAGTACAAGAGGTGAATCTACACAGCCTTCACGCCAGATGGTCTTTTGAATCATTTTTGAAGCATTCTCAGAGCTCTCTGTCTCATATACTTCCCAGCCTACAATCTTGCGACTGTAGATATCTAAAACAAGATAGAGATAGAAAAACAGGCCCTTGACCGGTCCCGGGAGCCAGGTGATGTCCCAGGACCAAACTTCACAAATATCATTAGCGCAATGGGTTGGTGGCAGCTTTTTGTTTTCCCGCTTTTTACTTCTCCCCCTGTGTTTAAGTTCCCCATTTGCCTTTAAGACCCTGTAGAAGGAAGATTCTGATGCGATGTAAGTACCCTCATCCGCAAGACGAGGAACAATCTGACAGGGAGGGAGATCGGAGTACTCTCCTTCATGACATAGGCTCAAAATCTGGTTCTTTTCTTCCTCACAAAGCTTATTGCCAGGTACAGGTCTCTTTGTAAATGCTCTCTGATCTCCTTGAGAAGAAGAGCCCTTTGTCCATCTCTGAATCGTTCTCAGACTGATTCCCAACGCCTCACAGGCCTCTTTTCTCCTGGCACCATTTTCATGGGTTTGTTCAACCAGCTCTATTAAGTTTTGACGATCCGGGACACTGGTCATTCGTCCTCTGAGTCCCCCCAGATCGCCTCCATCTTTTTTCTTAAGACCAGCAGAGCTGCTGTCTCTGCAAGAGCCTTCTCCTTTCTTCTCAATTCCCGCTCCAGCTCCTTCACTCGATTACGTTCGGAATCAACTGCTTCCTTGAGCTCACGGGAGCTTTCCTTTTTCCAATCATTAGCCATCTCACAGGCTTCTCTCCATTCCTGAATTTGCTGTGGATACATCCCTCTTTTGCGGCAATATTCAGCAACTTCTGCTTCGCTTAAGGAAGCGGTTTCCATGACTGCTGCGAATTTATCCCGGGAATTCCAACGTTCTATAGAATCCCGGCCAGGTAAGAGTCTGCCTTCAGCTCTGGCCTGCTTTCTCCAGTTGAACAATGTGCCCATGGAAATGCCTTCTTCTTCGGCAATCTGGGCGACTGACATATTCTCTGGGGGTAGCATCTTCTTCAGTACTGCTTCTTTTCTCTCTGCTGGGTATCTTTTCATCACTAGTGCCTCTCACCGCCCCGGGTTGATTTGTTTTATAGTTTACAACAACAAGGGGTGACAACTAGCCTGACATAGGGGGGGGCCCAGTTATATTTTTTCGGTCGAGAAATAGGGAAATCGAGACCACCGGACAGATCAATTCTTAAAAAAGTGGGGGCAGAGTGGGGACAAACTTGCAAAACTAGCGCATGCCCAGGTTTTTGAAAATCCTGTAGACGCCGGCAAATAAAGGAGTAGCAGTGCAGGGACTCGAACCCCGGACACGCGGATTATGATTCCGTATTCTGAGCTTTCACTCAGCGTCACAGAACCTCACTAAACCTTGATTAAATCAAAGCCTTAGCGGTATTCTGTTTTCACTGCTAGTCACACACTTTCACGTGCTTTCACTGAAATAAGTGGGACAGGAGTGGGACAAACCCGAAACGCGGACTTTAAAACTAAGGCAAAAACTGTGTCACAAAAGTGGATCAAAAGTAAATTCCCTGGTGTGAGATTTCGAGAGCACGCTACGAGGAAATACGGCGTAAAATTTGACCGCTATTTCACCATCCGTTACAAGCTAGATGGTAAGACTAAAGAAGAAGGGTTAGGCTGGGCTTCGGAGGGATGGTCGGAGGGAAAAGTTTCTGAGGTTCTGGGGGAGTTAAAACAAGCCTCTCGAATAGGAAATGGGAAGACTACCCTCCAAGAGCGCCGGCTTGAAGATGAAGTCAAAAAAGATGAGAAGAGGAGAGATTCACTTACATTCTCTCAGTTTTTCTTGGTGACCTATTTCCCAAATTCCCTGATACACAAAAAGGAATCCTCGAACCGGCGAGAAAAAGGATTCTTCCGTAAGTACCTAGAACCCGAGATTGGAAATTCAAGGCTCAAAGACATTTCCCCTCTCTGCCTGGAGCGTGTCGTAAAGAGAATGAAGAATACCTCTCAGTCACCCAGGTCTATTCAATATTGCCTCGCTGTGATACGGCAGATCTTTAACTTCGCAATCCATACCGCAAATTTCGAAGGTTCCAACCCAGCAACGAAAGTAAGAAAGCCAAAGTTTGATAACCGGAGGATGAGATTCCTAAGCTTTGCGGAGGCAGAAAATCTGCTAAACGCCGTCAAAGTCCGAAGCATAAACACTCACGACATCTGCCTTCTTTCTCTTTACTGCGGGTTAAGGGCCGGAGAAATTTTCTCCTTAACCTGGGACTGCATAAACCTCGACGCTGATCGCATCCACATCCGCGATACAAAGTCCAATCGTGATCGGTTTGTCGGGCTCCCAAAGCAGGCGAAAGAAATGCTCACTATCCGGAAGATAGAAGCGAGATCTAAACTGGTCTTTACAACAAGAGATGGAAGCAAAATTTCCAGAGTATCAAACTCTTTTTTAGAGGCAATGAAAGAAATTGGGCTGAATGATGGTGTAACGGACCCAAAAGACAAGGTTGTCTTCCACAGTCTCCGTCACACATACGCCAGCTGGCTGGTGCAGGGTGGGGTGGATCTGTATACGGTGAAAGAGCTCATGGGCCATTCTTCAATCATTATGACCGAACGGTATTCCCATGAATCACCGGATAGGCTTCAAAGGGCTGCAGAGATTTTTAGCCTGCTAGGGTAAGAGAAATCAGTCATGAAAAAAACACCCAAAGAAGCACTTCCTGAAATCGATATCAGAGCAAAAATTCCTATTAGAGAGTCTGATGAAGAACAGATGAAAGAAATTGGTTATTTTTTAATAAGTAATGACTGGGAAGCCTTTGGCCCATACCTTTCGGGAAATCCAACTCCTCTTCTCAATAGACTATCTAATAAGGAAGATTTTGAGTTTTTCGAGACTAATTATTATCGCAATTTCATTAGATCTGATTCATTTATTGCAGCAGCCATTAAGAATGGTATCAACGAACCAGTTCGAGACTTTCTTGATGAGGGTCTCCCAATTGGTGAAAAGACACGAAAAGCGCTACGCTCTATTTTTGAGGAACAAAATTCTACCTCTCAAAATCGCAACCTTGGTGGTCGTTCAAAAAGGAGTCTAAAGCATATTTATAGAGATTCGGTCACAACAATAGTATCCGGCGCATACTGCCACCTTTTCAAAATAACAGAACCTTCTGCTAGAGAATCATCTATAAAATACTTTAATAACTATTACTCAGAAGAGGTGGGTTTGGAAGCTACTAAAGAAGGCATAAAAAATGCAATCAAAGGTCGTCATATTCCGCCAGACCAAGCAATTATGTATAGGCATATCTGGGAAATAGTCAACTGTTCCTTAGCTCATTGGGTTAGCGTTGACCCGAAGGTCATGCAAAACCATACCTCCTCAAAAGACCAAGAAAAAATCTTAAAAAAAAAGCTAGTAGACGCATTGATAAAGACTGCTTTCCGAGTTTGGACTTTTTGGAGAGTTTTTGATTATTCAATTGTGATTTTTGTTGGGCTAGTTTTGTCTAATCAATACCAACCTAAGGGAGATTCCCCATTTACTCTAAATGATTTAGCCGAAGCACTCTATCGTTCTTTCTACCACTTTCCAGAAGTACAAGTGTTAGAGGTACCTTTAAAACCTATTAAAGATAGTACTTGTGAATTCATTCTTTCTTGCGACAATATTCTAGGCTCTCCTCCTGAATAAACTAGGTATAAACTACCACTGAGTTTATACCCAACCTCCCCCTATTTACATCTTTCCCCTGCACTGATTTAATCGAGGTAAGGCAGGTGATTAACAGTGCAACTCCACGAACTAGCCGATTCATGGCACGCTCCGTATGTACTCCGTGATCAAGGAATACTAGATAAATTTTCTGGCGGGCTTCTTAACGCCAGAACACTCGCGAACCACGACTCAAGAGGGACCGGACCTAAGGGGAAATTCCGCGTAGGGAACAGGATTGCATACCCAGTGAATGAGCTAGTTAAGTGGCTTCGGGAGAGATGCCATCCATGTGAGCAATGAAAATAGAAAACGGCTGCCAGTCTATCAAAGCAGCCGTCTCATATAATAATTATGAACAATTTAACATTATCACTTTTAAAAGGATTATACAATCCTGAAGTTTCCAAGGAACTTACCGGAGTTAATTTCAAATGGCTCATAAAGTTAGCCGCAAGTAAACGCTTCTTAAATACGGAAAAAAAAAGGTTACCTACATATGCAGTTGTTCGTTTTAAAAACAAAAGAAGATCGTCCAAAAATTCATGCGGAATAACGGCCTTAGTTTTTGATTACGATGGAAAGCCTAATGGGGAAAACAAACTAAACGCCCTAACTCTAATTAAAATTCTTGAAGACTTAGGATTAGAGTTTGCCATAGTCTCAACGTTTTCAAATGAAACTATCCCACCAAATAAGTTTCGACTCCTAATATCAATTGATTCGACTGTTCCACCAGAAAAACATTTAAATTTCTGTGAAAATGTTGTTCATTTTCTGGGATTAAAACCTTATTTTGAAAATGATGAATTTGACTCAAAAGCCTTCAAGGATAAGGCGCGCATATATCTCTTTGGAAACTTTAAACATCCCGACAAATTCTTTGTTCATCATTCTCAAGGCAATCCTATAAATGTCGAACAAATCCTAAACCTTAAGCTCCCTGAAAATAACAAATTATCTCCTCAAAAAAACAAGCCGAAAAAAGGCAACAAAGGCCGACTTGACCCATTAAGAGCGAATGTAGGTATTGAGTCACTTTATACCTTGGTGCTAAAAAAGGCCCCATCACTGCGGATTGTGAAACCAGGTATTGCCCGTTTGCAATGCCTTTTTAATCCAACGCATGGCGATGATGGAAAGCTTATATATACAGAATCAAAATTGAGTATTGGTTGCTTTCACAAGTCCTGTGAGAGTTATACGACAAATCACTTTCTAAAAAATTGCTCGGATGAGGAGATCGTGGATGCAATCAAGCACCCCACACCCTTACCCCAAGCACTTTTAGCGGAGCCAACTGAGTCTGAGGAATTGGATAAATTACTCGAAGAATACGCTTATTGTGTTCTCGGGTCCAAGGGCATTCTTCTACGAGAAATCAAAGACCAAACGGGGAAGATCATTGATCACCAATTCATAGAAAAGTCTGCATTTATGGACATCTATCGAAATAAAAGACTGCCAATAATTGACGAAAGCGGAAAGACAAAAATAAAAACCTTGGCCAACCTCTGGCTCGAGTCAGAAAAGAGAAGGACTTATTTCGATATAGTTTTCGAGCCTTCACTGCAGCGCATTCCAGATACATACAACCTTTTTCACGGTTTTCCAATTGCACCCAAGTCCGGTGATTGCTCACTCTTTCTTTCACTCATCCGGGATCAAATCTGCCTAGGTGATGAAAACTTATACAACTACACCCTCAATTTCTTCGCGGACCTCTTCCAAAACCCCGGAAGAAAACCAGGAATCAGCATCGTGATGCAGGGACTCCAAGGTGCTGGGAAGGGCACTTTCGCAAAGACAATGGGTAAATTACTGGGCCATTACTTCATACACATCTCAGAGCGGCGACATTTTCTTGGGAATTTTAATGCCCACCTGGCGACTTCGCTACTTTTGTTCGTCGACGAAGCTCTATGGCCCGGAGATAAGGCAGCTGAAGGTGTTCTCAAGGCTATGATTACTGAGGAAACCCGGATACTCGAAAAAAAGGGGAAGGATGCAATACAGGTGACCAACCATACCCGGATTATTATGGCGACGAACGAACACTGGGCAATCCCAGCCGACTTGGACGACAGGCGGTTCTTGGTAATCAAAACCGCGCCTAAACCTGAAGATCCGGATTTTTTCAAAAGAATTTATTCGCAACTCGAAAATGGAGGGTATGAAGCTCTTTTAGATATATTGCTCAAGAGGGGTATTGCTAATGTAGATCTTCGCATACGCCCAAAAACTAATGCTCTTCTTGACCAAAAAATAGAGTCTTTTGATGCTATTCACTCCTACTGGTTTTCCCTTCTGAATGACCCGTACCATAGGATATGGGGGGAGCCCATTTCGACTGATTACTTTCATCGTGAATTCATTGACCATTGCAAATCTATTCCCACTCGCTCACTCACCAAAGCTCAACTAGGGAAACGTCTCCAGAAGATCGCGCCAGGGCTAAAAAAGTCCAGGTTAAGTCATGATTCCGGTGATCGTTATTTGGCCTATGTTTTTCCCAATTTAACCCGATGTCGAGATCATTTTGAAGGTTTGGTCGGGCAGTGTATTCAGTGGGAAGATCCTGAGGAGTGACATGTCACCAAGCTCTTTTTTCACTATGACAAGCACATTCCAGGTTTCATGCAGCTTGGTCATAGGAGTCAGGGAAGTCATAGGGAATTCTCTTTTTCAAAAAAATTTCAAAAATAAACTAGACGAAACATCTGAAGGTTCGACTGTAACCCTGCCTTCCCTGACCAGGGGATGGACTTTAACTTTTAACATAGGAGATTGATTATGAACGAATTAAAGATCGCTCTGCGAGATGTAGGAGATTATTACTGTTATTCCTTCCCATTTATTGACGCTGGAGCATGGTATCTGTCGGATGCATTGCGCTGCTTCCATCCAGATGACAGGCTCACTGCTGCGGGAAAAATTCTTGCCATGAAGCCACAAGACTTTAAGGATTGGAAGGGTTTCGAAAGGGCAAATCCGATGCTCTACCCACGAAAATGGTTGGTCGATCTTTTTTCTTCGCTGAGTGTGCCTCCAACCGAATACTGGCACAAGGCTTGGCATGCTGCAAGACATGGTACGTGTGGATTGTGTGAAAAGAAAATCGTCGGATCAGATAGATGCATGTCGGAGGAAGTAGATGGTCTTAGGACTTTTCTCACCATATACTGCAAGAAATGTAAGAATGATCCAAGGGCTATGTAGCATTAGAAGTAGAGCACAACTTCCCCTTTTTTTGGGGGACTTTCAATGCCAACACCAAAAAAAAGCCGACCCTGTGTCGGCTTTTAATATTATTGCGGATTTTAAGCAACCTCTTCGACCAATCTCCAAGAAACCACCTGCTCATCCTTGAGTTCGCGGATTCCTTCCCGGTCCAGACCCCGGTCCTTCAGAAGCTTTTCGAGTTCGGACATCTTTTGAAGCCGTTTCTCAAAGAGCTCTCTTCGGGAAATCCCGAGATCCTTGCACTTCTTTAGGAACGCTTTCTCAAGCCAGGTGCTTCGGCGGGTGGGTTTGAGGGATACTCCTTTAAGAAGTTCAGGACTTTCCTGAAGCTGCTGAACGAGTAGACCCTCGAGTTCCTTTTCCAGCTGTTGCCTGGATTTATTCTTGAGCTTGAGATCCTTCAGAGCTTCCCACTGTTTCTGTGGTTCGTCCATGAAGACCTCTGCCGTAGCTTCCGGCTCAAGTGCCGGGCAGAAGCTGAAGTTCGCGCAGTATCTACACGAACTTCTAGTTGCGTTCAAACCCAGGTGTTTTTGTTGTTGTATTTCATCCTGGATTTTTAGCAGTTCCTCTTGAAGTTCCGGTGGTTTCCAGACATAAGGCCCCCGTAATGATTGCATATCAATCATCCCGAATATCCCCATGATTCCGTTTTCCAACACCCGCTCCCAGGCTTTCGCATCAACCTGGTCAAATCTCACTTCACCGTGTTGAGTCAGATGAAACAACATCGCCGCATAAGATTTTAATTGGTCGACCTTCTGGTATTCCGGATGGAACCCGGATTTCCAATCCACTATGACAATCGGGTGATCCTCCGTGGATAGAATCAAATCGGGTTTCCCGGAAAACCAGATTCCAGGTTGAGTTTCAAAAGCAAAGCAGTCCTGGCCTTCCTTATGGGGAAGGATGCTCCGGTAATTCCCGGAACCCTTCCCCTCTACATCAAGAACCTGGTAGGCACCGAACTCGTCATCAAGTAATCTCTTACTCAATAATCCAAGCTCGGAGCCTCCAGGTTCTCCGAAAATCATCATGAACGACCAGAACTGCTCAAGTTCTTTGTGGATCTGCGTTCCCCGGATTGCTTCTGCTTCTGATTCCGCTGGCCGGTATCCTCCACAAAACAATCTGGTGAAACGATCCGAGACCGAAAACTCACGCTGCATCTTGCACCTCCTTAAGTTTGAATTCGAACTCTTTGATAACTTCCCTGGGCCAGGAGAGAAGATCCTTTCCGTGCTCCCTTATCAGTTCATCAAAGAGATCGTGTTTAGCCTGGAACTTGGAATCCTTAAAGAGCTGACGCAGCTCCTTTAGTTCCCCAGCTTCTGGCTTGATACTGCTTTTTTCGCCTTCCAACACTTTGAGCATTTCTTCTCGACTGGGACGTGACTGACCTTTTATGAAGTTCATATTCGCCAGTGCTCGTCCAATTGCCGAAGTCTCGCAATTCTCAACATGAGAAGTCCGATTCACCGTGTTGGACCCTTCCCTCTCAAAGGCAAACCCAGAAGCAAGCGGAAGGTTTTCTGCCTGCTCCCGAGAATTCTTGAAGATCACGGCCCGGAAAAACACGGTTTTTGAATCCTCTGCGAGCCTCACCATCTCCGTGATGATGCGGCCATCAGTAAAGGACTCGTAAAACCGCTTGATCCGGTCTTTCACTTCCTCGTAATTTGATAGGTTCACTTTAGACATTGCGAACCTCCTAAGATTGCTGATCTGCAAGGCGAGCCAAACAAACCAGAGCAGCTACACCAAGAATGATGAGCGGCAGCGGGCTGGGTGGGTTGGTGTTCCCTCCAGCGATTCTGCGAACAATCTGACCAGGGCTGCGAAGCTGCTGGTTGTATACAAGCTGCCTTCTCGAACTCTCAACAGCCATCGTTGCTATGAGACTCCCCAGGCAGGCTTTATAAGCATTTGGATTTGACATAGAAATCCTCCTTTCGAATTCTTATACGACATTTTCCATGCATTTTGACCCGCGCAAGATTCGTTAAAAGCCCGCCAAATTGACGTATAAGAATCTGGATCTAGAGCCCGACATTCAGTCGGGTTTTTTCTATTTGAGGAGGCTTAAATGAGCAAGGTTTACGAAATTATCACCGAGAAGATTCTTGGTCTTTTGGAAAGTGGAACGGTTCCATGGAGAATGCCGTGGAAAGCTGGAAACGACAGTCCCATAAATTATATGTCTGGTAGAGCTTACCGGGGAATTAACCCCTGGCTCTTAAACGCTGCAGCAATCGAACGCGGTTTCAATTCCAACCTTTGGCTTACCGCAAAGCAGATTTTCAGTCTAAAAGGCCACTTTAAAGATGGGGAGTCGAAGCAGTACACCATCGTGGTTTTTTGGAAGCTCTTGGAAAAGAAGAAGGAAGACTCGGAGGAAGATTCCAAGGTTAAGCAGGTTCTTCCGGTTCTGAGATATTTCCGCGTGTACAACATCAACCAAACAGAAGGGATTGGATCTGATGAACTAGCAGTGCTAGATGAACAACCATTCCACGCAATTCCATTTTGCGAGAGCATTGTTGAAGGATATACTGATCGTCCGGAAATCCATTTGAGAGGAGATAGAGCTTTCTATCAGCCGAGCTCAGATCGGATCCAAATTCCACCACCAAACCGCTTCGATAGTCCTGAGGAATATTATTCGACGCTATTTCATGAACTGACGCACTCAACTGGCCACAAGAACCGATTGAATCGCAAGGGCGTGGATGGAGGGTTTCATTTCTTCGGTGATGAGATCTATTCCAAGGAGGAACTGGTCGCTGAGTTTGGAGCCAGTTTTCTTTGTGCAAAAGCGGGAATCGAACCAGCAGTTTTAGAAAACCAGGCGTCTTATATCCACGGATGGAGTAGAAAACTGAAGGATGATCCCAGGGCCGTTGTAGTTGCAGCAGGCCAGGCTCAAAAGGCAGCGGAGTACATATTAGAAAACTGCAGTTC
>Ga0257123_1001975_pt1 | contig 11639 bp, 10 predicted proteins | sample SI106_135metaG_FD_190185 | JGI IMG/M metagenome (GOLD analysis project Ga0257123, IMG submission 190185) | Marine microbial communities from Saanich Inlet, British Columbia, Canada - SI106_135 | ecosystem: Environmental > Aquatic > Marine > Inlet | place: Canada: British Columbia | collected...
GCGCATGCATTGCTTCACTGACAATATATTCGCGCAGTACTGGGCCCAGGACGGCGCGTCCGTCCCCATTGCGCGAAAACGGTGTGCGCCCGCACCCCTTCAGTTGAATATCACGTCGGATTCCGTCCTGATCTATCACCTCGCCTAGCAGGATTGCCCGTCCATCACCCAGTTGCGGCGACCAGCCGCCAAACTGAAAGCCGGCATAGGCCATCGCCAGAGGTTCAGCATCGCTCGGGATGCGGTTTCCCGCCAGTATCTGCACACCCTCGGTTGATGCCAGTACCGCCGCGTCCAGCCCCAGGTGATTGGCCAGGCTTTCATTAATTTTGACAAGCCGGGGGGTTGATACCGGCGTGGGCGACAGCCGGGCAAAAAAATGCTCCGGCAACCGCGCGTAAGAATTATCAAAACCGAATATCGGAGCGTTCACTAGAATCCCTCAAACGAGGCCTTACTGCCTTACTGCCTTACTGCCTTACAGCTAACCACAGCAACTACCGAGCTGGGGTCTGATCTTTTCAGTTGGCCAGGCCCCGCGCAACCCCAAGGTTATTGTGGACATGACTCCTGCCTGCCGCGATTCGCTCCTGCAGGATGCACTGACGGTATAGTTTGCACGGCGTTTGAAGCTGGTGCACCCCAATAAATTCGACCCAACCATTCTCCACCTATCTATGAAAATCTCGGGCCTGAAGACATTTCTGATTCCGACAACCGTCTCTGACAGCGAATGGGCTTTGGGTAAGGTCTTTTTGCTGGTCAAGGTAGAAACAGATAGCGGCCTGTCGGGCTGGGGTGAAGCCTATGTTCCCCATGATTGTGAGCACGCCATCGATGCATTGATCAGAGCAATGGCGCGATATCTTGAGGGAACTGATCCTTTAAAGATCGAGAAGTTCCGTCACAACGCGCTTAATGCATTTGCCAATTTGCAGACCGGCTTTCACCTTTCATGCGCGATTGCGGGTATCGAGATGGCTTTGTGGGACATCACCGGTATCGCCATGGAGCAACCGGTGTATCGACTGCTCGGCTCACCCTGTAGAACACAGGTGCCGGTGTACGCCAACTGCCACAGCAATAAAGGCAAATCTGTCGATGACATCGTTGAATATGCGAAAGCCCGATATGCTGAGGGCTTTCGAAGCGTCAAGATCTACCCGTTCTTAGATCAAACAGCAGTAGAGCGGGGCCTGACTGATCTTCAGCATCTACGCGAATCGCTTGAGTCGGACTGCACCATCCTCGTCGATGCCTGGCGCGCGTTGGATTACGACACTGCCATACTGGCGTGCGCAGGGCTGGAACAGCTCGGGGTCAAATGGCTCGAGGACCCTGTTCCGCTCGATGATCTTCAAGCCCTGTCACGAATCACGATCGAAACGTCCCTGAGCATCGTCACCGGCGAAACACTTAGCACCGAAACGGAGTTCGAATTACTGTTGCAAAAAAACGCTGCCAACATATTAAATCCAGACATTGCGTGTTGCGGGTTGTCGCAAATTCGATCGATCGCTGCCATTGCGCGCGCGCAGTCCTGCCAGATGGCGATTCATAACTTCAACACTATGGGGCTGGGCCTTGCGGCCAGCCTGCATATAGCCGCAATCATTCCGAACCTGGCCGGTGTGGAATACTTTCCCCGGTTTCAAGCCGCATCGGATCAATTTTGCGTATTGCACTGGCAGCACGGTGAGGATCATGCTTTTAAGCTTTGTGATAAACCCGGGCTAGGCGTCACAGTGGACGAGTCAGCTCTGAATCGTTTTGAGCATCAGCCCGGCCCAGCGCGGCCGTGGCCGGACTGACTTATGTGGCTGACATTCGTGAAGCGGTAATCTGGAAAAAAGAAATCAGATCAGGCGCGGAAAAGTTTCGCACTCCAGTGCACCTGCGTGCACCAGATCATCACCCCGCTCATCAGGATTGCACTCAAAGGGCTTGTCATCAAAGCGTGCGTCATCTCCGAACCAGTGGGTACATATGACCCTACGCCGGTTGCGCCGCTGCAGATTACCTGGAGCACTGTGGTGGGTGCGAAAATTCAAAATGGCGCAATCCCCAGCCTTCATCGGTGCACAGGCAATCTCGTAACCCTGTGAATCATGGCCCCATTGAGGCGGATCAGGATCTTCGTGGCCTCGCATGCCTTTTTCTGTAAAGAAATCTATCGCCTTGTAGTTCTGATCCAGTTTGTGTGAGCCTAAAACAAAGCGAAGAGCGGTTTCCTCGGGTACATCATCCAGCGCGGTCCAGACATTGCATATCTGTGTGCCGGAAACCGGCCAGTAGGCCTCGTCGTAATGCCATGGCGTCTGGGTGCTGGTGCCAGGTTCTTTGACGATGGCCATATCAAAATAAAGGAGTAAGCCCCGGCTGCGCATCACGCGCTGCGCCAATCGTGCGGCTGGAGACCTGAAAGTGAATTTCTCAAAGGACGGCAGCCGTCTCCATAAAAAAGTATCGAAAAAAAATGTTCCGGATTCGCCATCATTTTTATGATCTTCGCGGGTGGAGCTATCGGAAGCGGTTCTGATGGCAGCAGCCACAGCCCTGCGACCCTGCTGAACCCATTCATGGCTGAATGCGCCCTCAAGGCAGACCACGCCGTCGCGCTCGTAAGCGGCGACCGCACCCCGGGTGGGCAGGCCATCACTACTTAAGGGAAATTTTTTTAAGGTCTGCATAAACGGTTAGGTTAATTGGGCATCGTTATTGGTTAACCCATTGGGGCCGTTAAGAAATCAGGTGCTACGATATATCCCAAGAGAAACCACTGTCAATTGATCTTTGGTAATTCTGTATAACTGGATGCACTAAACTGCAGCCCCTTTTGGAATTTCGATAACTGCTATGGCCATTAAAGCCCTTTCCGACACCGACAAAATGATGCTCGACTCCCTTTACTGGTGGGATATCCCAACCCTGTTCCGGGCTCCACTGGACCGTGACCCAGCAAATGCGGACATTGCGCTGGTAGGTGTACCGCACTCTACCGGTAACGGTACTACCGAGCGTGATCAACATCTGGGTCCACGGGCCTTACGCCACGTGTCGGCCATGGCAAAAAGGGTACACATGGATTTTGGAGTCGATCCGTGGACCGCCCACCGGATCCATGATCTGGGTGATGTGCCACTGCCCGAGGCGAACGACAACGAGGCATGTATAGAACGGATCACCGATTTCTACCGGGCGATCGATACGGCAGGTGCTCGCCCGGTATCGGTCGGCGGGGATCATTCGGTCACCGGCGGCATCATTCAGGCGATTTCGGGGCCGGATGCAAAACTCACCGGCGGCGAGAAAGCGGTCTTTTTGCATTTTGATGCTCACACCGATGCTTATGAGCAGGTGCCGCATTTTCTGGGTGCCGTCAAATCAGCCGCCCACTGGGCAAGCTATCTGGTTCGTGACGGCCTGATCGACGCAAGTCACAGTGTCCAGATCGGCATGCGCGGCAATCCGCGCACGCTGAGTTGGCTCAACCCCAGTAAGGAGTTGGGTTATGAGCTCATTACTATGGATCGCTACCGCCGCATCGGGCCCGAAGAGACCATGCAGATTATCAATGACCGGGTCGGCGACGCACCTCTCTACATTACCTTTGATCTGGATTGTATGGATCCAACGGTAGCGCCCGGCGTGGCGAACATCGAGGCTGGAGTCCAGGGCTTTCAGGTGGACGAGGTCATGCGGTTACTGCGCTGTGTACGCGGCAAGAATATTATCGGCGGCGACGTGGTCTGCATGATGCCCACCAAGGATTCGCCCAATCAGATTACCGCGCATACCGCGGCGGCGGTGATGTTCGAGGTGATCAGCTTGATTTCTGACGCCCTCACCAGCCGGAACCACTGAACCTCAGACTCGGATTGACTCGTTCGAATGGAACCCATTATTCAGCACTGGAAAGTGCTAAGCCGCTCTTGCGGCACCTGCTCAGCCGTTTAGGCGCAGTTTAGGCGCGCCCCCAGAAGAGCTTGCGCACCTCCGTACTATTGACCAGATCGGGATTCTCGGCGTAACACAGTACCGGCACCAGCCTGGGCACGGTCCCACGCATCTGCGTGACGCGATGAATGGTTTGATTCCCCGCGAATACCAGCAATGTGCCGGGGGTAAACGGTAGCTGCATAACCCCTTGCCGGTTGCCATCCAGCACGCCCTGAACAATTTCCTTCTCGTTATCTAGTCCCCGGATCTGTGGCACATACTCAAACAATCCCCCTTCGTCAGGCTGTTGCAGCATCAAAGTGATAGTGAATTCGGATTCATCAAAATGCCAGCCGTGCTGCCCACCATCAACAAACACATTTATCGAACAAGCACCTAGCGGATCTGCAAACCGGAAAAGCGGGTCTTTATCCAGAATTGCGGCTATGAAGTCTTTCAGCGGGTCCCAGTGATACAGCCGTTTCAGGGCACCACCATCCGCAAGCAAATCATAGGCCACAGACCCTACAAACGTAGACTCCTGATGCTGCGTGACGTCCTCCGAGGAGAGATCGGGGGCTGTATCAGTCAGATAGGCATTATGCGTACTGTCACAGAAATAAGCCTGCTCGAGCGCGCCATTGGCTTCGTGTACCAATTCGTCTACCGCGTCAGAACGAATAAAGCCAGGCAATATGCAAAGCCCACTACTGACAAACTCCTCACGGCAGGTCTTCGTTAAGGCAATACCAGGCTTAGAATCTAGATCGCCCACTGGATAGCGCTCAGTATTAACCATCGCCTCGGCGCCCGTTGCTTCAACACTCATTACAGTTCCTCTTGTTCTGCCATAAGATCTTCACCGCGCCTCCAGACCTGGCGCCGATGGATAAGGGGGCGGCGATGCCAGGTCGACGCACGACTCGAATCTAGGAAAAGGTAGTGTAGGATGCCTTCTACTTATGAGCAATCATCAGGGTCACTGAGGAAATTCTTCAGTTCGGTCTTGCGGATAAATCAGACTATCAGTCGGAGGGGATAAAAGTGGTCGATGATAATTTTCGTTTGAACCAGCCGTTTGTTGGGATACCGTCCTTTTTACGCTCCAGTATCTGTACGGACCTTGCAACCCTCGATACCGGTATTGCAGTTATGGGCGTGCCCACTGATGAAGGGTCGCCCTTCATGGCCGGTTCACGCATGGGGCCGCGGGCTCTACGCGAACATTCACTGCGTTTTGGTCAGGGTGGTGCGGGCTATTACGACCCCGAGAACAGAAAGCAATACCTTGAAGTCGAAATGTCACAGGGTCTGATTACCGATCTTGGGGATGCCGACATCTGGCCAGCCGATATCAAACGTACTTTTGACAACACGACCGAGATGACCCGCAAAGCCAGGGAAGGATGTGATCTGCTGGTGGTCATGGGTGGTGACCACGCCATCACCTACCCGGTAGTCAGGGCCATCAAAGATGACATCTATGTGATTCACTTCGATGCGCATTCCGACTACGCCCCCTTTATTCACGATCTGCAATTCACCAATGGCCATGCTTTTCGGCACATCTCACCGATGCCAAACGTCAAGAACCTGATCCAGGCTGGTATACGAAGCCTGCGTCACTCTGCAGACATGATCGAGGACCCTATCGTAGAAGGCAATGACCTGGTCACGATGACCCAGTTTCGAAAGATGGGGCCCGAGGGTTTGGCGGCCATGGTGCCCCAAGGCGCCAAATGCTACGTCAGCATTGATGTGGACGTACTCGATATATCGCTGGTACCTGGCTGTGTGTCGGCCGAACCCAACGGCATGACCTATTCCGAACTGCGCGACACTCTGGATGCAATTGCGCGGCGTACGGAAGTCATCGCCTTTGATTTTGTCGAGGTGAACCCACAACTGGACGTCGGCACAGGTGTGACTGCGTACCTGGGCGCTCATGTCATGGTGGAATTTCTTGGACGCATCTGTGAACAACCCTGGTGGATAGAAAAACGCACCCAGCGCCTTAATCCATGACGAAACGGGTACTGATTACCGCAGGTGCCGGCGGCATCGGCCGCGCAATGGCGCATGCATTCGATGAGCAAGGTGCAAAAGTCTGGGTGGTAGACATTGATACAACGGCACTAAAAACCTGCCCGGACCACTGGCAGACTAACTGCCTCGACGTAACTGATGAAGCAGCAGTAAGCGCCCTCTTTGCTGAACTACAAGATCAGTGGGGCTCTTTGGATACCCTTTGTTCTAACGCTGGCGTCGCCGGGCCGGGTGCACCTGTTGACGAGATCTCGATAGAAGAGTGGCGCGCCTGTGTTTCAGTCAGTCTGGAAGGTACTTTTCTTTTTGCCAAACATGCGGCGCCGCTGATGAAGGCGCAAGGCTCCGGCGCCATCATCATCACTTCATCGACCGCCGGCATATTTGGTTTTGGTAACCGCTCGCCCTATGTCGCAGCAAAATGGGGAGTCATTGGTCTGATGAAAACCCTGGCCATCGAACTGGGGCCGTTTAATATCCGCGCTAACGCGATTTGCCCTGGCCCGGTTGAAGGTGAGCGTATGACATTTGTGGCTGAGCGCGAGGCGCAAGTCAAAGGCAAAACAGCCGAGCAAATTCTGGATGAATACGCCAGTGGCTCATCGATGAAAAAACTTGTTAAAGGGGAAGATATTGCCCACATGGCAGTCTTTCTTGCCAGCGACAGTGCAGCGCTGGTGAGTGGCCAGGTGATTGCCGTCGACGGGCATACCGAGAACCCTGAGCCTCGCCACTAAGCTTAACCACTCGGCTCAACCACTCGCCCTCGTCAGTAGGCTCTGACTTGAGACGCTCCCTGATAAAGAATCTTCGCCCAGTTTGCGTTCGCTCGCTCGCGTTCGCTCGCTGCCACTTGATCCATGTCCTCGACTGGCCGGTTCAGTATCGAATAACCAGATAGTTCATGGCAACCCCGCACCACCTGCACTAGATTCTCACCGATGACCTGCTTGCACTCTGGCCGCATATAACATTGCAAAGCCACTCCCAGACGCCGCTGATCACCCCGGTTGGGCATCGATCCATGGACGGTTCTTGCATGATGCAAGGATATCTGACCTGGCCGTAACACAAGGTCAACTGCAGCGCTTTCATCAATATCTTCGATGGCCTGCCCACGGGTCAGGATATTGTCTTTTGCAAAAGAATCATGATGCTTGAGGATGCCGCCTTTGTGGCTTCCCGGAATAACCTTGATGCATCCAAGTTCCACATTGCTTGGAGTCAAAGCAAGCCATGGCGTCACAAAAGTATGTGGCTCTATTCCCATGTAGGTGCCATCCTGATGCCAACTGACAAAGCCCGCGCTTCGGGGCTCTTTAAAAAAGAGCACAGAGCCGTATAACAGAATATCCGGCCCGATAAGGTCTGAGACTGCGTCAACAATCACCGGGTGATGTGCTATCTCGTCAAAGCATTTGAAGGCAAGATGAGGATTGTTGCGGTTGGTCGGACTCAAATCCTCAGGATACACGGCTTCAGTGGCCTCGACTCGCAACTTCAGGGCGTGGGCTTCATCTTCGGACATCACATCCACAGGGGCACAATAACCAAACTCATAAAAGTGCTCGACCTGCTGAGGGCTAAGGATACGTGGCATGAGTACGCTCTCTGGCTAATCTTAGATCTTTAACGCCTGCGCGATTCTATTCAAGCAAGTCTTAAAAAGTCCATATGGGCATGGTGTCAATTTTCACCCTAAGATCCAGTCGACTCCAGACAAGTCTTTACTTGGATGCGACACATCTGCTATTGCAATAGGACGTGAACTCGATCTGATCGCTTATCATCAGCGCCTTCAACGGCTGAACCCATTTGCTCCAAGGCCGCCTTTAAACAAAGAAAACCTTATGGCGTCAAACACTGCAGTGCAAGAGCCTCACCTGACAAACTGGTATCGATGCGATATTGACCGGGGACTGCTGAAGAGGCTCTCTCGGCGCAGCAACTGGCATGGGCTGGTATATCTTGCCTATTTTTGCGCGCTTTTGGGGATCACCGCTGCGCTGGCTTTGATATCGGTCGGCACGTGGTGGAGCATACCCGCCTTCTTTTTTTACGGCAGTATCTGGATCTTTGCCACCAGCGTGGTCCATGAGACCTCTCACGGTACGCCGTTTCGAAACCGGGCGCTGAACGAAACTGTGCTCTTTATCTTCGGGTTCATGGTGCAGCAAACGCCTTGTCTTCTGCGCTTCGTGCATGCCCGGCATCATTCCAGGACAGCCATTGTGGGTGACGATCCGGAGATCATCCTGACCAACCCGATGACCTGGAAAGACTTTGTTGTAAAGGAGTTGATCGATATCGGAAGTATCTGGTACTTCACTAAGGCTACTGCCCTGCTTGCCTTCCATCGACCCGGCAACGATGCAACCGGCTGCATTCCTGCTGAGAAAATGCATCATGCTTTCATCGAGGCGCAAGCGTACCTGCTCGCCTACCTTGCTGTGATCGCCTGGTCTATCGCGACCCAGTCATGGCTACCCGTGACAATGCTGATACTGCCTCGGGTTTTTGGCGCACCGACCCATGGCGTGATTCTGGCAACCCAGCATTTTGGAATGGCACAGAACATTAGAGATCACCGGCATACCACCCGAACCATGATGGTGAGCCCACTGCTGCAATTGCTGTACTGGAACATGAATTACCACATTGAGCATCATATGTTTCCCCAGGTGCCCTTCCATGCGCTGCCCAAGTTACACCGTGCCATAAAAGATCAGTGCCCCCTCCCAACTCGTGGTGTGCTCAGAGCCATGCGTGAAATCGCAACGACGATTAATCATCAGCGTACAAATCCATCCTATACCACGCCGCGCCAACTGCCTTCAGCTTATGCGTAGCAGTTTTGTCTTGTTGTCAGAATCTATGGTTAATCAAGATTCATCCGATAACTTGGTCTTTCGCCCGCCACTATTGAAAAATTGCCATGTATATTCTTTACGGAGGTAGATTCACCCGATCGCTCATGGTCGAAATGGTGTTGGCCGAGGGAAACATTGACTACCAACTTCGAGAGATCGACATCCTGAAAAATGAGCATCGGTCCACCGAATTTCTGAAGATCAATCCATTCGGTTGGGTGCCTGCTCTGATCACAGCCGAAGGGGTCGCTCTTTATGAGACCCACGCCATTAATCTATACCTGAGCGAACGACATCAACTGGTCCATCTTGCTCCACGGGCCGATGAAACAGAGCGTGGATTGTTTCTCAGTGGACTGTTCACTATCTGTGACGATCTGGAACCGGTGATGAAACGTTACTATTATCCGCACCGCTTTTCACTGAATGATGCCGATATACCGCGGGTTAAACAGATCGCATTGAACGACGCACTAGATTGTCTCAAGGTTATCGATGGACGACTGAGCGAAAACGGCCCCTATCACCTGGGTGACCGGTTCAGTCTGGTTGACCTATCGCTCAGTTACTGGGTCGCACTGATTTATTATCTTGACGTACTTAAGCCCTTTGCCGCCATACGCCAGTGTATGAACCTGGTTATGAGCCGACCTAAACTGCAACCCATGTTCGAATACCAGATCGAATGGAATAAGGAGTCACTTCAATCGGCAAAGGCCCCTTGGTCAATGCTGTAGAGTTTGCGGCCGATGAGTTTTTGCCAAAACTGCCGATTGCCCAGATCCACCAGTCACAAATTCTAAGAATCACGCTAGAAAGTTGGCAATGGCCTGGACATTCTTCAACGACAAAGAATTACACTGACCTACAACTCGGCGCACAACGAGGCAATTTGGGAACAACTTGATGACTGGACCGCTGACCGGCTACCGGATAGTAGAACTCACCAGTATGCTGACTGGCCCCTGGGCAGCATCTATGCTGGGAGACCAGGGCGCAGATGTGATTAAGGTAGAAGTGCCCGGCGTTGGCGATCATACCCGGGCCGTTGGTGTTCAACGCCATGGCCTATCGTCAAACTTCCTGAACATCAATCGCAGCAAACGGTCGATCACCATTAACCTGAAATCAACCCAAGGCCGGGCGGTTCTCGAAAAACTGGCATCGAACGCAGATGTGTTAATACAGAACTTTCGTCCCGGCGTTGTTGAGCGACTTGGGGTTTCTTATAGTGAGATCAGCACAGTAGCGCCGAACATTATTTATGTCTCGATGTCTGGCTTCAGTGAGAGAGGCCCCCTGGCAAAAAAGCCAGTTTACGATCCGATTATTCAGGCGATATCCGGCCTCGCCACCGTACAGGCTGGCTCGGACCAGGAAAGGCCCCGGCTGATCCGCACAATTCTGCCGGACAAAGTCACTGCGATTTATGCCGCTCAAGCAGTTACCGCTGCCCTGCTGGCGCGTGAACGCACGGGGAAAGGCCAGCATGTGCGGCTATCCATGCTCGATGCGGTGCTGAATTTTCTCTGGGCTTCGGACATGGGAGGCCAGACCTATGTCGACCAGCCGGTTAGTAATCAAGCGGCGGCCAGTTTTATCGATCTGATCTACGAAACACAAGACGGATATATGACGGTATCCACCATGACCAACAAGGAGTGGGAAGCGCTGAGCCGCGCTTTTGAACGGCCTGACCTGCTTGAAGACGCTCGCTTTAAAACACCTCAACTGCGAGGCCATAATGTGAATGATCGACTCGGCGTCGTTCAGGAAGTATTGCTCTCCAAGACAACCCGCGAGTGGCTGGATATTTTTGACCAAGAAGACGTGCCCTCGGCGCCAGCCCTGACTCGCGACGAGGTCATCAAACATCCGCAGGTTATCGCCAGCGATATTCTCCGGGAGCACGATCACCCGATCGCTGGCCGCTTACGCCAGGCACGGGTCGCCGCTCGTTTTGAAGGGACTCCGCCCAGCGAACCCAGGGGAGCACCGCAATTGGGTGAGCACAGCGATGAAGTATTAATCGAGCTGGGATTTTCTGACGAGGAGATATCAGCTTTGAAAGCCTCCGGCGCGGTTGGTAATGAAAGCTATCCGGCCTAACTGCCTGGTGCATCATCCACAACCCATGGATACGCTTTACAGTCTTTCAGACTCACGGGTAACCGCGATACAGACAACGCCGACGGCGGCCAAACAGCCACACGGGGTACGACTCGTTACTATCTATCTTCTCGTTAGCGGCACTGACTCTACGCGACTCGCCCCAGCCAAATTTACTGCAATAGACGAATACATCAATCACACTGCAGCACACTTAATGATTGCTCCTATACTCACTGGACATCTCAACGCTCTGAAGCGCATCACAAAACTGGATAACCCGGATGATTGATTTGTATTTCTGGCCCACGCCTAACGGCTGGAAAATATCCATTGCTTTGGAGGAAATGGGTCTGGCCTACAACGTCATCCCAACCGAGTTGGGCAAAGGCGAGCAATTCACTCAAGAATTCGAAAAGATAAGCCCAAGCCATCGTATGCCGGCCATTGTTGATCATGAACCCTTGGGACAAAGAGCGCCATTTGCTTTGGCCGAATCTGGTGCCATCTTAATGTACCTTGCAGAAAAATCGGGGCAGTTCTGGCCTAACGAAACACAAGATCAGTACCAGGCGCTGCAATGGCTGCTCTGGCAGACCACTCAACTGGGCCCCATGATGGGCCAGCATGGACATTTTGCGCTCTATGCCAAGGAAAAAATTCCGTATGCGGTCG
>Ga0257123_1001978_pt1 | contig 11626 bp, 9 predicted proteins | sample SI106_135metaG_FD_190185 | JGI IMG/M metagenome (GOLD analysis project Ga0257123, IMG submission 190185) | Marine microbial communities from Saanich Inlet, British Columbia, Canada - SI106_135 | ecosystem: Environmental > Aquatic > Marine > Inlet | place: Canada: British Columbia | collected...
CCCAGGCGGTGTCGGCCTCGGCAGTATTTACGTTGACCCCCGTGCTAAGTGCAATCTTTGGTTACATTCTGCTATCCCAGTTGGTGACATCGCGGATTGTGGTGGCGCTCGGCATTGGTGCGGTTGGGGCACTATGGGTAATTTTCCGCGCTGATTTCGATTTGATCCTTGCGCTGGATATCGGTCGCGGAGAGGGGATTTATTTCCTGGGGTGCATTGCGCATGCAATCTACACGCCATTAGTCCGAAAGCTTAATCGGGGCCAGTCGCCTGTTGTTTCGACCTTCGGCACGATCCTGGGAGCTTTGGTGTTGACACTTGCCTATGGGTTTAGCGATCTCATGGCCATAGATTATGAAGGTTTACGACCCATAGTCTGGGGGACATTGATCTATCTTGGGGTTTTTGCCAGTGCTGCGTCCTTTTTGCTTATCCAGTATTCCACGCTTCATTTGCCTTCCTCTAAGGTGATGGCTTACACCTATCTGACACCCAGTTGGGTGATACTCTGGGAATTGACCTTAAGGCATCCTTTGCCCCCGCTGATGGTGTGGCTGGGCGTTGTGGCAATCATACTTGCCTTATGTCTTTTGTTGCGTGATGAATCTTCGTGACAACAGGATCGCATTTGTTAATTCTTTAGAATCCGCTCGCGTCATGTGCGTATGGACGCTTCATTAGAGGGTTTCATGTGACGCGGGATTCGTGATCACTGTCGTGTCGCCGGCGTGATCTTATCTTTATTGACCTTACAGACAGTTGACCACCCAGCGATGCAGCTTTCAATATACCTCCTGAATTAATATGACCGAGTTACGGAACGCACTGATTGCTTTGTTCGCGCCCTTTGGAGTAAGGGTGTCGCTATCTGGGCGCAAGAAAACCGGAGCTATCATATGTCGCTACCTCTAAGGCCTGAGCATGTCCCGCCTGCATGGGCGCCTATCGTGATATTGATATCGCTGGGCCTTTTATGGGGGGGAGTGACCAACGTCGCCCGTTTTGTGGGACTTTCGGGAATCCCACCTCTGGCATATGCATTTTGGACACTGATTATCGGCGCGGGCCTGCTGACCTTGGTAAATGTTGTTCGCCGCAAACGGTTCCCTTCATCCCCGAGGCATTTGCGGTATTACCTGATTGCAGGGGCTCTTAGCTCCGGGTTGCCCACGGCAAATATGTTTTGGTGCCTTAATTACATCAGTGTCGGAGTCATGTCGTTGGCGTTGACCATGGTGCCTTTGGCCACCTATCTTCTGGCAGTGGTATTCGGTCTGGAAAAGCCCCATATCAAACGGGCATCTGGTATCGGCTTAGGTCTGTTAGGGGCGCTACTTGTCATTCTGCCAGATAACGGGCTGCCGGCAGACCAGCCGGTCGGCTGGTTTATGATGGCCTTTTTCACTCCGGTCGCCTATGCTGCCGGGACCGTATATACAGCCAAATATAAGCCGGCCGATGTGGAATCGCTGGTTGGCGCCAACGGCATGATGTTTGGCTCTGCTTTGCTGCTGCTGTGCCTAACGCTAATTGCAGGGCAGTGGTATGCACTGTGGGAAGATTTCACGCTGGTCAATGGCCTCATAACCCTCCACGGAGTTGTATCGGCAATCGCGTTTACCTTGTTCTTTACGCTGGTACGTATTGCTGGGCCGGTCTATTTCAGCCAGGTGGCATATCTGGTCACCGTTTTTGGAATCGCCATTGCGCTGGTAGTATTTGGCGAGCGTTACAGTGTTTGGCATTGGCTTGCCTTGGGGGTAACCATTTATGGTGTGTGGCTTGTGAATAGCGCCCAGCGCCAGACGGGTCACGTTGTCTCCAAGGCCTGATCGTCTAATCTCAGTGTGAAGGATTTGCGAGGTCAAAAAAAACCCTGGCGCTACCAGTGTAGCGCCAGGGTGATCTAGTTTAATAATGCGTGCTTGCGATCAGGCAAACCACCAGCGTTCTACGGCTTTCATGCCATCGAGCTCCCAGTTGCCCCCGATCACATCATGGTGGCGTACCTTGTCGTTAGTAGCGAAGATATCCTGCAGGAAGAGCGGCAGGACTGTGCCACCATCGTTATGCACAATCTGTTGCATCTCTACGTAGATATCACGACGCTTGGTGGCATCTGTTTCGATACGCCCCTGCAGAAGTAATTCATCAAAGTGGGCATTTTTCCAGTAGGTATCATTCCAGGCGGCTTCCCCCCAGTAGACGGTGGAGAACATCATGTTCTCAGTGGGACGACCCGACCAGTAGCAGGCCGAAAACGGTTTTTTCATCCAGACATTCGACCAGTAGCCATCATCAGGTTCACGCACCACCTCGACATTGATGCCCGCAGGACGTGCCGTCTCTGCCATTAGCTGTCCGGCATCGATGGAACCGCCAAATCCTGTTTCAGCCGCGTGGAATTTAATATCCAGGCTGTCCAAGCCGGCTTTTTTCAGGTGGTATTTGGCCTTGTCCGGGTCATATCCGCGTTGTGGCAGTTCATCCGTGGTGGCGCGATAGACGTTAGCCGGGCCAATCGGATTATCGTTGCCCAGCTCGCCGTAGCCACGCGCGACTACCTTGAGCCATTGCTCTCGGTCGACGATGTATTTTATCGCGGTACGTACATCGTTGTTATCGAACGGCGCGATATTAGTCAGCATGGGTAAGGTGACCTGCTTGTTGCCCTTGGTTACATCTACCACGATGCCCGACTGACGCTTGAGCAGGTCAGCGGTTTTTGGGGCCACGTTGTTCATGGCGTCGATCTCACCGGTGCGAAGAGCATTCTCGCGAGCCGATGAGTCGGCGATCTGCAGGGTTTCGACCTCGTCAAAGAAACGCCGGTTTGGCTTCCAGTAATTAGGGTTGGCCTTGGTCAGCGTACGTACGCCGGGTTCATGTTCAACCAGGGTGAAGCCAGCGGTGCCAACTCCAGTCTGCCAGTCAATAGTGCCATCACCGTTAGAGGGGCAGATCAGCAGATGATAATCCGTCAATATGAACGGAAAGTCTGCATCTCCACCGCTGAGTTCCACCACCACGCCGTACTTGCCATCTGCTTTTACTGAGGTCACTGCGCCCAATTGACCTTTGGCTGCTGACTTGGAATCATCACCCAGGTGGTGGTTCAGCGAATCCACGACGTCTTCTGAAGTCAATGATTTGCCGTTGTGAAACTCGACACCCTGGCGAACCTTAAAGTTCCAGGTCTTGGCGCCATTGCTACCTTCCCAGCTTTCGGCAAGTTCTGGGACCAGCTCACCATTTGGGGCGACCTCGGTCAAGTTATTGCGCAGTTGAGCAAATTGCACATTCATCATGTAATGATCAAGAATCTGACCTGGATCCAGCACGTCGCTGGTGGCGCCGCCGGTCACGCCCTGGCGAAAGCGTCCACCTTGTTTTGGTGCCGCCAGAGCACTTTGCATGTAAAGTCCCGGCGCCATGGCACCCAGTCCCATCGCTGAGATACGCGAGAGGAATTCCCGGCGGCTCATCTTGCCTTTGGCCACTCGGGCCTGCAGGTTATTGATTTCAGATTTTTGTCTGTCGTACATTTATCTCATCTCCTTAGGTGTATTTAGAATATTTTCGATTGGCGGCGTGCTTCAGTGACGACGCTCTACGTTGACCATTTTCGCAACGATATCTAGAAGTTAATGCCGACTGGGGCTCAAAGTCAATAATAAACATTGAATTAGTATCTTATTTATACGAAATGATTGATTGTTCTGTTTTTTCGGCAAAAGCACCCACCAAGTTTGTTGCCTGGGGGCTGTCCCGAAAGACAGTTATCACAGAAGGTCACGAGGGATGATTCTCTCCCATTCACGAGCGTGAACGACTGTGTCGCCTTCAAAGGCGCTAATCTTGGCCGAAATATAAAAATTTGCGACATCACACGACATGGCGGTCTCGGTTTCAGTCCGAATAGACCAGTCATCGCGCGACATCCAGCAGCAATACAGGGTTCTGGATGAAGCGCTTAGCGGGTCATCGGGGATAATCGACCAACAGTCCTCGTGGCGGTGACGTATCCGCATTCCGTGATCTGGTATTTCCTCCTCACCAGTATCATCAATGACTTGTAGTTGGGTAGCGTTGTTACCGCAGCCGTGTGTTACCCATCGGCGGTATTCGGCCGGACGATGCTGAATATACTCGGGTAGTGGATTCGGGTTATCGGGTTCAGGCATGTCATAGCTGTCGTTGCCGCACCGTACTGGCAAATCAAGACGGGTGTACTGACCGGTTTCGATACAGGCGCTGACCCGATAAGGCCCCGGCATCACCATAGGCCAGTATGCAGTCGATATGGCAAGACCGATGCGGTGTCCACAAGGGAAGCGGTAACCACACTGGTCGAGGCTTAACGCAATATCCATGATCTTGCCCGACTCTACCGGCTTGGGGTTCGCATCACTCGTGCGGTGGGTTAGGTTGATCACCCCCCAGCTGACTCGAAAAGAAGCCCCGTCTGGATGTATATCCAGCAAGCGCACCGCGAGATGGCCCACCGGTTGATCGATCGAAACCCGTAAGGTCATTGTCGGTTGCCCAAGGATTTGGACAGGTTGGTCAAGTACCGCGGTTTGGAAAACGAGCGAGCCGGCGTTATCACCGGTCTGATCGCCGGCAAGCTCCTCATCGGGTTTAAGGGGGAAAAATTCTCCAGCTGCAGTTCCGGTATCCAGCGGTGAGCAGATTGTCAGGTTGGTGGTCGCCCCCGGACGGTCGGCGAGATCTAAGGTGTTGGCAGGGAAAAAGCCAACCGTCGATATATCTTCGCAGGGCCAGCACTCTTCGGCGACCCAGCGTCCTGGCTCATGCGTCCGAGGAAGAGACGGATGCACGCCTTCCGAGATATAGGCGCGGTAGGCCGGCAGCGCATCAGCTCCGTTGTCACGCCCTTTTAGCCAATGATCCCACCAGCGCAATGCCTCGTTAAGAAAATCCATCCGCGGGTGCGGATAAGCAAAGTGGGGATACTGGTGTATCCAAGGGCCATTGATTGCCTTGGTCGGGCCTGCGAAATTTTGAGCGGCAGCTGGGGGTGCGTTGATATAGCCGTCAGCCCAGCCGCTGATTACCAGCGCGGGAGTCGTTATCGCGGCGTAGTTCTCGCACACCGAGCCGTGGCGCCAGTAGTCATCCCGGCGCTGATGGGATAACCATGTCTCAAGTGGAAAGGGCTGGGTTTGAAGGCGATGCAGCCACATATCGCGCCAGCACTCGCCTACCAGAGCAGGGTCCGGGGGTCTCGACGCATAACACAGCATGACAGCAGACCACCAGGCATTGGAATAAAGTAAGCAGCCGTTCTTGTAGTGGATGTCATCGTTATAGCGATCGACCGTTGTGCCAATAGCGACGACAGCCTTCAGTGCCGGTGGGTTCAAGGCCGCAATCTGCAGGGAGTTAAACCCGCCCCAGGAGATGCCCATCATGCCGATGTTGCCGTCGCACCAGTCCTGCTTTGCAATCCAGGCAATGACTTCGACGCCATCGGCTAATTCTCTGGGCGAGTATTCGTCATCAAAATCGCCATCAGATTCACCAGTGCCAGATATATCCACTCTGACTCCAGCGTAACCATTGCTGGCAAATATGGGGTAGGTGGATTCATCGCGCAAAGCGGTACCGTCGCGCTTGCGATAAGGCAGGTACTCAAGGATGGCAGGGGCGCGGTGTTCCAAGGCAGTTTCGGGTAGCCACGCCCTGGCGGATAGTTTGCGCCCATCAGAAAGTGGAATCAGAAAGTGCTCAAGCTCATGGCACCGGGTTGGCGTATGCTGGTTCAATGGGTTTTCGAAAAATTAAGGGTTATCAATTTGAGGAATCCGCGGGAAGTATCTAGTCTGGTTACTGAGTTAAGCCAAATAGTTTTTGCAATCCATTCCCTTATAAAAGGAAAGAAGAACAGTCCACACAATAGTATCTAAAAAAAGCAAACTTATGAAACAATTCATGAATAAGGGATAGGTTAGCCTAGTTTTGATATGAGGGATCTTCGCGATCCAACATGCGAATCAGCGCTTGCCAGTTGCGATCAAGATAGCTGTCTGCAGTTTTGGCTTTACCGACAAGTCCATACTTTTCAACGCCCGCTATTACCTCATCACTTGGAATAATATGTTCAGCGCCTGATGCCATGACATCGACCTGAATCTTGCAGGCGCTCTCAAGGGTGTATAAGAGATAAAAAGCCTCAGCCATGTTTCGGCCCGCAGCCAATAAGCCATGGTTATGCATGATCATGGCCCATTTATCTGCCATGTCTTCGCCCAGGCGTTTGCATTCATCATCGTTGTCGGTGGCCAGATCGTAATGGTGATAGCAGACCAGATTGATAATTTCATTAGCCTGTTGACTTAAGGGTAAAAGACCGCACGCCATGGCGGACACGGCTGTTCCGGCGCGGGTATGAGAATGCAATGCCACGTTTACATCGGGCCTGGCCTTCAGGACAGCCGAGTGGATCGCATGGCCTGCATCGTTGTAAGGGTAATCTCCGGATATGACATTACCTTCGAAATCGACTTTGATCAGATTGGATGCCGTGATTTCCTGAAACAGTAACCCAAAAGGGTTGATGAGGTACTGATTCGGCTGCCCAGGCACCCGGGCGCTTAAGTGGGTGAAGATCAGATCGGTCCATCCAAATTTAACGAAGAGCCGGTAACAGGCGGCAAGTTCCTGGCGCAGCGACCACTCCTCGTTGGAAACCGCTTGTTTGGTGGCAAGTGAGATGGGCACGATAGTCTCCTTTATTTAGGGAAGTCAGGCAGTAGATAGCCTGTGTGGTTTGTCGATCAAGATGTAGATTTCATTATTTTCGATACTGACAGGATATGTGATGAGGTCAATGCATGCCGGGGCTGACAAGGCTTTTCCGGTACGCACATCGAAACGCCCCTGATGCAACGGGCATTCAATGACGTTATCTATCACGATACCGTCTTCAAGATGTTGTTCCTCATGGGTGCAATATCCATCAGTCGCAAAAAATCCATCCAGCGTGTGATAGATGCAAAAAGTGCGATCCTCATGGTCAAATCGGATCACGTCTTCCAGTTCTATGCTATCTGAGCAGCAGACATGAATTCTGTCGTTTACAGTTCCTTCCATTTTGCTCGTTTGTCCTTTAGTGACTCAAGCCTGTCTTGCAAGGTATCGAGTTCGTCGGCAGGCATTACATAGTTGCCTTGGAAATAGGCGTAACTACACCTTCTGTAATCATCTGCGGTGCTTGGCGTATCGTTCGTGCCCGCGTGTTTTTCCCCCAAGAGCGCCGCAGGACCACTGACACTAACTCCAGGTTGGTTCGCCATAATCCAGGATCAGGCTCTGGAATCTGTGAGGCGACTTCGTGACCCAGGACGGGCAGCGAAAAGAAAGGCACATTGGGGTACAGGTGGTGTTCAACGTGATAGTTCATATTCATATAGAGCACTCGCCCTAGCCAATTGGTGTCAAATGAGCGGGTAGTATCAAGAATCGATGGTGAGTTCACTGCTGCTTCGGCGTGTTGCAGTATCGTGAAACACTGCATGACCGGTCCTCCTAGCAATCTTGGGATCACGAGAAACCACAACAACCAGGTATGCCCTAGAAAGATTGCAGCTGCAATGAGCGCATATAACAGGGTAAAAATCCGCGCGTTACGCGTTAACCGGGACAGTTCGTCCTGAGGCACCACTTTACGGATCATGGGTGAATACTGCGCACAGGCCATTCGTACCAGTTGCACGATATGATAGCGAAGCAGGGATAAACCGGCGATCTCGAGAACCCAGATGCGTAAGGTCATCGGCAGGTCGAAAGGCATCTGGCTGTCCAGATTCTGATGCCAGGTATAGGTGTGATGGTTGGTATGGGTATACCGCCGGTGTAATGGCTCTTCCATGTATAAAATGGATGAAAACCAAAGTACTGTCTCATTTAACCAACGGGCCCGGTATGCCGTACCGTGGGCGGTCTCGTGAGAAAGAGCATAAGCCGGCAGGGTAAGCATGCCTCCATGGACAAGCATCGCAAGCCAGACCCACTCGGTGCCCATTGCCGACCAGACAAGCCATCCGGTTGAGGTCAGAACAAGGCCCCATTGCAAAAGAAATACCAGGCCTGGCCCGTTTTTGCGCCGACGAAGGGATTTAATCACTTTTGGGTCCAGGCGAACACCCGAAGATGTCGCATTGGTAGGTGCAAGGCGCGCAGTCATTAACTTTCCCATTGCGCTCGATAGAGTACGAGGGGGCTTTGGTGCGCTTTGAATTGGAATACCTGCGCCATGATTATCCTAAACACCTGTTTCTAACCTACGGTGCCAGTCTAATGACACCGTGGGTGTGACGCCAAGTTGGTATACTCCTTTTGTTAAGTCAGCAAAGAATATGGTCCACTTGGAATTTAGTTTCAGTATTCGATTATCTCAGTTAAATTACGTGCCGATTGGCGCGTTATTGCCGGCATCTGGCGCCGGCCAATGAAATCCGGCGTGCTAGACGGGAACATTTTTTGGGAGAATGTGTGTCTTCGTTAACTAAAGTCATATTGCAGCGCCTTGGGTTAGGAGTGCTAACCCTTTTTGCGGTCTCTTTGATCATTGCGTTTGCGGTTGAACTGTTGCCTGGGGACATCACTCAGGCCATGCTTGGCCAATCGGCGACGCCTGAGACAGTTGCGGCGTTTCGGGCTGAGATCGGATTGGACCGCCCTGCGCATATCCGCTACCTGCAATGGCTCAAGGGTATGCTTACCGGCGACATGGGTAGGTCTTTGGCCAGCAAGCGCGAGATCACTGAGTTTATCGGGACCCGACTCTCCAATACGCTCTTCCTGGGCGGGGTTGCCGCGGCCTTTGCTGTGCCCTTGGCTTTATTTCTTGGCCTGCTCGCGGCGCTGTATCGCAACAGTCTGTACGACCGTATTGTGAACCTGGCCACGCTCACATCTATATCCTTTCCGGAGTTTTTTGTCGCTTATATCCTGATCCTCTTTTTGTCGGTGAAAAGTGGCATATTTCCAGGAATCTCTAATGTCAGTACAGACCTTGCCATTGGCGATAAGCTTTTTCGGACTCTCCTGCCGGCCTTAACACTGACGCTGGTGGTGTTAGCGCACATGCTGCGTATGACTCGGGCGGCAATTATCAATCTATTATCCAGCCCATATATCGAGATGGCTCGCCTGAAAGGTACCCGGCCATTTCGGGTGATCGTCCACCATGCGCTGCCCAACGCATGGGGCCCAATCGTTAATGTCATCGCACTCAACCTCGCTTACCTGGTGGTCGGGGTGGTTGTGGTCGAGGTGGTGTTTGTCTATCCCGGGTTGGGACAATTGCTGGTCGACAGTGTTTCTAAGCGGGATTTGCCCGTGGTGCAGGCCTGCGCAATGATATTTGCCGCGGTATACATTCTGCTAAACCTGTTGTCAGATATTGTGTCTATCGTTTCCAATCCTCGTTTGCTGCATCCAAGATAGGCGGCTACGGTTATGGGTAAATTGATTCTCGGGGCGCCCCTTAGCGCAAAGATCGGTCTGCTGGTCGTCTTTGGCTACGTTTTCACTGCTGTTTTTGCGCCTTGGATAGCGCCTTACAGTGAAACCGCGATCGTAGGCTCGTCTTACGAACTATGGACGGAACAATTTATTTTTGGAACCGACAACATTGGCCGAGACATGCTCTCGCGCCTGATTTTTGGTGCACGTAATACTATCGGAATCGCATTTGCTACGGTGGTTATCGCCTTTCTAATTGGAGGAGTCACCGGGATGCTGGCCGCTATCCTCGGAGGCTGGTACGACATGGCGATCAGCCGGTTAGTCGACATTCTGATGGCGGTACCCAGTTTGATTTTCGCGCTGCTACTTCTGACTATTTTTGGCACCTCAGTCCTTTCGTTGATACTGATCATCGCCGTGCTCGACAGTACCCGGGTGTTTCGAATTTCTCGCTCGGCCGCGATGAACGTTGTGGTGATGGAGTTTGTCGAAGCGGCCCGGCTGAGGGGGGAAGGCATGTGGTGGGTGATTCGAAAGGAAGTGCTGCCCAATATCATGGCTCCGCTGCTGGCAGAATTCGGATTGCGTTTTTGCTTTGTCTTTCTTTTTATTGCCGCGCTCAGTTTCCTGGGATTGGGAATTCAGCCCCCAACGGCAGATTGGGGCTCGATGGTCCGCGATAATGCCGTGTTGATTAATTACAATGACATCACGCCGTTGTTGCCAGCCGCAGCGATCGCGGGCCTGACGGTGGCGGTTAATTTTGTCGTTGACTGGATGCTGCATCTGTCCAGTGGTTTGCGCAGCGACTAGTAAAACCGATAACGAGAATTTTCCATGGCCGACAACGATCATTCCCACGACCACGACGACGGCCACACCGAACCGCCTGGGGATCTTGAGCTCAAGGTAAAGGCGTTGGAGTCCTTGCTGGTTGAAAAAGGCCTGGTAGATCCAGCGGCCTTGGATGTGCTGATAGAAACCTACGAGCATAAAGTGGGGCCTCGTAACGGAGCACAAGTGGTGGCTCGGGCGTGGGTGCAACCCCAATTCAAGGAATGGCTACTGCGCGATGGCGCCGCAGCCATTGCCTCTTTGGGCTTCACCGGCCGACAAGGAGAGCATTTGCGAGTTGTAGAGAACACCACGACAGTACACAACCTGGTCGTTTGCACTTTGTGCTCGTGTTACCCGTGGCCGGTACTGGGCCTTCCCCCAGTGTGGTACAAGTCCGCTCCTTACCGCTCAAGAGCGGTGAGCGATCCTCGTGGCGTGTTGGCAGAATTCGGCACAACCTTAGACCCCGATACTGAAATTCGGGTCTGGGATTCCACGTCCGAGATGCGCTACCTGGTATTGCCGCAGCGCCCACAGGGGACCCAAGACTGGACAGAGGTGCAACTCGCAACCCTGGTCAGTCGAAACGCCATGATCGGGGTTGAAAAAGCACAACCGCCTCAAGATGGCACGGCGGCATGAGCGGCGGCCACGACCTCGGCGGCTTGAGTGGTCTTGGGCCGATTGCCCCGGAGCCCGAGTCTAGCGAGCCCGTATTCCATGCCGAATGGGAAAAACGTGTTTTTGCATTAACCATGGCTAGCGGGTTTTTGCGCCGCTGGAATCTGGACGAGTCACGCCATGCACGCGAACGCCAGCACCCGGCGGACTATCTGCGCAACAGTTACTATGAAAACTGGCTGGCGGGGCTACAGACCTTACTGGTGGAAAAAGACTTATTGTCCGCCAAGGAGTTAGCAACCGGAGCGAGTCAGAGCGGGGTTTCTGATGACGAGGCTGCACCGTTGCAGGCGAAGGATGTACCGCAAATCCTGTCCCGTGGCGGGCCTGTTGAAATGGTGATTGAACGTGCCCCGTGCTTCACTCTGGGAGACCGGGTGCGGGTGTGCAGTCAGGACCCAAAGGCGCATACCCGGGCGCCGGCCTATGTGCGCGGCAGGGTCGGGTTTATCACGGCGCATCACGGCGCTCATGTCTTTGCTGATCAACATGCGCGCGGTCAACGGGTGGGGCACCATTTGTACAGCGTAGCGTTTTCTTCGAGCGAACTATGGGCTAGTCCAGAAAACCGTGACACCGAATTCAAAGTGATGATTGATCTGTGGGAGCCGCA